>Ga0181567_10002184_pt1 | contig 14710 bp, 15 predicted proteins | sample 101ome_14_FD_133761 | JGI IMG/M metagenome (GOLD analysis project Ga0181567, IMG submission 133761) | Coastal salt marsh microbial communities from the Groves Creek Marsh, Skidaway Island, Georgia - 101403AT metaG (megahit assembly) | ecosystem: Environmental > Aquatic > Marine > Intertidal...
GATATATTTCTGAATATTATAGCACCGAAGCACTGAACTCTTTTGGCGTTGAGAATAACGATAGTAATGCGATTGAAATACATCACTTTGATATCGATATTCGAAATCATACGGTGACTACTGGTATCTATGGTGATACGAGTGCGGGTGAGATACAGCAGTTTGAATACAAACAAGGTTCATGGGACGATGGAACTACAACTGTATACACCTTCAACCTGACAGCGGCATGTGCGGCAAACCCCTTGATTAGTCCCACATGTGATGGTTATGCTGATGCATATGCCGAGTTACTTTATACTAACGCATGTGCCGCTGACCCTTTGTATGATAGTGGATGTCCTGGTTATGCTACTGCTTATTACAATCAGCAGTGTACAGCGAACCCATTATACGACAGTGGGTGTACAGGTTATGAAGAAGCATATTTTACACAGCAATGTACATTGAATGCTTTATATGATGAAAACTGTGATGGTTATGAGACCGCTTATTATAATGAGTACATTGCACCTACTTTAGAAGAGCAAGCAAATGAAGCGGCAGGATTAGATACTAGTACTGATACTAGCACAGATTTTGCAGTAGTAGACCCAGTTGAAAGTTTGACAGAAGTTTCTATCACTGGTGATGCTACAGTAGACGAGGCACTGAGAGATATAAATGAAAACACTTTTACGGAACCTGGTGGAATACTGGGAATGGATAATCCTTTCGAGGAGACAGCACCGTTTGAAGAAACGATTGCGGATACAACAGATGGCGATTTTGGCGAGGGAGGCGGAGATAGTCGAAGCACAGAAGAAACTGGTGGAGATACACAAGAAGAAATCATAGAGATTGCCGCCCTTGAAGAAGAACCTGAAGAGAGGGAAGAGAGAGATGCCGAGGGAGAAAATGAGTCCGGTAGTGATGTGGACGAGCGAGTGGATGACAGTGGGAACGAAGAAGGTCCAGGGTCAGAACCAGACAATGAGTTGTCCGATAGTGAAGGAAGTTCCAATGAAGATAGCGAAGGGGATTCTGAATCCGGAAAGTCGGATAGCAAATCTGAAAAGAAGGAATCAAAAAGAGAGAAGTTAAAGAAAGCAGTTGCAAAGAGAGCAATGCAACTTGCAGATAGAATGTCAAAAGCAAAGAGTATTGAAATGCAACAAGCAGTTCAAGCACAAGTTCTTGCTTTGATAAATTTCGTTCCTGACTTTGCAAAGTATGGCGGGAACATAACAGGTGGTTACTATCCTGATGTTGGGGGATATCAAGATAGTCAACTACCAGAGAACAATAGGGGGTTGCGTAACGGTCTAGCACAGCAATTGTTGCATGAAAAGATGGTCGATATGCAATACGAAAGGGATTGATTAAATGAAGAAACTAATAGCAATATTGTTTCTCTTGTCAACAACTGCACATGCAGATATCGTTCAGAAGGGAAACAACGAAATGATTAAAGAATGTTTAGATGTGTATGGGTTTGATAAAACTCTACCTGTCGAACAACGACTAAACACATTTGATTGGAGAAGTGCGAGTGGTTGTGTATCTAACTTTGTAGTAGAGAAGCAACAAAAGAAAGTCGCAAAACAAAAAGAGTTCCTTGACCAGAATCCGTGGTTCAAGGGTAAGAACTGGAAATGGGTAGAACGAGCAGAATATACTTGTAGACACATCGATACACTACAAGGTTCATATGAAGTTTGTTCGAAACCAATTTACTTAAACTAGGGGGATAAGATGTCAGAACAAACAGAAATGGAAATCGCTGGTGTTAAGTTCAAAGGCGGTAAAATCTTTTTAGTACTCACTGCTTTATCCACCCTTGCTGGTGGTGCTTGGGCAACATTTGAGTTCTATAAAGATTATATGGATATGAAAGAAATCATTCAGAACATTGATACAACTGAAATTCAAAATCAGCAAGACCAGATTACAATTAAACTAGATGAGGCAATTGAATATACAAGAGATATTAAAAGTGGATTGAGAGATGATATTCTGTCAGTTGAAAAACAAGTTGACAGAATGGAAGATACAGTTCGTGAAACTGAAACAAAAGTTCGGGATATAGTTCAAGATGCTGAAACTCGCTTTGAGAACAAACGAGATGCACTTCAGAATGACTATGACCGTAAAGCAAATGATTTGAGAACTGCAAATGATACTCGCATTGATACTATGAAAAAAGAAAATGAAGACAAAATGTCTGCACTTGAGAGTAAAGTCGAAAGAGAACTTAAAGACCTAGAGACTAGATTAAATAAGAGATTGCAGAGGGCGTTAGATAACCCTCTAGCAAATTAGTATGCACCAACTAGTAGATAGTTATCGTCTACTTTATGGTGTATAGTTCTAGTTGCGAGATTAGTGGTCGCCGCATTATTAACGGTGTTAGGTGCGATGTTGTTTATGATAGCATTAGCACCTGCGCCGCTCTGACTTGTATTAGCATTTGCTTCTGCTTGCGCCTGTTGTAAACCTTCACCACTTCTGCGTGTAGGAATCAAATTTGGAGTTACTCTGTTACCTGGAGTTGATGCCATATCTGCCCGCATTGTTCTACCAGCATTGATAGCATCAATTTCTTCATCGGTGTACAACCAAGTAGGAACATCTACACCATCAATTCGTGTGGGTACTCTACCATCTGCGGTTTCTAGGTTTCTCCAGTTAAGTCCTAGTTCTTTAGCAATCTGTTTTGTTCTCGCCCACATCTCTTTTTTATTATAAGGGATTGTGAGATTACCCGTATCTAAAACTTGAGAATCCGCTGGTGTGCCTAAACTGCCACCTGATGATGCGGGTGCGGGAACTGGTGGTAATCCTGTAAGTGAATATTGTGCGGTGCTTCTCTCTGTAGGATTCGCAATCTGTGCGTCATTCTTCTGAATAAGATTTGCTTTAATTGGTTCTTGTCCTGGGACAGAATTCATACTTGCTCTAATCATTCTGGCGGCATTGATATTATCAATTTCTTCACCAGTTAATAGACTTGCTGGAACATTTATTCCGTTAATCTGAGTAGGCACTGTACCACTAGTACTCCATCCTGATATTTCTGATAGTCCCATTGCTCTTGCAAGCAATATTGCTCTTGTAGACTGTTCTTCTAAGTCGTATGGTAGAGACAAACTATCGAATGTGTTCGTTGTTGGTGGAGTTACAGTTGAAGTTCCAGTCGCCGCATCTAGTTCTGCCGCTTGAGCATATAGTTGTTCTAATGTAGATGTGTCGCCTGCTTCTTGTGCTTCAGCAACAGCGATATCAAAATCTAAATCTTCTGCGGTATAGTAACCTCTAGTTGCTAACATTTCATCTGTTCTGCTACCAATCTGCGGTGCGCTTGAACCAGCGGTAATACTGCTTCCCATACCGAGTGCTTCTCTAAGAGCGGCGATATTTTGAATTGCTTGGTTGTATTTAATATCACTTGATGCAAGTCCTTTGAATTCTACATCATCATCAGACCAAGGCCAAATTCCACCCTTAACAACACCACCCATGATTGCACTTTCGAGTGTGGGTACTGCTTTCATTAAGTCTTCTGCAAACTCTTCAAGTCCTAAATCACTACCATCAAATTTAAGATTACCTAAACCTGAAAGTGCGCCTCTAATTCTATCTAATGCATCTGCGCCAGTATTTAATTCGTCTGCTCTATCAGCAATCTTCATCATCTGTTCAACAGGACTTTCATTGCCTGTGATGAAGTTGAGAATGGCAGAACCAGCACCAACCAGTGAATCCACTAACTTACCTGCGCTGAATGCCATCAATCCTGCAGATATCTTACCCATAACAAGAACAAATTCATTTGCTTTACTTTGGTCTACACCTTCAGCATCAACAATAGAAAGAAGTGTTACTACATTTTTCTTGATTTTCTCCGCCCAGTCTTCAGAAGATGCAAACTGCGCTATAGCATTAGCACCTTCACCAAGAGCAAATGCCGCCATACCAAGACCCAGTGCGCCCATTATAATTGGGAACTCAGCAACATCAGTCATAGGAAGTTCTGTAACTTGCATGAGAGTTACAATATTATCTACAATATTTTGCGCCCACCCAGGACTTGCAAAATTAGCAAGTGCGTCACCTATACCAGCAACAGCACTACCAATACCAAATATAGCAATACCAGCGGCAATCGGTGCCATCTTTAATGGGAATTTTATAGCATCAATTAAACTAACGGAATCGTTTATTCCTACTAAAGTTACTACATTGTCTACGATATTCTGCGCCCAACCTGGACTTGAGAAATTAGCAATTGCATCACCTATACCAGCAACAGCACTACCAATACCAAATGCCGCTAAACCAAGAGCGATAGGTGCCATCTTTAACGGGAATTTTATAGCATCAACAAGCGACACTTGTTCATTCATTCCGACTAAAGTTACTACATTGTCTACAATATTCTGTGCCCAAGCAGGATCGGAAAAGTTTGCTATTGCTGAACCTAATCCTGCAATAGCACTACCAGCACCAAAAAATGCTAACCCCACACCTAATGCGGCAAGAGTTGCAACTGTTTCTGCAGTATCTACTAGTCCAACTTCATCTGCAATTGATACTAGATTGATAACATTTTGCTTTATTGTGTCTGCCCAATTTGGGTCCATGAAGTTTGCTAAAGCAGAACCTAATCCAACAATAGCAGAACCAGCGCCGAAGATTGCTAATGCGGCACCTAATGTAGTAAGAGTTGCAACTGTTTCTGCGGTGTCAATAACAGATACTTCCTCACCGATACTAGTAAGAGTTACAACTTTGTCTTTTACTTTGTCTGCATCGAAGTCTAAGAAACCAGCAAATAGACCAATGAGTCCACCGATAGCACCACCAATGAGTGCAGATTTCCAACCCATACCGCCTGTGCTTGATTTATCGGCAGGTCCTCCTACGATGGGAGGTCCGTCACCACCACCTGCACCTGCCTCTCTAGTTTTTTCTGTTGCTTGAGCGGCACCGAATGCATCAGGTGCCAGTTCTTGTTGAATGGCAGACAAAAGTTCGACCATCTGATGATTAAGAGCATATATCTGATTAGTGTTCTCAGAAATGTTTCCTAGTAACTCTGATTGAGATACATTCTGTTTAGAATTATCACTTCTCAGTGCTTCTACTGCATCATTGAGACCACTTAGTGTGTTTGTCTTATCAGTTGAACCTGGTCCTTGTGTCGCCATTCTTCTCTACCTTTACTTCTTCTTATCAGCGTAAGCATTCGCCCCAAAGTAGGCGGCAACCAATGCCGAGATTGCAACGAAGTAAGTAGGGGCGATATCCCCAATAATACTTGCCGCTTTATCTTGTCCTAATAACGAAGTAATTAGTATCGCCGCTGGATATAATAGCATACCCAATAGTGCGAACCATGTCATCATTCTCATAGCATCTCTTCTCGCATCTGCATCTTCAAGTTCTTTGCGTCTGAACTCCATGTACATTTCATGCTCTTCAGCAGTTACCTGTCCATCTCCGTTCGTATCAGCAGGATGAAAACCTGCCTTTTCTATTTCCTCTCCCATATAAAACCCCTTTTAGTTTATCGTCTTGCTTTTGCTCTTTCATTTTCTTCTTCAATAAACTGGGTTAATAGAGTGACATAAACTTCCCTCTCCCATGGCATCATATTTTCCAATTCTGTCAATGAGTATTTATGATGTTGCATCAATGCAAAATTGGTCTTCATATAGTTCACCATGTCATCATGTGAGAGGACTAAACTAAAAAAGACTGCAACCCAGTAATTACCCTTTTCTGTTCTACATTACATTTGCTACATGTGTAGTTCACTTCTTTCTTTACTGTAGGTAATCCAACAAAGAAGTTTCTAATCATAGCAAACTGTGATGTGGTCATGCTTTCTAAAAATGCTTGTAGTTCTTGCTTAGATGTTGTACTCATATCATACACATTTCCATCTGCTTCAATACTTTCAATACAACTCGCTAAGAAAGTGAAGTTGTCTTCAACTTGCTCTAAGTTTTGAATTGCTTCTAAGTTTGATAGAGTAGGAAACTTCATGTTTACTACGACACTTTCACTAATCTTTAATTGCTGTTGTGGTAAGTCTTCTTTAGAATAACCAACCTCTGCGAGACTAACAGACATTTGTGTTAATCCTGTACATTCTTCATCAATGCATTTTAGACGAAACTCTACATTTTCACCTACTGATTTTTCTCTAAGTCGTAGAAAAATACTTTCTACTTCAAAGATTGGAAGTTTATCTACATCCACTTGTTCAAATGTGCAGTTTCTTATAATCTGCTTCATTGCATTGACCATGTGTTTTTGGTCTTGTTCTTCCATCGCCATTAACAGAATTTTCTGTTCTTTGACGAGAAAAGGTCTAAATTTGATTGTATCACCATTATATAATGTCAAGTCATATTGTGGTGTATCAAGTCTTGGTAGTGCCATTATGTTTTCTCCTAGTTAATAATTAAAATCCTAATTCTGCCGCTTCTCTAGCAACTCTTTCCTGAACTGCCGTTGGGTCAAAACGCCCGTTTATAATATTATCCGCCGTAAATACTCCAGTGGATGCATTATAATTTATATTGTATGGCATAGGTTCTTCTGCACCTTGTCTTCCTATACCATATGGTTGTGTTGTCTCTTGCCAAGTTCTATATTGCATAGAAACATTAAGTCTTACTACATCCTGACCTGCCGCTGTGTATGCAACTTCAGCAACAGTTTTGGGATATGCTTCAATGAGTGTACACTGATATCTTGCTCTAATATCTCCACCTGTTGAGACTGCTCCGGTACCTGCTTCATCATATCCAGTAGGACCTCTTTCTCCTTCTGTTGAATCCAATGCTAAGATGTGAACTTGAGTTGTATATTCATTATAGAAATTCACATGTCCGGTTCTTCTGTCAAATATACTGTTCTGCCATGTATCAAAAAATCTTTTAATGATATAGTCTCTATCAACATAGAACGAAAAGTTTACTGGAGTGTAACTGCGACCATATGGCATTTCTCTTCCTGGACCATAAACTTTATTCAGTTTAGTGTCAATATTGAGTGCTGGCATCTGTGCCGCCTCACAATAAAGAGATGTTAGTTGTTGACCGCCTGACAGATTTGTGGTCGTGCTATTATTATTTCTCTGCCAGAAATCTGCGCTCCAAGGATTAGTCACACCATTGTCCGATGCTAGAGGACCTCTAGGTAAATCAAACACGACCATATATCTGTTTGATTTTGCAAGTCCCGCACTTTTGACCTGTGCTAAAAAGTTACTGATTGACATTATCGTTGCCTCATTTTTCTATTACTATCTAAATACACCTGTTGTTTATTCTTACCAACAAACATTTCAGTTGGAAGTATAGTTGCAGTAGTCCAATCTTCAGGTTGAATGAAAAGATATTTTCCTTTAATTCTACTTTTGACATAACGCTTGACAGATGGTTTAACTTCTCTAAATCTAGCAAAGTTACTTAGTATGCCCCAATCTGCACGAATTTTTGTTTGTATGTCTCCCTCACCTATTTTGAAACTACTTAATTTCTCTAAAAGAATAATTCTACTTACAGGATGTAAATAGTGAAAATTGATAGCAGTGATATGTGAACTCTCTACATTAAAAGGAAGTATCAATGGAAATCTATCGTAGTATGGTAATGCAGGTGTTCCTTTTCCAACAGGATTTGAATAGTTGATAAGATACATACGACCAGGTAACATTCTACTTGTCATGTTGTCTGCATATTCTTGCATGAACCTTTGACCTGTGTATGCAGTACCCACAAGTTCTTTCACTTGTGCTTGATACCACATTACAGATTTGCGCTGGTCTGCCGACCTGCTTCTGATTTCTTCTAATACTTTAATCTCTGCCATAATAGTATTTATGTCAGTTTAGGTGGTCTTCTGTGAGAATTATGAAATCCCAGTTTCTATCTTGTGCATACTCGCTTGCCGCTTTCCACTTAGCGGAGTTGACACCCCAATTTTTTACTTCAGAGAACCAGTTGCGAGTTTTCTTTTTGGGGTTTGTTGCGGGTGCTTTTGTATACTTCTTAGGTTTAACTTCTACAAGATATGATTTTAATTCTCCGTCTTTAGTTTTAACCTGAATATAAAAGTCTACAAAGTATCTATGAATTTTATTGTCGAGCGGAGACACATAAGGTATGACAGTCTCTTCACTACCCCATTTTATAACATCTGGATTCAAGTCGCACCACTTCATTAGTTTTCTCTCCCACAAAGAGCGATAAATAATGTTAGATGGATTACCTTGATATTTCTCCTTGTTGACCGGAGAGTATCTTCCTTTGTATGCCATACCGAAAACTCTTATAAATAATGTTTGTAACTACTATTTATAGGGAACCTATAGGATACATCGATGACCACACAACTAAATGACAGATTTAATTCACAGACCTTACGAGGAACTACTGTTGCATCTGAACCTGCTAAGACAGGTCATCAGTACGGCAGTCAGGGACTAACATACCCTATAGATATGGGTATTGATGCTACAACAGAAATGGATAATCATATTATATTCGATATCTATTTCGATGATAGTTCAAGTTTTCAACTTTCTGGTGTATCCGGAGAACCTAGAGCATGGAAAGGTCACTCTGCTATCATAGGTAATGATTTAACAGGTGCTATAGGTAATGCGGTAGACACAGTTGCAGAAGGAGCAGAAGCGGCAGGTGTGAATAATGCTCTTTCTAGTATTGGTGCCCAGGCAGGTATTGATGCTGACACTCAAAACTCTGTAATGCAAAGTATTGGTAACTTTACAAACGGAGCAACTGGTGGCGCACAAAGTCTAAAAAGACTTACATCACAAATTGCTTTAGCGGTTCCTAATACATTCACTTCTTCATCTCAAATCAATTATCAAGAAGCAAAGATGGGTGCTGTTGCAGGACTTGTAGCAAGATTAGGTAACGGTAATATGGCAAGTGAAAGTATTGGTGAACTTGTAGGTCAAGGTGCTAGACTTGCTATGGAAACTGCAAGCGCACTTCCTGATGCATTTGGTATGAACTTACAGAATATTATGGAAGTGACGACAAGAAGGGTTGTGAACCCACACATCGAACAGCGATTTGAAAGTGTGTCGTTTAGACAGTATACTTTTACATATGAATTCGCCGCAAGAACTAGACAAGAACAAGAAGCGATAGATAATATTATTAGAACCTTTAGGTTTCATATGCATCCAGAACTGATACCTTCAGGTCTTTATTTTGATTATCCTTCTTTGTTTGATATTTCAATAATGTTTGGACAAGAAGAAAACAGATACATCAATAAGATAAGCACTTGCTACTTGACAAACTTCACAACAAACTATACTTCAACAGGCGTATTTGCTACAACTAGAGACGGTATGCCAACAGAGGTTCAATGTACTATGCAGTTCCAAGAAATCGAACCAATGCATAAGCATAGAATTGCGGAGGGATACTAATGAGTTACTTTGAACATTTTCCTACGATGCTATATGATTTTACAAAACAAGGTTCGTCTACACCAAATCTGATTGTAGTAAAAGATATTATTAGAAGAGTGAAACTTAGAAGCAGATTTGCAAATAATGTGTTTGCATATGATGAGTATGACATTAAAGAAGGTGAGCGTCCTGATATTTTAGCGCATCAATTTTATAATTCAAGTAAATTTGCTTGGATTCTTTTAGTCACAAATGAAATACATGATATTCATAATGATTGGCCTCGCACTGAGCGTGAATTAAAAAAACTTGTTGATAAGAAGTATGGTGGTATGGGTCCTTATGCTGTTAAGGGTACTAGCAACAGTCCAGGAGTACACAACGGATTAAGTGGTTGGTGGGCACCTCTATTCTTAACAGAAACAGATGCTAAGAATTATCACAGATTAAAGATGGGTGGAGGGGGACTTGCTCATACACATACATTTGTTGAGTTTCCCAGCACCACATTTTGGATGCCAGGTAACTATGGTATGGGTCATGCTATGTCAACCATTCAAAGTGATTTGTATAGAGTGTGGACTATCAACTCAGGACCCGATGGAATTCATCACTATGAGCGTCCACAATTATCAGGTAACACAGACAATGTAATTATAACTACAAGTAGTACATACGAAACATATCCTTCTCCTGGAACAGTACAAGTTCTAAATTCTACTGCTATTACTAATAGACAATATGAAGAAAGAGAAAATGAGAAGAAGAGAAGAATTAAAGTTTTGAGAGCAAACTTAGTTCATGAATTCACACAAGAATTCAAACAATTGATAAAGGCGTAAATCATGGCGGTTAAAGGCGGCGGAGAAGTAGAATTTCTTGCTTTGCACATGTTTCACAGTGATATAAAAACAGTTGAAGAAGCAAAGGCAAGTGACCAGTATTTAGATTTATTAAGTGTATATGCATCACTGCATATTAACGAGAGTATATTAACTCCGTTTCAGACTGGTCAAATTCTATTGAATGATAGTAACGATATACTTCCTGATTACCCAATTGCGGGTGGTAATATATTTCACTTTGTTTATAATCTATTTGATGGTCCTGCAGAAACAGAAATCGATGTTTGGTTTCGTGTAGTATCAGTTAAAAATATTGTTATCAATGAAAGAAAGCAAGGTTATACGCTTCAGTTAATTAGTGAAGATGGTTGGAAAAATATGCACACCTGTTTGCAGTCTGCTTTCAAAGGTGAACCGTCAGAAATTATTGAAGAAATTTATACAGAACACTTGAATGTTGGAGATAAGCAACTCATTGTTGACAAATCATTAGGTAATTTGAAGTTTGTTTGTCCTCATTGGAGACCATCACAAGCAATTAAGTGGGTTGAGGGTAAAGCACTGTCACCAGAGAATGATATGCCTTCATTCTTCTTTTACGAAACAATGAAGGGTTTTAGATTTATATCTACAGATACTTTATTAGATAAAGAAAAAAATATAGTCATTACAGACTTGATGGCACAAGTAGAAACTGAAAGACCTGGAGGTGCTATAAGAAAAGGGTTCTTATACAAGATTCCTGGTATCCCTGTTCAAGGTTCAGATGGTAGACCTCAGTCTGGAACGACAGGAACAGAATCCGCACAGAATGTTGATGACTTTAGAATATTAGAAAGACAACCCATAGGTAAAGATATCATTGATGGGTTTATTGCAAATAAACATATTACAGTTGATATCTTCAATAAAGAACTTATTACAGAAGAATTTTATTATCATGATGATTTTGGTAAGTTTAAGAGATTAGCATCTAAAAAACACTATGATGCTCCTAGGGAACCTATACCTACAGATTTGAGAATAACTATGTCACCTAAACACGAAAAACTTCATACTGAAGGTGGTACAGGAGATAGAACTTTATATGCTGATGATTATGCACCTTGGAGAAGACACATAACTAAACAGATATCGGATGAGGTTATTGACAACTTTGAAGTACCAGGCGCACCAATTATCGAAGCAGGTCGTTTGTTAGAATTTAATTATCCTGCAGTTAGAAAAGTTGATGACCCTAGTAGAGTATACAATGAAAAGTATTCTGGACTTTATATGATTAGAGATGTTGTACACACTTTCAGACCTGTTGTCAACACCACTACTAGTTATAAAGTAGACATGAATATCGTAAAAGACGGATGGAACGAATAATGCGTAGTTTTAAGAGTTTAAGAGAAGAGATTACTAAGAGAGACTTAGATGGTATTGAAAAGTTTGCAGATAGATTATTTTCAAAAGTCGGTATCGATGTTGAGTTCACTAGACATTTTTTAGATAGAGTAAATGATGAGCGTAACAAGAAACAGATTACTACTGCAGAACTTACGAGATTATTTAAGCAGACTTATAACAAGCATGGTAAGAAGATTCCGCAACTTGGTCCGGATGCTGAAGCAGTTTTGAAGGATATGCAAACTGATATAAATATGCCATTCGTACTCAAGTGGGATAAAGGTACGCAAGAGTTTGAACTTGTAGCGAAGACTATCATGCGTAAAAAAGGTTTTGCTACAAGTAACCAAACACTTACAGTATAAATAAGTTAAAAGGGAGAGACTTACACCTATGGGTAACTATTTTTTCAACGATGAGAGAATGAACATTGCGAGAGGTTTGCTTAAAGGTGTAAGCAGTATTCACAAGTTTGGTGCTGTTCCCTCAATGGCAGTAAACACAACTGGTTCTGTCTGGGATGTTAGTGATACATTATATCCTTGGTCATCATTCTCATCTGCATCTGCAGTCACAGTAGATAGAGCAAACGCAAGCGATGCGAATAAAGTCATCACTATTATTGGACTAGATGAGAACTATGAAGCAGTCACAGATACTTGCACACTCACAAACGCAACAGGTAATACAACAGACGGCGGAACAACATTCATTCGTGTCTTTAGAGCATTCGTATCTACAGGTGCAACAAATGTAGGTAATATCGATATCAAAGTATCAACAACTATTGTTGCAAGAATTATCGCTGATATGGGTCAAACACTCATGGCGATTTACACAGTACCAGCAGGATACACAGCATATCTAATGAGAGGTATTATGACTGTTGCCGCAAATGCTGATGCAACAGGTAACATGTATGTCAGATATTTCGGACAAGATGCGTTCAGAATTGGTCACACATTCGAAGTATCAGGAACAGGCGGACTATACGATTATGAATTTTCTGTTCCTCAAGTAATACCAGAGAAATCTGATATTGATGTTCGTGCAACAGTTCGGTCAAACAATGCGAGAGCAACAGCGGCATTTGATATTATACTCAAACAAAACTAAGAGGTAGATTATGAAGAATTTTATGGGGTTCGATGGGTTCATCTGGTGGATGGGTGTCGTTGAAGATAATAATGACCCAGAACAGTTGGGACGAATCCGATGCCGAATATTTGGTATACACACCGAAGATAAAGAAATTTTACCAACAGAAGATTTACCTTGGGCGATGGTTATGATGCCAGCAACAGGCGGTTCTGTTTCTGGTGTTGGACAAACACCATCAGGACTTATGAACGGGTCTTGGATTATGGGGTTCTTTAGAGATGGAACCGCATGTCAAGAACCTGTTGTTATTGGTTCGTTCCCTGGTGCACCTCAAACACGACCTAATACATCACTTGGATTTGCAGACCCATCGGGACAATTTCCTAGAGAAATTGAAGAACCAGATGTTAATCGTCTTGCAAGAGGTTTAGATACTGCGACACCTTTTGTTGATAGACGAAATGCAATTCAGCAAGTTCATATATCAGAAGGTGTTCCTGGAGAAATTGTAGCGACAAGAAGTCCATATGCGGCACCTGATGGTTCTGTGACTTATGGTCCAAAAGAAATACCATGGAGTGATGAAACTTGGGTTCCTCTTAATCCAGCAGATGTATACGCACCGAGATATCCATACAATAGAGTACAAGAAACTGAAAGTGGACATGTTATTGAATTAGATGATACGCCAGATGCAGAAAGAGTTGTTATTCAGCACCGCACTGGTACATTTGTAGAGTTGCATCCTAATGGTTCATTACAGATTTTTTCTGCAAATAGAGGTGAAGTTATAATTGATGAACATCTTAACATTGAAGCGATGGGACATGTTCAAATATTTTCTCATGACAAAACAACAGTGTATGCTAACAAGAATATCGATATGGAATCTAAAGAAGATGTTCGTATTAAGTGTAAGAACTTCAGAGTAGAAGCAGAAGATACGATTGTTGAAATTGCTGGTAATAAAATTGACCTCGATTCCAAGTATGTTGATATCGATGGTTCTAAGCGAATTGACCTTAACTAATGGAGAGATAAAATGGCAAGAGCGAAAATGGGTACAAGTACCTACATTCACGAACCTGTGAAAAAGAAAACATCGACAAGTGGTAAGAAGTCGATGGTGAAGTTTGCTTCTATGAACAAGAAGAAAAAAGCAAGTTATAAAGCATACAGAGGACAAGGTAGATAACACATGCCAGGTATTGTCAGAAGAGATGATGTTCATACAGGACATTCATCACCTACACCTAATCCGTTTCATAAAACGAAGTATGTGGGTGGGTCTCCTGATGTATATGTAAATAAGCGTAATGCAATTCGTGCAGAGAATACAGATAAGACATCCTGCACCGACCCTGCTTCTGCAGGTTCTCCTAATGTATATGTGAATGGTAAGAAAGTTCATAGATTAAAAGACGCAACTGGTGGGCATGGGTCGTGGGTACCCAACGCCGCCGCATCTGCATCAGAAGATGTTTTTGCAAATGATAGACCAGGTGCTGAGAAATTCACATTTGATTTCTCAACAACGGATCCAATTATTTTGTTTCCTACTCCAAACCCATATCAATCAAATCCATACACAGGTTCTTATCCGGATCCAGCACCAGGACCAGGACCTAATTCGGATACTATGACTTCAAATCCAGAAATTGTTGATGTTCCCGAAGCGCCTCAAACTACTGAGGTTTGCGTTATTGCAGATGGTGAAAGAAACCCTTACGAAGTTGCAGTTGAAATGATGAATTCTGGTGATTGGAATGAAAACGAAGGTTCTGGACAACCAAATCCATATATCATAGGAATATGGGAAGAGATGGGATTTTCTGAAAGTGCGGCATTTAGCGTACGGTCCGGTGAAGATGACCATACTGCATGGTGCGCTATTTTCGCTGGCGCATGTTTGAAGAGAGCGGGA
>Ga0181567_10002186_pt1 | contig 14699 bp, 10 predicted proteins | sample 101ome_14_FD_133761 | JGI IMG/M metagenome (GOLD analysis project Ga0181567, IMG submission 133761) | Coastal salt marsh microbial communities from the Groves Creek Marsh, Skidaway Island, Georgia - 101403AT metaG (megahit assembly) | ecosystem: Environmental > Aquatic > Marine > Intertidal...
CCAACCGTCGCATCGAAAACCGTCCTGAGTGGATGGTCATGCGTGTCGTTCCGGTCATTCCGCCCGAACTGCGCCCGCTGGTGCCGCTCGAAGGAGGTCGCTTTGCCACATCCGACCTGAACGACCTCTACCGTCGTGTCATTATCCGGAACAACCGCCTCAAGCGTCTGATCGACATCAAGGCGCCCGAAGTCATCCTGCGCAACGAGAAGCGCATGCTTCAGGAGGCGGTCGATTCGCTGTTTGACAACTCGCGTAAAGCCAACGCCGTTCGTTCGGACTCCAACCGCGCGTTGAAGTCCCTTTCGGACATGCTGAAGGGTAAGCAGGGACGTTTCCGTCAGAACCTGCTCGGAAAGCGCGTCGACTACTCCGGTCGTTCGGTCATCGTCGTGGGTCCCGAGCTGAAGCTGCACCAGTGTGGTCTGCCCAAGCAGATGGCTGTTGAGCTGTTCAAGCCGTTTGTCATCCGCAAGCTCATCGAGCGCGGCATCGTCAAAACGGTGAAGAGCGCCAAGAAAGTGGTCGATCGCCGCACGAGCGATGTCTGGGACATCCTGGAAAAAGTAATCCAGGGCCGACCGGTCCTTCTGAACCGCGCTCCGACGCTTCACCGACTGGGTATCCAGGCATTTCAGCCGGTCCTGATCGAAGGCAAGGCCATCCGTCTCCACCCGCTCGTCTGTACGGCCTTCAACGCCGACTTCGACGGTGACCAGATGGCTGTCCACGTTCCGCTTTCGCACGATGCGGCGCTGGAAGCACAGCTATTGATGCTTTCGAGTCACAACATTCTCTCGCCCGCCCACGGTGGTCCGATTGCCGTTCCGACGCAGGACATGGTCCTCGGTCTGTACTACATGACCAAATCGTCCAACGGCGAGCGCGGCGAAGGGATGCGTTTCTCATCCATTACAGAAGCGCGTCAGGCCTACGACCAGGGCGTTGTTCACCTTCATGCCAAGGTCAAGGTCCGTCTCGACGATGGTGCGGTCATCGACACCACCATGGGACGTATCCTCTTCAACGAGATCGTTCCTGAGAGCGTGGGGTACATCAACGAGGTGCTCACGAAGAAGAACCTTCGTGGCATCATCGGTCGGGTACTCAAAGCAGCCGGATTCCCACAGACGGCAGCCTTTCTCGACGCTATCAAAGAGCTTGGCTTCGAGAACGCAACGGTTGCCGGTCTGACGTTCTCGATTGCCGACATCGTCATCCCCGAGGCCAAGATCCAGTTGATCGAAGGTGCTCAGAAGGAAGTGGAGAAAGCGCGTGGCAACTACGCCATGGGCTTCATCACTGAGAACGAGCGCTACAACCAGGTCATCGACATCTGGACGCACATCAACAACCAGGTCTCCGAGGTTCTGTTCGAGTCGCTCAAGCAGGATCGCGATGGGTTCAACGCCATTTACATGATGGCGGACTCTGGTGCTCGTGGTTCGAAGGAGCAGATCCGTCAGCTGGGTGGTATGCGTGGTCTGATGGCCAAGCCGCAGAAATCCCTCGTGGGTTCTGCCGGTGAGATCATCGAGAACCCGATCATTTCCAACTTCAAGGAAGGTCTGACCGTCCTCGAGTACTTCATCTCGACGCACGGTGCCCGTAAGGGTCTGGCCGATACGGCCCTCAAAACGGCTGACGCCGGTTACCTGACGCGTCGTCTTGTGGACGTCGCCCAGGACGTAACGGTCAACGAGTACGACTGTGGCACGCTCCGCGGTATCCGTATTTCTGCCCTCAAGGACAACGAGGATGTGGTCGAGCCGCTGGCAGACCGGATCCTGGGTCGCGTTTCGGTGCACGATGTGACCGATCCGCTGACCGGCGATCTGATTGTTGAGGCGAATGAGCTGATTGACGAGGAGAAGTCACGTTCCATCGCCGAAACCTCGATCGAAGAGGTAGAAATCCGGTCCGTGCTCACCTGTGAGGCCCGCCGGGGTGTGTGCGCGCTGTGCTATGGACGAAACCTCGGATCGAACCGCATGGTGGAGACGGGCGAATCCGTCGGTGTCGTAGCTGCCCAGTCCATCGGTGAGCCGGGAACGCAGCTGACCCTCCGAACCTTCCACATCGGTGGAACGGCCAGCCGTATCTCCGCTGAATCGACGATTCAGACGAAGTTTGCCGGTAAGGCGGTCTTCGAAAATCTCCGCTCCGTTGAATTCGACACTGGAGAAGAGACCAAAGACGTGGTACTCTCTCGCCAGGGTGAAATCCACATCGTGGATCCTGAAGAGGGCAACCGTCAGCTCATCTCGTACCTGATCCCCTACGGCGCAGAAGTGCTTGTCGGAGACGGTGACATGGTAGAGAAAGGCGGCGTGCTGGCTGCTTGGGACCCCTACAACTCGGTCATCATGTCCGAGTTTGCGGGTACCGTTGGCTTCCAGGACATCATCGAAAGTGTGACCTTCCGCGAGGAGTCGGACGAACAGACCGGTTACAAGGAAAAGGTCATCATCGATACGCGCGAGCGCTCCCTGACCCCGGCCATCCTGGTCAAAGGCAAGGAGGGCGAACGCGAGTATCCGCTGCCGGTGGGTGCCCGTATTCAGGTCGACGCCAAGGACAAGGTGGGTGCCGGTCATGTGCTGGTGAAAATCCCGCGCCAGTCCGCCAAGACCCGCGACATTACCGGTGGTCTGCCGCGTGTTACGGAGCTTTTCGAGGCCCGTACGCCGAACGACGCCGCCAAGGTATCCGAGATTGACGGTATTGTCAGCTTCGGCGGTCGTAAGCGCGGTTCACAGGAGGTGGTCGTCACGAGCCGGGATGGCTCGGAATCGAAGACCTACCTTGTATCCCTCACGAAGCACCTCCTTGTTCACGAGAACGATTTCGTCCGCGCTGGCGACCCGCTCTCAGATGGTCAGGTAGCTCCGCAGGACATCCTTTCCATCCTCGGCCCCCGTGCTGTGCAGGAGTATCTGGTCAATGAGATCCAGGAAGTCTACCGCCTGCAGGGTGTGACCATCAACGACAAGCACATCGAGTGTATCGTGCGCCAGATGATGCAGAAAGTACTGGTCGTCGATGCCGGAGATACCACGCTGCTTGAGGACAACTACGTCGATCGTTTCGTGCTCGAAGAGATGAACGACAACCTCTACGACAACTTCGTCGTCATCGATGCGGGAGAATCCGATCTTTCCATTGGTGAGGTTGTGGATCGACGTCGCCTCAGGGAGATCAATTCCACGATGAAGCGTCAAGACAAGAGGGAAGTCATGGTGCGCGATGCGCAGCCGGCTGTGGCCGAGCCCGTCCTGCTGGGAATCACGCAGGCGGCGTTGGCAACAGACTCCTTCGTATCTGCGGCTTCCTTCCAGGAAACGACCAAGGTTCTTACGGAAGCGTCCATCGCGGCCAAACAGGATCCGCTCTTCGGGCTGAAGGAAAACGTGATCGTGGGTCACCTCATCCCGGCAGGTACCGGACAGCGACAGTTCAAGGATCTCATCGTTGGCTCGCAGAAGGACTACGAAGAGCTTCAGGCAGCAGTCGGAACCGAGTCGAGTGGCGATGGCTCCTCCCGGGAGACCGTCGCTCCCTGACAGCCTTGAATGCATCCCGACGCTGAAGCAGCCCTTCAGCCTACAGGATGCGTAACAAAGCTGCTGTCAAGCCTACGTATGGGCGCGGCCGCTGCAAGCGGCCGCGCCCATATTTTTTGGGGCTATCCTGTAGCCCCATTTGAGGTGCCGCTACGTTCTTCTCCGACGTATCACACAAGCAGCGCATCCCCTTGCGGCACGCTCCGTACGCACGCATCCAGCCCCCCTGCTCCTCCATTCCCCCTGCTTCATGCTGCGAGATATTCATGCCTACGTTGGTAGCATCGGAACCCTGCTTGCAACCGTGGGCATGCTCGTTGCCTTTCTTGGCTGGTGGATGGCTATTACGGCAACGGTCGTACGCCAGGGAGTGGGGACGTGGGTTAAAGCCATACGGATCGTCATGATTGCCGTGTTTCCGCCGCTGGGAGTGTTGTTTCTTCTGCTCTATGTCCGCTCAGACAGAGCCGTTGTATCCCAAGCCATGCGATCGGCCTCCCTGCCTGGTCATCCAGAGCGCTCCTCGGACAGCAGCGGCGTGGATCCCGTGTTGGTGCAAGCGGCCTAGAAGGCCGACCAATTGCGACTGGACGGACTGCGGGCAGGGGCTTACATTGGATTAACGCCGTTATTTGGGTCCGCACATGAGCGAAGCAGAAGAAAAAGGACTACGCAGAGCCATTCTCGATACTGCCCGTCAGCTGTTGACCACGGTCGGGTATGCGCACCTCTCGATGCGCAATATTGCAAAAGAGATCGGATACAGCGCGACAAGTATTTATCTGCACTTTGAGAGCAAGGACGATCTGGTTCATGCCCTCATCGATGAGGGGGTCGATGTCCTCTTTCGCGAGTTGAGTCAGTCCGATGTGGCCGCTTCAAGCCCCGAGCAACGACTGGAGGCCATGTGTCGCGCGTACGTGCGGTTTGGCCTGGAGCGCTCCGAGTATTATGGAATCATGTATGTGCTCCATCCGGAGTACATAAAGCGCTATCCCGTCGACAAATACCGCAAGGCGCGTCGCAACCTCGAGATCATGGCACAGGCCGTACAGGATGGGATTGAGGCTGGTGTCTTCAGGAAAGTGGAGCCCATGTTGGCGGTCAATCTGGCGTGGGCCCAGCTGCATGGCATTGTAACCCTGCTCAGCTCTGAGCGCGTTGACAAACGCATTGACCCCGACGTGTTGGTGGATGCCGGCTGTCGGCACGTCGTATCTGGTCTATTTACTCCGGAGCGGCTGGCAGGCAGGCATGCTTCGTGAGCTTGGGACCCTGGGCTCTATGAGGCACTCTGTGCTTCTCGACGTGCCCGGGTTTCTTGAAGCGCTCGGAGGCTCAGCCATGCCTTCCCTTTAGAGTATGTACTGATTCACCGGATGCAGCCATCAAGGTTGTGGACCATCATGCTTCCGTTCTTCTCCTTTTTCGATACGCTGGCGCCTGACTGGATGGTTTGGACATTCCTCGTTCTGGCCATTCTCCACATGGGTTTTCACGGGTGGGGACTCAAGGCCTGGCTTGGTGTGCTGGCTGTCTTCCTGTATGGTATGGGGGCGTCAAGGGGGGTATGGATAGCCTGGGCGGCTCTGGTCATTCTCTTTGTGATCCCAGCCCCGCGGCGCATGATCAGTGCCGGGGTGATGAAGCTACTGGACGCCATCAATTTCCTGCCCACTATCTCTCGAACCGAGCAGGAAGCCATCGATGCGGGCACCACGTGGGTGGAGCGCGAATTGTTTTCCGGTCAGCCGGATTTCAAACGCATCCTGGCCGAGGAAGGGTATCCCGGGTTGACCGAGGAAGAACAGGCCTTTATTGATGGGCCTTGTCAGCAGCTGTGTGATGCTACCGATGACTGGGAGGTCTTCCAGCGCCGGGATCTGCCTCCTGACGTCTGGGCGCTGCTGAAAGAGCATCGGTTTTTCGGCATGATCATCCCGAAAGAGTATGGTGGTTTGGGTTTTTCCGCATCGGCCAACAGTGCGGTGGTCGGGAAAGTGGCCAGTGCCAACACGGTGCTTGGCATTACGGTCATGGTACCCAACTCATTGGGTCCGGCCGAGCTGCTCATCCATTATGGTACCGAGCAGCAAAAGAACTATTACCTGCCACGTCTTGCTGCCCATGAAGAAATACCGGCCTTTGCCTTGACCGAACCGGGAGCAGGATCCGATGCCGGCGCCATGTCTGCACGGGGTGATGTATTCCGAGGGGATGATGGGCGACTGAAGATCCGCCTGAATTGGAGCAAGCGATATATTACCCTGGCCCCTATTTCTACCGTGCTTGGATTGGCCTTCAAGCTCTATGATCCTGACGAATTACTCGGCAAAGGCCGGCAATTGGGCATTACCTGTGCACTCATCCGCTCGAGTACTGAGGGAGTAGACAATGGGTACCGCCACGATCCGCTTGGCATCCCTTTCTTCAACGGTCCCACCTACGGCAAGGACGTGGTCGTGGATCTGGAGGAAGCGGTCATTGGTGGTGCCGATGGGGTAGGCCGGGGATGGCGTATGCTCATGGAATGTCTTGCCGCCGGTCGAGGCATCTCACTCCCCGCCGTCGGGACGTTCAGCGCCAAGAAAGTGGCGCGTGTAGCCGGTGCCCATGCCGTAATACGTCAACAGTTCGGTCTGTCCATCGGCACCTTTGAAGGGATACAGGAGCCTCTGGCTCGCATTGGTGGAATGACCTACATACTGGATGCAGCACGGCGATTCACGAATGGCGCATTGGACAAAGGGGCGAAACCGGCGGTTGTTACGGCCATGATGAAATACAATGCGACAGAGGCATTCCGCCATATCATCAATGATGGGATGGATATCCTGGGTGGTAATGCTATTTCCCGCGGTCCTCGCAATGCCCTGGCACACGCCTATATCAATACCCCCATTGGCGTTACGGTGGAAGGGGCCAACATTCTGACACGCACGCTCATTGTTTTCGGTCAGGGCGCTATCCGCGCCCATCCCTATGTATTGAGGGAGGTAGAGGCTCTTGAGGCAGGAGATGCAGACGCCTTTGACAAGGCCTTTTGGAGTCATGTGGGAATGGTCGTGCGCAATGCGTTCCGGTCGGTGTTCCTATCACTCTCCAGAGGTCGGCTGGCACCATCCCCCGTTACCGGTCCAGCAGCTCAATACTACCGGAAGCTGGCGTGGGCATCAGCCTCGTTCAGTATTCTTGCTGACCTCGCACTGGCTATGATGGGCGGCAATCTCAAGCGACGCGAGATGATAACGGGTCGCTTTGCGGACATTTTCTCCTGGTTTTACCTGACCACAGCCACTCTGCATCGCTTTGAGGCCGAAGGTCGCCGCACCGAAGATGAGCCACTTCTTCGCTATAGTATGGCTGTAGCATTCAACCGATTGCAGGATGGATTCGATGCCCTCTTCGCCTCACTTCGGCTGCCGGTGCTCGGACTGCTCTTCCGCGGTCCCATCGGGGCATGGTCGCGATTGAACCGTTTTCATCCGCCAGCAACAGATGTCGATATCCAAAGGGTTGCTGCCGTGTTGATGACATCCGGCGAGCAGAGGGATCGCCTGACGGAAGGGATGTATGTGGCAGCGACACCCGATAAACCCACCGGTCGCATGGAAAGGGCGATGGCTGCGTGCTTGAGAGCTGAGAAGGCCGCCTCCGTTTTGAAAAAGGCATCACGCAGGGGCCATCTTCCGCGGGGTCCATTGGAAGCGCAGCTCGGAGCTGCTGTTGCTGCCAACCTCGTGACGCGTGAGGATGCTGAGCTGGTTCGCGAGGCCGAGCGTTTGCGAAACGATGCTATCCAGGTAGATGCTTTTTCGCTGGATGAGTATAATCTGACCGCCCATGTCGGCTCGAGTGGCTCGTAGGTCATTTTTTATGCCGGAGTACGCCTGCACGACGCCGTCCCTCGGGATCCGCCCGGCTTCGGATTCGCAAGATGGTAGACGGATTCGTATATTAAGGACTCGTAGCTACGAAGCAGCCAACCCCGTTTTTCCATGGCAACCCAAAGCATGAACGATAGCTGGACCCGCGTTGTTGATCAGATCCGCTCGATTTGGAGTGATCAGGACTTCGACGATACAGAGATGAAGAAGGCCCGCGGAAAGTTCAACAAGATGGTCGACCTCATTCACGAGAAGACCGGAGAGCCTCGCCCGGAGATCATGCAGAAAATTTCAGCTTTTCTGTAGGGTCACGTCCCCACCGACTCCCGAAAGCCCGGCCATTCAGGCCGGGCTTTTTCTGTTTCTGATCGTTTCATACCATGTCAGGGCTTCGCCCATCATCCTGACAATCCACGGTACCTGATGTCCATCTGGAAAAAGCCGATCGACCTCGAAACCATCAACCAATTCAGCCTGGTTGGACTGGTCGGCCATCTTGGCATACACATTACGGGTATCTCGGATACCTCCATGACGGCCACCATGCCCGTGGATGAGCGCACCAAGCAGGCGCTGGGATTGCTGCACGGAGGTGCATCAGCTGCTTTGCTCGAAACAGTAGCCAGTGTTGCGGCCAACTGGGCGGTGGCCGATGATGCTTTTTGCGTTGGTGTGGAGCTCAATATCAACCACCTGAGGGCGAAAACAGAGGGGCAGGTGCATGCCACCGCACGTCCCTTGCGCCTTGGGCGCACGATCCAGGTCTGGAATGTGGATATACTGGATGAGAAGGGTGAGGCTGTATCATCCGGTCGAATGACGATGGCAGTGCGTCAGCGGTGATACCAGCCCTATCTGATGGCCCTTCAGTTGGGTCGGTCCTGATAAAAAGACCCTTTGCTCTCCGGTGGAGTCAGTCAGGTTGATCGACCACATCCTCTGGCGCTCGGGAATGGTTGCTGGATTGGGATGACTGGTGGGTATATTGACGGAGCCCGATCCATTGGGCCAGCCTGTTGGCCCCACCCGGCTCGGGACGTCTATCCCCCCCGATCGACCTCATGAAAGGTATCTCTTCCGGTATGCTCCAACTCCTGATGAAGGCACCTGTGGTGCTTCTCCTGTCGTCATTCTTGTTTGGATGCCAGAACGTATCAACGCAGATACCGCTGGGTACAGCGCAACAGGCTGAGAGCACGGGATCCGGATTCAGGACGGGCGATATCCGTGAAATATCGATTCCAGGTACGGGTGTCTCCTTTACCATGGTCTATGTTGAAGGAGGTACCTACCGTATCGGAACGCCCGTGGGAGAGCCGGGACGGGAAGATGACGAGGGCCCGGTGACAGACGTGGCGGTGGGGGGCTACTGGATTGGTCAGTATGAAGTCACGGATGATGAATTCAACGTTTTCCGCTACCCCGACAGGGATTCAGATTCCACTGCCGTCCCCGATGCTAGTTATGATGTGGATGCGGTTTCCCGGCCAAGTCCACCCTATGAGGACCCAGCCTTTGGTATGGGTGGATCCGGAAAACCTGCTGTGGGCATGACCCAGTGGGGCGCGCTTCAGTATGCGAAATGGCTGACGGAAAAGACCAATGTGTTTTTCCGCCTGCCAAAGGAGACCGAGTGGGAAATTGCGTGTCGCGCCGGTGCGGCCCCAGGCGAATCCGGGGTTTATCCCGGGTCAGAACTGGATGCCGTGGCATGGTATGAAGCCAACAGTGATCTTTCCCTCCAGCCCGTAGGTGCAAAAAAGGCTAATGACTGGCTGCTATTCGACATGCTGGGAAACGCAGCCGAATGGATGCTGGACGAATACGTGCCGGACTATCACGATCAGATCGGGGAAAGTGGACCCAATCCATGGATTGCCCCGACTAGATTGCATCCCCGCACGGTGCGTGGCGGAGATTATGGAGAACAGGAACAGGCGCTCCGATGCGGGGCACGGCTGGAGTCCACGACCGACTGGAAGCGTCGTGACCCCCAGATTCCCAAGAGCTTCTGGTGGAACACCGACTCTCCCTTTGTCGGATTTCGGTTGGTTGCGCCGGCAACCCGGCCCACAGTTGAGGAGGAAAACCTGTTCTGGATGCAGGTCCTGGGAGAGTAACGCGATGCCGACGGCATCAGGGATAGGTGACGAGACGCGATAAAGACAGGAGCAGGGAGTGGCATCCACTCATCGAATCGGCTACCTTGTGCGCGTCTCTTTCACATCTCCTTGACAAGCCATGTCCCGTATCTCGAATGGATTCAGCCGTCGCGACTTCATGAAAAGCGGTTCCGCCGCGGTTGTCGGTTCGGTTGTTGCATCCCAGTTTCCCATGTCCGCCAATGCCTATTACCCTTCCAATGACGAAATCCGCATTGGATTGATTGGTTGCGGCGGCAGGGGCACTGGCGCTGCCTCGCAAGCCTTGCAGACGGATCAGAACGTCAAACTCGTTGCGATGGCAGACGCCTTCCGCGATCAACTTGACGAGAGTCTGACCAATCTGACGAATCCGGATGCAGGATTTGCTGCCAGTGTGGCTGGCAGGATTGATGTGCCCGAAGAGCGCAAATTCGTGGGTTTTGATGCGTACAAGGAGGTCATTGCCCTGTGCGATGTGGTTCTGATTGCGACGCCTCCAGGATTTCGCCCCATCCATTTTGAAGCAGCCGTTGCTGCCGATAAGCATGTGTTCATGGAGAAGCCGGTCGCAACCGATGCAGCTGGCGTGCGGCGTGTTCTTGCGGCCGCTGAGCAGGCCAAGGCCAAGAAATTGAATGTCGTTGTTGGACTGCAGCGCCATTACCAAACGGTCTACCGTGAGTGGATGGAGCGTATGCATGGCGGCATGATCGGGGATTTGATGACGGCCAGGGTATACTGGAACAGTGCAGGCGTTTGGGTACGGGATCGGGCTTCTTTGGAGGAAAAGGCAGGACGCCCATTGACGGAGATGGAGTACCAGATGCGCAACTGGTACTACTTCAATTGGCTGTGTGGGGATCACATCGTGGAGCAGCACATCCATAACCTGGATGTCGGGAACTGGGCGTTCCAGGATGTTCCTGTCCGTGCCCAGGGGCAGGGGGGTAGATTGGTCCGTACCGGAAAGGATCACGGCGAGATCTTCGATCATCACTACGTGGAGTACGAATACGCCGACGGCCGCCGCATGATCAGTCAATGCCGTCACATGCCCAATTGCGCCAGCCGCGTCTCAGAGGCTTTCCACGGCACGAATGGCAGTGCTCCAAGCCCTGGTCAGCTCATTTCTCCCAGCGGATATACCCTGTACAATCACAACGGTCGCAACGATCCAAACCCATACCAGGTAGAACACGACGAGTTGTTCGCTGCCATTGCCAAGGGCGAGTACGCATACGCTGATGCAGAGAACGGTGCGCATGCCACCATGACAGCCATTCTCGGCCGAATGGCGACCTATTCTGGTCAGGTTATCGAATGGGATGCCGCATTGGCCTCTGAACGGACCATCATGCCTTCCACCTATGCCTGGGATGCTGATCCACCGGTCATGCCTGATGCAGATGGTTTTTACCCCATCCCTGAGCCGGGCGTGACAAAGGTGCTTTAGAATCCCTTTTTCGCACGTTCGTTGAACCAACCCATCCCTGGCAGCATACAGGTAGACGAGATCATGGACAGACGCGCTTTCGTTCGTAATACGGCCGCGATGGCGGCTGGCGCCGCCATCGCGGCCCCAGCATCCCGTGTCGCAGAAGCTTCAGACCGTTCCCGGAGCACGAAAGGAGATACCGGGAGCACGTTCAACCTCAACTATGCTCCGCACCTGGGCATGTTCAGGGAGCATGCTGGTACGGATCCCGTTGACCAGCTGAACTTCATGGCGGATGAGGGCTTCCGCGCATTCGAAGACAATGGTATGAAGGGGCGTGAGCTGACGGTTCAGGAGGCCATGGCCCAGACGATGGCCAACCGAGGTATCCAGATGGGTGTCTTCGTAGCACATACCATCTTCTGGAAAGAACCCAACCTGGCATCGGGGAGAGAAGATTGGCGAGAGCAGTTCCTGACCGAGATCCGAGAATCTGTGGACGTTGCAAAGCGAGTCAATGCCACGTGGATGACGGTTGTCCCGGGCCATGTGGATCTCAGAAAGGATATGGGGTATCAGACGGCCAACGTCATTGAGAGCCTGCGACGTGCTTCGGATATCCTGGCTCCTCACGGACTGGTCATGGTGCTTGAACCCCTCAATCCGCGCGATCATCCCGGGCTATTCCTGAGCAAGATGGCGCAGGCCTACGCGATATGCCGCGCCGTGGACAGTCCAGCCTGCAAGATTCTGGACGATCTGTACCATCAGCAGATAACCGAGGGCAACCTGATCCCGAACATTGATGCCTGCTGGGATGAGATCGGTTATTTCCAGATGGGTGACAACCCTGGTCGAAAAGAGCCCACAACCGGTGAGATCAACTACCGGAACGTGTTCAAGCACATCCACTCGAAGGGTTTCAAGGGCGTGATGGGTATGGAGCACGGCAATTCCCTGCCGGGCCGGGAAGGGGAACGCGCTGTTATTGACGCCTACAGGACAGTGGATGCCTTTTGATGGCTCTATTCCGGACCTTGTCTACCTACATGCCGGCAGCGGTCATGTCGTCGATCCGCTCCGGAATGCGATAGTTGACTCCCATTCGCTCCAGATGGAGCAGATTGCGGGCCAGTCGGTTGTAAAAATCGTCCAGATTACGGGATTCCAAGGGGGTCCAGTTGACCTCGGCCAGGGCCAAGGCTCGAGGGAACGCCATGTATTCAACGTATTCCGGCGTTGACATGTATTCCGTCCAGACATTTCCCTGTGCGCCCAGGATGTGTCGGGCTTCCTCCGCTGTCAGCTCCTCTGGTATGGGGTCGTACACATATACCGTATCCAACGGAATGATGCGCCGCGCCCAATTCATGGCCAGCGGCTCGGTGTCCGGGTCGCCCTGATAGAAGTCGAAGTACATGTAGTCCGTCGGCGTCATGATGACATCATGACCCATCCGGGCGGCTTCAATTCCGCCACTCTCTCCCTGCCATGACATGACCGTAGCGCGGGGTGCAAGGCCTCCTTCCAGAATCTCATTCCAGCCGATCAGTTTCTTGCCGCGGCTGTTCAGGTGTTGTTCTACTCGGCGGATGAACCAGCTCTGCAGCTCTTTCTCATCGGCCAGTCCCTCCCGACGCATGACCTCTTGTGCCAAGGGGCTTTCTTCCCACTGATTCTTGGGCACTTCGTCGCCGCCAATATGGATGTAAGGCGATGGGAAGAGCGCTGCCACTTCATCGAGCACCGTGTAGAGGAAATCGAACGTGGCTTCGGAGGGGCACAGTATGTCCTCTTGGATCCCCCAGGTGGTTTTGACCTCGTAGGGCCCATCGTGGCACCCGAGCTCCGGATACGAAGCCAGAATGGCGCCCGCGTGCCCCGGAATATCGATTTCGGGAATGACGGTCACGTGGCGCTCGGCAGCATACGCAATGACCTCCCGGATCTCGTCCTTTGTGTAAAAACCCCCATGGGGAATGCCGTCGCCGATGTACGGGTCCAGATTCTTCTCGACCACTGTTTCGCGACGCCAGGCGCCCACCTCGGTAAGCCGAGGATAGGCGTCGATTTCAATACGCCATCCTTGATCTTCCGTCAGATGCCAGTGGAATACGTTAAGCTTGTAGCGTGACAGGGTGTCGATATAGCGCTTGACGAAATCCACGTCGAAAAAATGACGTCCCACGTCCAGGTGAAGTCCTCTGTATGAAAACCGGGGAGCATCCACGATACCAACGTGCGGCAGGCTCCAATCCGTGGTCATGGCAAGACCGGCACCGGATATCTCTGGCGGGAGCATTTGGTGGACAGTTGTGAGACCATAGAATGCTCCCGCTGCATCTCCAGCTGTAATAAGGATGCCACCATCGTCAACTCTGAGTTCATACCCCTCTGCAGGCAAGGTGGTATCCAGCTTCAGAACGATATCCCCGGCGTCCGGAGCAACCGGTAAGGTTCTCCCCATGGGCACGGCCCACATCGCTGCGAAGTGATGCGCTGTCGGCGCAAGTTCTTCACTTGCCACGTGAAATCCGGAGTCCGGGGTCAACGCGTACCTCCCCGTGCCCATATCGATCGAGACAGGCCTCGGAATGACCGGGGCGATTGTATCGCGAGTGCTACCGGTGGAGACAAGATCGTTGCAACCTGACAACAGCAGAAGTGCCATGACAAAGAGGGGTACCATCCGTGAAAGAGGCATGATCGTTTTCCTGAATTGCGGTTGATCGGGTTTCATTGATGGTTTCAACATGTTGGTGAGCTCCGTATACGGGCGCCGGGTTCGATTAGTAGAGCCACAGTATAGCCTGCGCTGTCCAAAAAACCGCATGGAAGCCCCTTCCCAATGGTCTGAACAATCGGATTTTGATCGCTTAATGCAAGCCCGTCCCACATCAGAACTCTTCCTCGTCGTCAGGCGGCAGATCGGGCATGAGTGTTTCAGGAATGGGAAAGCTGTGGCTGGCAAGAGTGATATTTGAGGCGTCAAAGCCGAAAAGATCTTCGGGAGAAAACATGGCGCGAAAATCCGAGGGAGCGAAAAAGGGCTCAAACCGTGCAGCCAACTCGTCCAAACGTTTCAGATAAAACGACTGATTCTCGTCGGGGTGGTCGGGATCCCACTCCGATAGGGATTTGGCCAGCTCGAAGGCAGGGGCGGATGTGCCCGATCCGCTGACATACCATGTAACCCTGTCACCCTTGCGAAAGGATCGGGTGCCATTTCGACCGAGCCTGCTCGCAACTTCGTAGGGCGCGCTGCGCGAACGCTTTCCGGCATCCACATCCCGTTCGTAGACGGCCAGGGAATCTCTGAGGACGTCTGTGCGGCAGAAATCGCGTGCGTGCTCCCAAGCGTGCTCCGTGATGCGCTCCTTGATGCTAAGATAGCAGTCGTGAACCGCCTTTATATCCCGGTCAAGCAGTAGATGTACGCAGTCCCGGACAAATTGCTGTCCAAATGGTTCAAGTGATCGGGAGATCAGTGCCGAACCCCTGATTGTCGTGCTCCCGCTGTAGCTGCGAAGGGCATAGTTTTTCTTCTTGTAGGACAGAATACTGTCGTAGCGTCCATCGAAGCCTATGCGTATGCCTTCTGGCGTGCGGTTGCTGATCTCCTCCACGAATGCTCGCTCTGCCGCCTCGCCCTGTATGTCCTCGGGGGGCA
>Ga0181567_10002197_pt1 | contig 14680 bp, 12 predicted proteins | sample 101ome_14_FD_133761 | JGI IMG/M metagenome (GOLD analysis project Ga0181567, IMG submission 133761) | Coastal salt marsh microbial communities from the Groves Creek Marsh, Skidaway Island, Georgia - 101403AT metaG (megahit assembly) | ecosystem: Environmental > Aquatic > Marine > Intertidal...
ACGTAACACTTGAGATTTTAGAGGTGTTGGTGAAATTCTCAAAGCTGTGTTTTTAATGATAAACGTTGTTTTCTTCGCTCTACGAAAAAATATTTTTTGTTTACGAGGAACTCGAAAAGATGAGTTATTGAAGTTTTTTAAATTAGAAAATGTAGTGATAAACTTTTTTGTTTTATCTCTAGATTTTATATATGAGAGTTTCTCACTATTTTGTGAAAGAAACCCAACAGTTGTATCAGTTTGTGTGAGAATTACTTCTTTATTTATTGAAGGAAATCTTGGATCGATTTTGGATTGGACCATGATTCATCTTTCATTTGATCAAGAGCTAGTATAAGAGCTCTTGTTGCACTTAATGTTGTAAAGTAAGGTATGTTTCTTTTGAGAACCTCTTGACGTATTACTACAGCATCTTTTTTTGATGTGTTATTGTCTGATGTATTAATCGCCATTGATATTTCATCGTTTTTCATACGGTCTTCAATATTTGGACGGCCTTCGGAAATTTTTAAGACAACTTCACAAGGGATACCTGCATCTTCAATAACAGCTTGTGTTCCCTTTGTAGCTACCAGCTTAAAGCCATGACGATGTAGGCCTTGTGCTAATTCAGGTGCATGTTTTTTGTCTGTGTCTACAAAAGATAAGAAACAAGTTCCCTCTGTAGGTATTTTGTTTCCAGCTGAAAGCTGTGATTTAGCGAAACTAATTCCAAAGTTTGAACTAATTCCCATAACTTCACCAGTTGATTTCATTTCCGGTGAAAGTACTAAATCTGCACCATAAAGTTTATTAAATGGAAAAACTGCTTCTTTAACTGATATGTGACCTTTTAAACGCGGTTTTAAGAGATTGTTTTTCTCCTCCACTATATTGTATTTGTCATAAAATTTTAAGGAGTCTCTTAATGTTTCACCAAGCATAACACGAGTTGCAACTTTTGCAAGTGGCATACCTGTAGCCTTACTCACAAAAGGAACTGTTCTGGATGCACGAGGATTAACCTCAATGAGATAAATTTCATTTTCATATATTGCATATTGAACATTCATGAGACCCCTAACACCTAGGCCAAGAGCAATAGTTTTTGTTTGTTGTTCAACCTTTTCAATCATCTCATTTGTTAAATTTACAGGTGGAAGCGAACAAGCACTATCTCCGGAGTGTATACCAGCTTCTTCAATATGTTGCATAACAGAACCAATATAAACATCTTTACCATCACAAATTGCATCTACATCAAGTTCTACAGCTTGATCTAAAAATTTATCTATGAGAACTGGTGCCTCGTTTGAAACAGAGATTGCTAAAGCCATATATTCGTTGAGTTCTTCTTCAGAATAAACTATTTTCATACCACGTCCACCAAGAACAAAGGAGGGTCTTACGAGTACTGGATAACCTAATCTTTGGGCAACCGGTGCAGCTTCTTCTTTTTTACGTGCTAAACCATTTGCAGGCTGTTTTAGACCATAGCGATTTACAAAATCTGCAAATTGCTCTCTATCTTCAGCTAAGTCTATTACAGAAGAAGGTGTTCCTGAAATTTTAGCACCTATTTTGGTCAGGGCATCTGCGAGTTTTAGTGGAGTTTGACCACCAAAGTGAACAATTATTCCATCAGGTTGTTCATGCTCAATTACTTCTCTAACATGTTCAAAATCAATTGGTTCAAAATATAAAACATCTGAAGTGTCATAGTCAGTAGATACAGTTTCAGGATTACAATTGTACATTATAGATTCTACGCCCATCTCTTTTAAGGCAAAAGCTGCATGAACACAACAATAATCAAATTCAATACCTTGACCAATTCTATTTGGTCCTCCACCTAAAATAAGAACTTTTTTCTTTTTGCTTTCACGAGAACTAAGATTAGGAAGTTTTGTGATGTTTGTTGTGGAATATAGATAAGGTGTTAATGCTTTAAATTCAGCTGCACATGTGTCAACCTCATTAAACTCTAACGATACACCAAGCTCTTTTCTTTTCGTGTAAACTTCTGATTCACTCATGGAATGTTTGGAATTTTTTTCTATGAGTTGTGCAATTCTTTTATCTGAGAAACCATCAACTTTTACATTTCTCATAAGTGATTCACTGAAAAGAACTTTATCAGTGATAGAATTTTCAACTTCAACAATCTCTTGGAGTTGATATAAAAACCAAGGATCAACAGCACAAGTATCAAACATCTCTTCAATACTCATACCTCTACGGAAACCTTCAACAATATAAAGTACTCTATCTGCATTTGGACGACGGATTTCACGTTTAATTTGATCTAGGTCTGAATCAATTTCATCAAAACCACATAAACCAGTTTCAAGAGAACAGAGTGCTTTTTGAATTGACTCTTTGAAAGTTCTCCCAATTGCCATTACTTCACCAACAGACTTCATACTTGTACTGAGTGTGTCTTCAGCCTCTGGAAATTTTTCAAAAGTGAATCGTGGAATTTTTGTAACAATGTAGTCAATTACAGGTTCAAAAGCTGCTGGAGTTCCTGTGATATCATTTGTTATTTCATCAAGAGTGAATCCAACTGCAAGAAGTGTTGCAACTTTAGCAATAGGGTATCCTGTTGCTTTTGAAGCGAGTGCCGATGATCTTGAAACTCGAGGATTCATCTCAATTACAATCATCCTACCAGTTTCTGGGTTGATAGAGAATTGCACATTTGACCCACCAGTATCAACACCAATTTCTCGAAGGATCGCAAATGAAGCATCACGCATTCTTTGGTACTCTTTGTCAGTTAGAGTAAGAGCAGGTGCGACAGTGATAGAATCACCAGTATGCACTCCCATAGGATCAAAGTTTTCAATGGAGCAGACTATAATACAGTTGTCTGCTTTATCTCGGATAACTTCCATCTCATACTCTTTCCATCCGAGCATAGATTCCATGATCTCTATTTCATTAATTGGTGAAGCTGATATCCCTTCGTGAGCTAATTTTTTAAACTCTTCCATATTGTACGCTACACCAGAACCACCACCAGCCAAAGTGAATGAAGCTCTACTAATAACTGGAAAACCAATCTCTTTTACAACTTCAATTGCTTCTTCAACACTGTAAGCATTTTTACTTTTTGGAAGATCCATTCCAATCTTGATCATAGCTTCATTAAAAGCTGAACGATCTTCACCTTTTTGGATAGCTTTTGGTGAAGCACCTAAAAATTCAATACCATCAAGAAGCCCTTTTTCATACATAGACATTGCAACGTTAAGAGCAGTTTGTCCACCCATAGTTGGAAGGATGGCATCTACGTTTTCTTCTTTTATGATTTTTGCAACAACATCTTCTTTGATTGGTTCTATATACGTTCTATCTGCGAATTCTGGATCCGTCATAATAGTTGCAGGATTAGAGTTAATAAGTACAACACGATAACCCAATTCTTTGAGAGTTTTTACAGCTTGTGTACCTGAATAGTCAAATTCACATGCTTGACCAATAACGATAGGCCCTGAACCTATTAACAAAATGGTTTGAATGTCGGTGCGTTTTGGCATTTTTTACCTTTAAATCATCTATAAAAAATTTGTTAATTATAGGTAAAATGCACTTAAAAATTGATGAGAAAACTCTTTTTATCATTGAGCTTGCAGAGCATAGGGAGTTGAGATTCCCAAAATTTATAAAATATACTTTGAATTGCGTTTAGTATTCAAAGGAATAAATTAAAGAAACTAAACCTGAATAGATAGTTTTGTCTTTAACAATTGAGCTATTGGTAGCTGAAGAGGGGAGTACATCTGCTTTGATATTAAGTAATGTAGAAAGCTTGTCTGTAATGGGATATTTTACATATGTTTGAGCTCCATATTGCCATCCTGATGTAGCAAAATATGCATTTTCACCTCGTGAATTTGCTTCTTGTTGAGTTACTCCATAGTAATAATTTACAAAATTATCTGAGAGGTAACTTGCAAATATACTTGGATAGAATGAAAAATTTCCAAACTTAAGGTCATGCCCAATTTCAACTTTTCCAAGCCATGAATCATGGTTTCTCAACAGATCAGTTAAAAGTGTAACTTCTAGGTATGATTTATCTTGTTGCATGCTAAAAGCCAAACCTCCTTCCCATGAGTCTTTTCGTTCATTCATACCTTGAATATCTTGACTATCATAGCCATAAAATCGTGGCTGTGCAGTTAATGAGAATCCCCATGATAGATCATCATTTTTATCTCCTAAAAAATAAACACCAAATCTAGTCCATCGAACATAAAAAAGAGAGTTGTCATAAAAAATGACAGGTGTTGGAAGAAGAAGGTTATCTACACCTTTATATGGCTGTGTTTGATAGTATGAGCCTACACCAAGTGTTATCTCTTGCTTTTCATTTGCAAAAAGACTTGAAAAAATTAGAGTGATCATTAGTAAATATTTCATTTAACGTTCCTTATAATATGAAAATATGATGGGTCATTGAGGTTGTAATATGGACTTACAACAGCTGTTTGATACCCCTCGGCTTTTGTAATAGAAATGACTTTGCCAACTTTTAGTCCTTTGAAAAATATTTGATCTAATCCTGATGTTATTACTTCATCATCTTTTTTAATAATGAACCATGCTGGAATATATTTGACTACAATATTTTTTCCATTATTCCCTTGAGCAATACCAGGAGCTAGTTTTTCTCCTATATTTACCGCATATGTACTTTTAATATCCTTGTTTAAGAGAGCAAGAGGACGATTATGTTTTGGAATTACAATTCCTGCAACTAGCTCCTTGTATACTAATCCGTAAATTTTTGAAGCATTATAATCTGGTATATCAATCCATAATCTATTAAAATCTCCAAACTCTTGGTAAGATAATGCACGTACTAGTTCAACTTCAGGGTTCATTTTCAAAGGTGAATTGTTTGCTTGAAAGAGATCATCAACTTCTGAAGCGATTTGTTGTAATAGAAGGTGATTTTCTTCAAATTTTTTTAGTTTATCATTGAGTGATGCAATTTGATCTGCTTGATAAAAGTGTTTTTTAATACCTGTTTGTATGATATATACTGTTTGATGATATTGTTGTTTAATAAATGATGTTGTGTTTAAAAAAGGCGCTTGTATTATGTTAGTGTAGTATAAAGCACCTACGATAAGTGCTGTAAAAATGAATAAGAAGCTAAAGAGCTCTTTATTCATTGTCGAAAAGTTCTTGTAGTAAGTCTATCTCTTCAAGAGCTCGACCAGTTCCTCTAGCAACTGCTAAAAGAGGTTCATCTGCTACAAATACAGGAATTTTAACAAGGTCTGCTAGATATTTGTCAAGTTCACGAATCAATGCTCCACCACCTGTTAAGATTATTCCATGATTTACAATGTCTCCAGCGAGGTCTGGCGGCATTTTTTCTAAAACATCACGAAGTGCTTCTGCAATTTCACGAAGAGGTTCTTTCATAGCTTCACGAGCATCTTCACTTGTTAATTCAACTGAACTCAAAAGTCCTTCAACCTGATCTCTACCATTGATGATCATTGTAAGGCCTTCATCCATCTGAACAGCTGTACCTATGTTTATTTTTATCTCTTCAGCAACTCGTTCACCAATTAAAAGGTTGTATTTTTTTCTGATATAGTTTACAAGTGAAGCATCAATTTTATCTCCAGCTGTTCTAATTGATTTAGATAAAACAAGTCCACCAAGAGATACAACACCTATCTCCGTAGTACCGCCACCTATATCTACAACAAGGTTACCTTGAGGTTCACGGATATCTATACCAGCACCAATAGCTGCAGCCATTGGTTCTTCAATTAGAAAAACTTCACGAGCACCAGCACTTAAAGCTGATTCACGTACTGCTTTACGCTCAACCTGTGTGAGACCATAAGGAACACAAATGATAATTCTAGGACTAATAAGTGAACTTCTTCCGTGCGCTTTTTCAATGAATTTACGGATCATTTTCTCAGTCATGTCAAAGTCAGCAATAACACCATCACGCATAGGACGGATTGCTTTGATATTTCCTGGAGTTTTTCCAACCATATCTTTTGCTTCTTGTCCAACTGCTAGAACTCTTTGCTGACCATACTTTTCTGTTTTCACTGCAACAACGGAAGGTTCATTGATGATAATTCCTCTCCCTTTTGCTATTACAATTGTATTTGCAGTTCCTAGATCTATAGAAAGATCATTTGAAAAAAGTCCTACGATTTTGTTAAATATCATTTTTGTACCTTATGCTGTTTTTTTAGTTTGTTTTTTGATGTATACAGGTCGTTCACCATTTTCTATAACATCTTTTGTAATGAGAACTTCATAACCGTTGTACTCTGGAAGTTCATACATGATATCAATCATGTTTTCTTCTAAAATTGCTCGAAGTCCACGAGCACCAGTTTTACGTTTAATTGCTTTTTGAGCTATTGCACGTAGAGCATCATCTTCAAAATTTAGTTCAGCCCCATCTATAGAGAAAAGTTTTTTGTACTGCTTGATTAAAGAGTTTTTTGGTTCAGTTAATATTTTAACCATATCATCTTCTGTAATCTCATTTAACGAAGCTATAATAGGTAAACGTCCAACAAGTTCTGGGATTAGTCCATAAGAAACAAGATCATCAGGCTCTACCATTTCAAAAGTGGTTTCTTGCTCTTTTTTTGTTTTCTTATCATGGCCAAAACCTAAAACATTTTCACCTTGCTTTTTCTTGAGTATCTCCTCAAGTCCATCAAAAGCTCCACCACAAATAAATAAAATTCCAGTAGTATCGATTGCTGTGAATTCTTGATTTGGATGTTTTCTACCACCTTTTGGTGGGATATTTACTGAAGCTCCCTCTATTATTTTTAGTAAGGCTTGCTGCACACCCTCACCAGATACATCTCTTGTGATTGATCTATTTTCACTCATGCGAGAGATTTTATCCACTTCATCTATGAAAACAATCCCTTGTTGAGCACGTGCAACATCACCTTCAGCAGCTTGAAGAAGCTTTGTTAAAATATTTTCAACATCTTCACCGACATAGCCGGCTTCTGTGAGACTTGTTGCATCAGCTATTGCGATAGGAACATTGAGTACTCTTGCAATTGTTTGAGCCATCAAAGTTTTACCAGAACCAGTAGGACCAATTAAAAGAACGTTAGATTTTGCAACTTCTGTTTCATCATCTTCAACTTCAGACGTCTTAAAAATTCTCTTGTAATGGTTATAAACAGCAACACTTAAAAGTTTACGAGCTCGTTCCTGACCAATAATATATTGGCTCAAAAATTCGTTAAGTTCTTTTGGAGTCATAAGTTGTGTTACTGCTTCAACAAGTTCTTCTTCTTGAGCTGTTTTTTCCTGCTCATCTCCAAACATAATTTTATACGCAGACGTCACACAGTTTTTACAGATGTAAACACCATTCCCAGCGATGAGAGGATTGACTTCACTCTCAATAGCATCACAAAAACTACAATGTCTATTTATCATTTGTGCACCTTAATCGTTATTAGTTTGTTTTCTTTCAAAAGGGATACCCCTTTTTGTTTTAATAACAAAATCACATAAGTTTTTTACATAACTATTTTCTGTGTTTTGTAGTAAGTTTTCAGCAGTTTCTTTAAGCGGTTTACCTGATTCAAAAAGATCTCTATAAGCTGATTTTAAAGCATTGATATCATCACGCTCTATATGGCGGCGTAAGCCTGTTAAATTTAAGCCACGAAGTCCTGCACGGTTTCCTTCAGCTAAACAATATGGAGGTATATCTTGTGCAAGTGCTGAGGCACCACCTATCATAGCAAAATCACCAATCTCAACAAACTGGTGAATTGGTGTCATGCCACCAACCACAGCATTGTTTCCAACAATTACATGACCAGCCAATGTAGCAGCATTAGCAAATATACAGTTGTTTCCAATGATAACATCATGACCTAAATGAACATAGCCCATAAAAAGGTTTCCATTTCCAACAACTGTTTTACTTCCACCACCTTCAGTTCCAGGATTAAAGAGGGTAAATTCTCTAATTGTATTGTTATCCCCTATAATAAGTTCTACCTCTTCACCTTTGAATTTAAGGTCTTGGGGAATTGAACCAATTGCAGCATGGGAGAATATTCTGTTGTTTTTTCCAATAGTAGTTTTCCCATAAATACAGGTGTTATGAGCTATCGTTGTACCGTCTCCAATTGTCGCTTGTGAAGAGATAAAGCAAAACGGAGCAATCTCAACATTTTCACCAATAACAGCACCATCTTCAATGATCGCTTGAGGGGAAATTTTAGAACTCAAATGAAACCCTTTATTTGTCAACTATCATAGCTTTAAGTTCAGCTTCTGAAACAATTTTATTGTCAACATAAGCTTCACCTTTTAGCATCCAGATAGCACCTTTATGCTTGATAACGCTGATTCTGTATTCTAATTGGTCACCTGGTTTAACTGGTGCACGGAATTTTGCTTTATCAATACTCATGAAGTAGACCACTTTTGTTGCAGCTTCTTCTTTTGTCATATCCATACTTTTAAATGCTAATATACCACCAGCTTGTGCCATACCTTCTAAAATCATAACACCTGGGTATATTGGATGCCCTGGAAAATGACCTTGAAAAATTTGTTCACTGATACTGACGTTTTTATATCCTGTTAAAGATTCATCTTTTATCACTTCAGTGATTCTGTCCACAAGTAAGAAAGGGTAACGGTGAGGGATAATCTCTTGAATTTCCATAACATCCATAGTCATTTTATAAAGGCCTTGTAAAAAATTTGAGATATTTTACCTTAAAATTTATTATAGAATGATTAGCTTTTCTCGTACATCTTCATAGCATTTTGCATCAAGCTCTATAGAAAGTTTTGAATCAGGAAGATTTTCTACAACAATAATAGGTGTTAGATTAAAATATGACTTTGTGAGTTCTTGTCTAAGCTCAAGTTCTTTTTCGAAATTAAGCGGCTTAAAGATAAGTTCATATATATTTTTGTAACTTGATTGTGTAAGTACATTAAAATCTTTTAAAGTTATAAATTTTATCTCTTCTCTATTAAAATAATGTACATAATTATGATGAAATTCTATTCTACCTTGTGCTTTTTTTCTTGGAAGGGTAGAGTACACAATTGCATAAGCAGGAATAACTTTTGTTTTTTCATAGCTAACTTTGAAATTGAATTGACGGTAGTTTAAAAACTTTTCTTTAACAATCTTATACTCAGTGCCATTATCCTCCAATTCCATACGTTTTGAATACAACTCTAAACGCTCTTCAATAGAAGCAGGTAAAATCACATTTGATATTGGTGAAAACATCTCATCCATCAATCTGTTTTGTTGATCTCTTTGCATGGTTAAGCCATATATGCATCCACAATAATCTTGTCTGTAGAGTTGTTCTTCTTTCGTAACTCGACTTTGATCTTGTGTTCCACCTTTTGCTCTGTAATCTACAGCAACAAATTCAACACCATGTTTTTCATGGAAAGCATCCCCGACTCGTTTGAGTTGTTCTTGTGATTTGAGCGGACTCACTAAAAGGGTTGTAGTGATTTTGTTTTCACCTAATTCTAATGCTTTATGAGCACTTACATCAAAACGTTTATCAAAACAAACTTCACAACGAGCACCTTTCTCTGGTTCTTTCTCTAGTCCCCGAACTGCTTCCATCCAGTTTTCAAAATCATATGGACCTTCTAGAAGATCAATACCTAGTTTTTTACAGGAGCGCTGTACATCAAGGTATCGAAGTTTATACTCAGAGTAGGGGTGTATATTTGGATCATAAAAAAAACCTGTAAGTTTTTCCTCTGGAAAATCATTTTGTAGTTTTTCTAAGAAGAAGTGTGAGTCCACACTGCAACATATGTGGACTAGCATTTTATCTACTCATCTTCTAAAGTATTTTCTTCACCATGCAGAGGTTTCATAGCTGGAAAAAGAAGTACATCACGTATGGAGTGTTCGTTTGTGAGAAGCATTACAAGTCTATCAATTCCAATACCTTGACCTGCAGTTGGAGCCATTCCATAGCTTAGTGCATCAATGAAATCTTCATCCATTTCATGTGCTTCATCATCTCCAGCATCTTTAGCATCAACCTGCGCTTTAAAGCGGTCATATTGATCTACTGGATCATTAAGTTCTGAGAATGCATTAGCAATTTCACGTCCAGCTATAAATAGTTCGAACCTTTCAGTGATAGACGGATTTTCATCACTTCGTCTTGCAAGTGGTGAAATTTCAACAGGATACTCCGTGATAAAGGTAGGGTTGATAAGTTTTTCTTCAACAAACTCATCAAATAGTTCCCCTTGGAGTTGACCAAGATTCATCTCTTCTTTCACTGTAATATTTCTTTCTTTAAGATAAGAGATGATTTTTTCTTTATCTTGAGCAACATCTGATGGAACTCCACCAACTGTAGTAAGTGATTCTATAAGCGGGATCTCAGTGAACTTATCAAAATTAACTTCCATTTCACCGTATGGTAAGATACTTGGAAGTTCAAGATGATCAAAAAGATACTGAAAATACTCTTTTGTGATCTCTATAAGATCTTTATAGGTTTTATAAGCCCAGTAAAATTCGATAGACGTAAATTCTGGATTATGAGTAGCATCCATTCCCTCATTTCTAAAGTTTCTGTTGATTTCAAAAACTGCTTCAAAACCACCTACTATAAGACGTTTTAGGTAAAGTTCAGGTGCAATTCTAAGATACCTATCTATTCCAAGTGCATTGTGATGTGTAACAAATGGTTTTGCATTTGCTCCACCTGCAATTGGATGCATCATTGGTGTTTCTACTTCTAAAAATCCTTTATCTTCAAAAAAACGTCTTGTGAGTGAAATAACACGTGAACGGGTATGAAATGTTTTGCGAACATCAGCATTCATGATGAGGTCAAGATATCTTTTTCTATATCGAATCTCTTTGTCAGTTACACCATGAAATTTTTCTGGGAGTGGGGCAATAGCTTTTGTAAGAAGTTTGATATCTGAACAGTGTAAAGATAGTTCACCTTTACCAGTAACAAATGGGTACCCAGAAACTTCAACAATGTCACCAACCTCAATAAGTTTTTTGAAAATATTGTTGTAGAATCCTTCAGGAAGGTGGTCTCTTGCAACATACACTTGAAGCATACCACTTTCATCTTCTATCTTTATAAAACTAGCTTTTCCCATAATCCTAAAAAGTTTTATACGTCCACTTACAGTATAGTGACGATGTTCATCTCTTTTTTCCTCTTTTTCAGCAATGTCGGAATTTACATTTATGTATTTTGAGATAGTTGTGTTACGTTGTGAGTTATTAGAGTAAGGGTTGATCCCTTCTTTACTTAATGATAGTGCTTTTTCTATCCTTTGTTGGATGAATTTATTTTCAAAAGCCAAAGTTGAATCCTTTTTACGAGTTTATAGTCAATTAGTGAAGACACTTTTTACAAGTGCCATAGATTTGCATAGAATGATCTGAGATTTTAAAACCTAAACTTTGTGCGATAGCATCTTGTCGTTTTTCTATCTCTTCATCAACAAATTCAGTTATGTTTCCACACTCTGTACAGATCATATGGTCGTGATGCTCTTTTGCGCCCAGTTCATATTTTTTTCCTTGTGCACCAAAAGAGAGAGAAGTAACCATTTGCGAATCTTCCAGAAGAGATAATGTTCTGTATATTGTTGCGATTCCAGTTTTAAGATCAGGAAAATTTTCCTGAATAAGATGGTGAAGTGACTCGGGTGTCAAGTGTTCATCAGAATTATATAGCGTTTCCAGAATAACTTCTCTTTGAATAGTAAACTTTAAGGAGTTTTCTTTGAGAAGCTTTTTGAAGTCTTCTAAAAGTTGTTCATACTCAATAGTTTTATCGTCAAAGTTTGTTGTTATATCTGACACCACTTACTCCTTACTTTTTGTTAAATTTTGAGCTGCATTTTGAATTGACTTTGTTGTTGCATTAATATCTTGAGAAACTTCAACAGGATCAATTTTCATAATTACAGATCCTGCTTGAGTCAAAATTGGAAAAAGGTAACTAGTTTTTAAACTGCTATCATCAATAACAGATTTAATAGCGTTGATATTGTACGCTGCATGTGCAATTACAGCGGCAATTAAAAAGAATTTGCTTGCTCCAAATATAAAACCAAGAATTTGATCAATACCACCAAGCCCACTTAGTGAACTGAGTTGTTTAAAAAGGTGTCCAACACCAATCATCAGAAGCCAAAAAATCGCTAATGTCGTTAAAAAACCAGTAAAGTTGACAGCTGAGCTATTTTCAAAATGAAAAATTAAATCACTTAGAAACTTTCCTACATCATTTCCAACTCTTGAAGCTACAAAAATTCCACCTACAATACCAATGAGTCCAAAAACCTCTTTAAAAAACCCGTTTAGTATCCCTTTTAATCCAAGAAATAAAATGATTATTGAAACAATTAAGTCAAAATAATTAATTTCCATCAGCTAACTCCATGCGAACAATGTTTTTTCCATCACTTTTTGCAGTATCTAAAGCCGTATTCGCTCTTTCTAAAAGTGATTCAGGTGTATCAGATTTTGTAAGTACAGTACTTCCAATGCTTACGGTAACATTGATACTTTGACCTTTGAAAAGCAGAGTGTTCTTGCTTATAAGTTCAAGAATTCTAGTTGCAATTTTTTCACAGTGTGTGAGGTCGATTCTATTTAAAATTAGTACAAACTCTTCGCCACCATAACGAAAAATTTTGTCCCCATCACGAAGAGTCTTCTTTAAAATATTTGCTATAAAAATCAAAATTTTATCTCCAGCAATGTGGCCATATGTTTCATTTATAATTTTAAAATCATCAACATCTAAAATCAGTACATGAAACTCATAGGGGATGTTCATGTGTGAGCATATGTTTTCTAAGTGAGCAGTTAATGCACGGCGGTTGAAAACTTTTGTCAAAGAATCAATTTTAGAATCTCTCTCTAAGGACTCGATTTGCGTTGAAAGTTTTTCAATGATATAGTTTGCTTTTTGAATCTCATCTATCATATCTGTTTGAATAGAGTTGAATTTCTCAGTAATACTTGGAATATCTATCGTTTCGTTATGGTAGAGATTAATTGTCTCTTCGTGCATTTGAGAAATTAATTCAAATTTTTTGTTTGTATGTTTGTATGAGGAGATACCTTTAGCCGCAAGTTCTCTGTAAGCATTGTTAAAAACAGCTTTTGCTTCTTCTATAGAGTTGACTTTAGAATCATCAATATGAGAAAAAATATCAATTGAATCACGAAGGTATGAAACAACTTGCTCTTTGTTTGCTTCTTCCTGTGAGTCTATATTTTCCAATAAATTGTCATACATTTGCGTAACAAGAGATTTTAAATCTTCTTTTTGCATTTTTTGGCTGTGTCCCGTAAAAATCTTGTCTAATTATACAAAGCTAAGCATAAAGCTAGCTTTTAGTCTCAAGTTACACTCTAAACTCCACAGGTATTTATCTTTGCGAGAATTTAAAATATATCAACAATAAGTCCTAATTTAGGTGCTTTAAGATAAAATTCGCGTAAAATATATAAATAAGGTTAGATTATGAGTATTTGGAGTCCAACAAGTTGGAGAGAGAAACCAATTTTACAACAACCAACTTATCCAAACAAAGAAGAGCTAGATACGGTTCTTAATGAATTAAAAAACTATCCACCACTTGTTTTTGCTGGTGAAGCTTGCTCACTCAAAGCACAACTTGGAAATGTTGCTAATGGCGAAGCATTTTTGCTTCAAGGTGGAGATTGTGCTGAGAGCTTTTCAGAATTTCATGCAGATAATATTCGTGACAGCTTTAAAGTTATGATGCAAATGGCTGTTGTTATGACATATGCTGGTGGGTTGCCCGTCGTTAAAGTAGGGCGTATGGCAGGACAGTTTGCGAAACCTCGTTCATCAGATACTGAAACAATAGATGGAGTTACTTTAGATTCATACCGTGGAGATATCGTAAACTGTGTAGATTTCAGTAAAGAAGCTCGTGTTCCAGATCCTAAAAGACTTATTCAAGCATATAATCAAGCTTCTGCAACTCAGAACCTTTTACGCGCGTTTGCTAGTGGAGGTTTGGCAGATCTTCATAAAGTTCATCAATGGACTCAGGATTTTGCTCATCAAGGTGAAATGGCTGAAAAGTATGAAGCCCTAGCAGATGAGATTGGAAAATCTTTACAGTTTATGGAAGCGTGTGGAGTAACTTCAAAAACTTATAGAACATTACGTGAAACTGATTTTTATACAGCGCATGAAGCACTTTTGCTTCCTTATGAAGAAGCGTTTACAAGACAAGATTCATTGACAGGTAAATGGTATGATACTTCAGCACACATGTTATGGATTGGAGATCGTACACGTCAACTTGATGGTGCACATGTTGAGTTCTTGAGTGGTGTACATAACCCAATAGGTGTAAAAGCTGGACCAACAATGGATCCTGAAGATTTAGTTCGACTTGCAAATAAATTGAATCCTGAAAATGAAGCTGGCAGACTTAATGTTATTGTTCGTATGGGTGCTGGAAAAGTTGGTGATGGACTTCCAAATCTTATTCGTGCAATCGAGAGAGAAGGTCTTAAAGTTGTATGGTCATGTGATCCAATGCATGGTAATACTATCAAATCTTCAAACAATTTCAAAACTCGTCCTGTTGATTCAATTCTAACAGAGATGAAAGAATTTTTCCA
>Ga0181567_10002199_pt1 | contig 14655 bp, 18 predicted proteins | sample 101ome_14_FD_133761 | JGI IMG/M metagenome (GOLD analysis project Ga0181567, IMG submission 133761) | Coastal salt marsh microbial communities from the Groves Creek Marsh, Skidaway Island, Georgia - 101403AT metaG (megahit assembly) | ecosystem: Environmental > Aquatic > Marine > Intertidal...
AGGAATTCTTAATGAAGGTGAAGAGATTGTAGCAGATCTTGATATTGGGGTAATGCATCCTGAACTTAAAAAACTCATAGGTAGGTTACGTTACCGAGCGAGTTATGGTCAAAATGCTCTTGCGCATACCTTAGAAGTCGCTCATCTCGCGGGGATGATGGCTTCAGAGATGGGAGGAGATCCTATCTTAGCAAAAAGAGCTGGCTTACTTCATGATATTGGGAAAGCTTTAACACATGAACATGATGGAAGCCACGTAGATCTCGGAGTTGAGATATGTAACCGTTATAATGAAAATAGTGTTGTAATTAATGCGATTTATGCACATCATGGACATGAAGAGATCCAATCAGTTGAGTGTGGTGCTGTATGTGCGGCTGATGCACTTTCAGCAGCTAGACCAGGGGCAAGGCGAGAAGTGTTGGAGAGTTTCTTAAAACGTGTTACTGAGATTGAAGAGATCGCTTCAAGTCAAAATGGAGTCAAACAAGCATATGCTATCAATGCAGGTCGTGAAATTCGAGTCATTGCAAATGCAAGTTTGGTAAATGATGATGAATCTGTCTTGTTGGCCAAAGAGATCGCTAAAGAGATTGAAGAGAGAGTTCAATATCCTGGCGATATAAAAGTGAATGTTATACGAGAGAGTAGAGCAGTAGAGTATGCCCGTTAGTTTTAGAGTTTTTTATACAAAACTCTAAATTTTTTATCAGAGATTGTTGAGGGCTCATGAACAACAGAGAAATGTAACTCTTCAAGTTTATGTCGTGTAAATAATCCAATTTCTTCATCTTTAAGTGGCCATGGTGGCCCTTCATTGTTTCCATTGTACTTATGAGCTACAACAAGCAATTTACCATCTTTTTTTACAGTTTGTGCAACTGCTTGAAGCATTCTTTCACGAAATTCTCTTGGCAAAGATTGTATTGTAAGTGCTTCAAAAACAAAATCAAAGTGATTATGATATTTTTCTGGCATATCAAATATATCTTGTTTTTCAAAATTTATATTTGAGCTATGAAATCGTTTTTTGGCTTCATCTAAGGCTGTTTGTGAGACATCTATTGCTAATACATTATACCCAGCTTGATCAAGGGCGTAAGCATCGTCACCTAGACCACACCCTATGACGAGTGCTTTTCCTTTGTGGTTAATTTTTTCTTTGAGATATGATTCAAGCAATGGATTAACTTCTTTTCTGGCCCATGGGATATTTTCATGGTTGTCTTTATGAGCTTTGTAGAGATCATCAAACCAAGCACTTGCCTTATTGTGTTCTTGCATTCAAAAATCCTTTGGTAATGTTTATGTAAAAGTTTCAGAATCTAATAAATCCTGAGGGCTAGTTTTGAGATTTTACCATTTTAAAAGCAAAGATTTTTTAATCTTAGTTTGTGTTCATTTTTTTAAGAGTAGGAGATAAGATGCTTCGAAAAATAGATAAAAAATCTATGGGTGTTTCAAACTTAGGTTGGCTTGAGAGCCGATTTCATTTCTCCTTTGCTGAGTATAGAGATCCTCAACGGATGAATTTTGGAGTTTTAAGAGTACTCAATGATGACATTATCCATCCTCAAGGTGGATTTGGAATGCATCCTCACCACGACATGGAGATTGTTTCATATGTAATTGATGGTGAAATAACTCATAAAGATTCTCTTGGAAATTCTGAAACGCTTCAACGTTATGATGTACAGTTTATGACTGCAGGAACAGGTATAGTTCATTCTGAATACAACATGAATTCAGATCAAGCTTTGCGATTATTGCAACTCTGGATATTTCCTCAGAAGAAAAAGCTCCCAGTAAATTATGGCTCACATAGGTATACAAAAGAGCAAATGTATAATCAACTTCTTAAGATTGTTTCTTCTGTCAAAGGAGATTCTCCTGTAAAAATTAATCAAGATGTAAGTATTTTTGTAAGTGAACTTGAGCAAGGAAAATCTCTTGTGTATGAGATTCAAAGTGATCGTCAGATTTACTATGTTCAGATTGAGGGTGTCTCAAAAGTCAATGAGCTTACTTTAGATCATGGAGATGCTTTAGAGGTAGTTGAGGAAAAATTACTAAAAATATATGCACAAGAGCATACTCATCTCCTTTTTGTTGAGATGGCCGACGAATAGTTTGGAAGGATGTATTAGGAAATTTTCGTAATATTTGGTGAAAAAGCTTTTGTACTTGTGAGAACTTTATCCCCAATTTTAAGCTCAGATGCTTCAGTTGAATTGAGAACAACTTCAACAATCTGTTGTCCTATTGCAATGATCGCAATATGCAAAATATCTGCTTTGAGTATATCTATGATTTCACCTTCTAAAGAAAATTTTGCTGAACCCTTGGTTTTGAGAAAAACTTCTTTGCTTGTTCCGTCATTTATGATTTTTCCATGATCTAAAACAAGTACACGGTCTGATAACTTATATATTTCACTTGGATCGTGACTTACCATTATTGTAGTTGTTTTAAACTCCTTATGAAGGGTCAATACTTCACTTTGTAATGCCTGACGCATGTCCAGATCAAGTGCTGAGAATGGTTCATCCATTAGCAGTAGTTTTGGTCGAAGCATCATCGCACGACATAAACTGACTCTTTGTTTTTGTCCACCACTAAGTGTTGTTGGAAGACGGTGTCTCATTTCGTATAGCTCTGTGATTTCTAAAAGTTTTTGAGCAAGTTTTGGTTCGTTGTTTACAAATAATAAATTTTTTTCTATGCTCATATTTTCAAAGAGTGCATAATCTTGAAACACAAATCCGATACGTCGATTTTGAGGGGAAAGAAAAGTGTTTGAATCTTGCCAGGTTTCATTATTGTAAACTATTGTTCCACTTGCTTTTTCTAAACCTGCTAGTGAGCGAAGTAACGTAGTTTTACCACTTCCACTTTTTCCAGTAAGTGTCGTAAAACTACCTTCTTGTATATCTAAGTTTATTTTTAGATCAATCTTTCCTAGCGGTCCAAAAAGTTGTTTTTTAAGATCAATATGTAACATCATTAGAGCCCAAACTTTTTGTTTTGTTTTGCGTTGAAAATGTAAACTGCTAAAAGTACAACAAAGCTCATTGTTAGCATAAGTGCACTATAAATATGTGCCATTGAATAATCCATTGTTTCAACCATTTCGTAAATAGCTACTGAAGCAACTTTAGTTTGATCTGGGATACTTCCACCTATCATCAAAACAACACCGAACTCTCCTACAGTATGTGCAAAAGTTACAATAAGAGCCGTTAGAAGGGAAGGTTTCATATTTGGGAGTGCAACGTGCATAATTGTCTGAAGTTGATTTTTTCCACTCATATAGGAGGCTTCAATCATATTCTTGTTTAAAGACTCAAATCCACTTTGCAGTGGTTGAACCATAAAGGGGAGTGAATAAAAACAACTTGCTACTACTAAACCTGTGAAACTAAAAACAAGTTCGACCCCAAGAAAATCTGAAACAAATCCACCTAATGGTGAAGAATTAGAAAGAGTCACTAGGAGATAAAACCCTAAAACAGATGGTGGTAGAACAATTGGTAGTGCTGTTAGAGCTTCAAGTATAGGTTTTATTTTAGATGATGTGTTATATAAAAACCATGCAAAAGGAACACTTAGAACAAACAGTATAAAGGTTGTAATAGCGGCAAGTTTAAATGAAAGTATAAATGGTGAAAAGTCTATGGATGAAATTGTTTCAAGCATGGAGTATCTCAGCTATTGAAAGTTCACTTGCCTTAATAAGAGCTACTACCTTATCTCCTTTTTGTAAACCCATTCTTTTGGCAGATTTACTTGTAATGAGTGATTCAATGGTGCTCTCATTAGTGTTTAATGATAATGTTGTAACAAGTTTTCCTGAGTCTATATTTGAGATAGTGCTTGGAATTTGATTTGAGTAACTTAGCTGCTGATTCAGATCCTTTGAAATTGCAACATGTGATGGTTTTACTTGAAGTTTTACCTGAGAACCTATTTTTAAGGCATCTTCTAATTCTAAGCTCATCATAGATAGTATTTCACCATGAAAATCGAATGAGACAATATGAAGAGATTCAGATATTTGAATATCACTTACTGTTGCATCAATAAAACTCATGGTTTTAAATATCCATATTGTTGAAAGATTTTTTGTGCTTTTTCGCTGAGAATAAATTCATAAAATTCCCTTGCTGCTTTATAGTTTTTAGCTTTTTTTAGAAGAATAATACCTTGTTTTATTGGTGTATAAAATTTTGGATCAAGCTCCACAAAATGTTTATTTGCTTTGAAGTTTTTCATTTTTGGACTTAGTAGAAGTGACGTAGCTACAAAGCCAAGGTCAGTTGCATAGAGCGTATACGATAGTGTTTGAGAAATCGATTCACCATAAACAAGTTTTGATTGAAGAGTGCTCAATAGTTTCATATGTTTCAGAGCTTCTACAGCTGCAATACCATAAGGAGCAGTTTTTGGATTAGCTATTGCTATTTTTTTGATACCTGAGTCTTGAAGCAATTTTGTGATGTTGGAAAACTTTTGTGGGGTTTTGCTAAGCAATGCCAGAGTCCCTTTGGCATATACTTTTACAGGTATACGTGTAAATTTTTCTTCAAAAAGTGATTGTGGATATTTCATGTCTGCAGACATGAAAATATCATAAGGGGCACCATGTTTGATTTGTGCTGCGAGTTTTCCACTACTGGCAAGAGTGATGTTTATTTGCGTATCGGGGTGTAGTTTTTGAAACTCTTTTTTTAAAGATTCGATTGCATAACTAACATTCGCAGCAACTGCAACATTAATTATTTGAGCGTGCAAAAGAAATGTGAAAATTTGTAAAAGAAAAAATATCTTAAAAAAGAATCGCATCTAATATCGATCCTCTAATTCATTAATTTCAGAATCATCATAAGGATCCATATGGATTAAAACATGCGTCTTTTTTTCTTGAAAAAGTGCTCTGATTTTATCCTCTAATTTATCAGAGACCAGGTGTGCATCATAGAGTGATGTGCTGATATTAAAAACCACGTGCACAGAGACAAAAATATGTGAACCAGATTGTCTGGTTTGAAGATAGTGATGGTTCGTAATTGCTTTTTCTTCATCTAAAATTGCAATGATTTTATCAATCTCTTCATTGTCAAGTGCAACATCCAAAAGCATTAAAATTCCCTCTTTTATAATGGGGATTGAGGAGTAAATCATATACACTGCAATGACAATTCCAAGAATTGGATCAATAATTTGTTCTCCAGTGTAAGAAATAACTGCTAAAGCAAATAAAACTGTTCCGTTTGAGAATAGATCAGTTTTATAATGCAAAGCGTCAGCTTTAATAACCATGTTATCAGTTTGTTTTGCAACTTTAGTGAGAAAATAAACCAAAAAAGATGTAATGATAAAAGATGCAATCATGACAGCTATACTAATATCCATATGTTTCATATCTTTAGGATGCACAAATTTAGATAATGCTTCATACAGTATAAACAATGCTGAGAACGAAATAACAACACCTTCAATAACAGCAGCTAAAGGTTCAATCTTACTCCGTCCGTAGTGAAATTTATCATCGGGATCTTTTTCTGCGAGGTGAAGTGCAAAGTAATTGAAAACAGAAACGAGAAGATCAAGCATAGAATCAATCGCAGAAGCTAGGACAGCTATGGAACCACTTAGTATTCCAATCGTCATTTTCATGAGAACAAGCAGACCTGCTACTGAAGTTGAAACAATTGTAGCTTTTTTCTCTAACCTCATAGATATCCTTCTCACATGGCGTGATCTTATTTTGGTTACAATTATAATAAATTTTAGATAGCAGAGAACTGAGAGAAGGCAAGAATCGAAATGGATTTACAAAAAGTACGTCAAGAAAGAGAAAAATGGATGACTTGGAAAAATATAGCTCCACTTAGAGAAATTGTGGATAGTTTAGATCCTGGAGACTATAGTTTTGAGATAGGAGATGTTGTTAAAGTTGATGGGGAATATTCTCAAGATATAAAATCACTTGCAAAAAAATTAATGCCATGGAGAAAAGGGCCTTTTGAAGTTTTTGGAACCTATATAGACACTGAATGGCGTAGTAATATCAAGTATAATTTAATTCGTCCCCATTTTAATCTTCAAGGAAAAAGAGTTGCAGATATAGGATGTAATAACGGATATTATCTTTTTAGAATGCAAGAGGATCAACCAGAGCTTTTAGTAGGTTTTGACCCTTCACCGATTTATAAAACACAGTTTGATTTTATGAACCATTTTGCTAAAACGAAGATTGTATATGAACTTTTAGGGGTGGAACATGTAGAGTTTTATGAAGAGAAGTTTGATTTTATTTTTTGTTTGGGTGTATTGTATCATCGAAGCGATCCTGTAGCGATGTTAAAGAGTCTATATAAAGGATTGGATAAATATGGAGAAGTTCTTTTAGACACTTTTTATATAGAAGGGGAAGATGAAGTGTGCTTAAGCCCAAAATCATCCTATTCTAAGATACCAAATATCTATTTTGTCCCTACGATTCCTGCTTTAAAAAATTGGTGTTTACGGGCTGGGTTTTCTCACTTTGAAGTATTAGAAACCTCAAAAACAGAGCTAGAGGAACAAAGAAAAACCGAGTGGATTGAAGGGCAGTCCCTTGAAGATTTTCTTGATCCTGACGATAGTAGTAAAACTGTTGAGGGATATCCAGCCCCTGCAAGGGTATATGTAAAATTAATAAAGGACAAAAAATGAGTCAAGAAGAACTAGCCCAAGACCCAGAACTAGAAGAACTTGAACAACAAGAGGAAGAAGAAAATAAGGTTTTCCTTCAAACTCATGAAAAGATATCAAGTAGTTACAGTGGTGAAATTATAAAACTTGAAAGAGGGTATGTAGAGGTTCGTCTTGAAGCTACAGCTGATATGTTGGCTGATGAGCAAGGTCTTATTCATGGTGGATTTATTTTTTCAGCTGCTGATTATGCTGCCATGGCTGCGGTAAATGAAAGAAATGTTGTTCTTGTCGCATCAGAGTGTCAATTTCTGTCACCTGTAAAATTTGGAGATGAAGTCAACTTTGTTGCACTCGTCAGACATAAAGATGGTAGAAAAAGAAATGTTCATGTTGAAGGTTTTGTCTTAGATATTAAGGTATTTGAAGGTGAATTTAAAACAGTTGTCACAGATCGGCATGTTTTAAAATTAAAACTTCTTGAGGATGAAGATACACAACCAAGTGGACAAAGTGGTGTTTTTTAAGTAAAGTGATTTAATCACTGTACTTAAACGCAGTCAGTAAGAAAACTCGAAAATCTTTGTGGGGTTTATTGATGGTATTAATATTTTCAAAGAAAATATTTTTGAAACCTGCATTATTTACAATTTCACACAACTTTTCTTTTTCAAAACCAAAATGAAATACTCCTGTATTGTCTGAATGAAAAGTTCCATCTTCTAATTCTAAATCTGCAATTGCAATAAAACCATTCTCTTCTAAATTCGCATAAATCGTATGAAAAAAACTTGATAGGTTTTCTACATGATGAAGTGTCATTGAACTTATAATACCATCAAAAGTTTGATCGAGTGGAGTTTGTGTTATATCAATGCTTAGGGGTTCTATTGAAAGTTCAGGAGTATTTTTTTCTTGAAGTTTTTCAAGCATCGCTTCAGAAGTATCAATCCCAAGAATATGTTCTACATCTTTAGCTAATTCAAAACCAAGTAAACCTGTTCCAACTCCAAAATCCATAAGTTTCATATCTTCATCGAGCGAAACTTTAGTTTTGATAGCATCTGCTATGATTTTTGCACCATTGACTCTAACAGAACCCTGATCCCATTTTTTTGCTTTTTCTTGGAAGTGATCTTGCATTACATTGTTCCTATCCAGTAGTCGGCATACTGCTGTTCTTGTTTTATTGTTGTGGTGTTTCCATGTCCTGGATACAGAGTTTTATCGTATGGTAAGTTTTTAAAGCGTCTTAGTGAGTCTTTCATATCTTCTGGTGAAGAGAATGGAAAATCCGTACGTCCTATTGAACGTTCAAAAATAAAGTCCCCACTAAACATAGCGTCGCCAATTTCGATCATAGAACATCCTGGACAATGACCTGGATAGTGGTGGAAAGTTACTGTAACACCATCAAAATCTATAATCTCGTTTGGTTCAACTTCGTAGTCGGGTGTTGAAGGTGGAAGGTCTGGCATCCAGTTACTAGAACTTAAAAGCATCACATCTCCTTTTGGAGTATAAAGAGGAATGTTGTATTTTTTTTGTAACTCATCATTAGACCATACATGATCAAAATGCCCATGCGTGTTTAAAATTGCAACTGGATTAGTAACATTTCGCTCAACCCATTGTGTTGCACCAACACCAGGGTCAATAATAAAATCTTTCCCATCTTCAGTAATAATGTAACAATTCGTTTGATACATCCCCATAGGTTTTACTTTTATACTCATGAATCTCCTTTATATTTCACCATCATGCCAGGCTTCAAGTGCTTTTACAAGGTTCTCAAAACCATCAACTTTTCCAACTATAAAAATCTCATCAAAAACATAACAACATACAGTGTGGTTGAGTTCTTGTAAAAAAACAGCATAATCTTCACCACGTCTGTCAGTGGATATGACACGCATACCATCAATAAAGTCATTGAGTTGAGGAACAACATCATACTCTACATTTATTAACTTCTTTCCATCACTTGTGTAGTTCGCCATAGCATCCTCTTGAAAAAATGATAACGAATCATACACTTTTTTTGTTACAAAGCTTAGATATAATAAGTGATAAAATAATAATTTAAGTAAGTAATAAAAAAGTGAGTTCATTTGTATTTTTTTGGTGAAATTGAGTCTATACTGCAAAACAAAAACCCAGACTTGAAAATAAAACAGTTTCATTCTTTTTATAAAAGTTACAAAAATGGAGATGTTTTTTTTGAACATGAATTTACTCCAAAATTTTTTGATGATCCATCTTATAATGATGTGTGTAAAGTTGTTTCACCACAAGATGTTCCTAAAAGAAGGCATTTAACAACTTCAGAAGGTCAGGCAATTTTGATACATGCCGTTGCACATATTGAGTATTCAGCTATAGATTTGGCTCTAGATGGAGTATACAGATTTGCAGGGCTTCCAAAACAGTATTATGATGATTGGCTTGAAGTTGCAGATGAAGAGATTCGCCATTTTTTACTTTTAGAAAAACTGTTACATCAACTCGGGTATACATATGGAGATTTTGAGGTCCACAATGCTTTGTTTGAAGCGAGTCAAAGAACTCAAACACTGCTTGAAAGAATGGCTGTAGTTCCTCGTTATCTTGAAGCTAATGGCTTAGATGCTACACCTATGATTTTGGAAAAATTAAAAAAATTACCTCATACAAGAATGCTTAGTGAAATAAGTGAGGTATTAGAAGTTATTTTACATGAAGAGATAGATCATGTTAAAAAAGGAAATACCTGGTTTAATTACGCATGTGAACTTGAAGGTGTCGATAGAGAGGTGTATTTCGATATTATAGATACATATTATCCTCAAGGCTTTTTACGTCCTAAAAACTTAAATATCACGGGTAGAAAAGAGGCGGGATTTTCATGTCAAGAGTTAGAGATTATGGCGCATAAAAATGTCTGTTAGTTTGATATATTTGGATATAATCCAATAAAATTGATTCATAAAAGGTTCGTAGGGATGAGTAAATATGCTCACATCACTGAGTACTTAGAATATTTCTTAGATAATGAAGTTCGAAAGACTGGGATTCAAAATGTTGTTGTTGGACTGAGTGGTGGTTTGGATTCGGCTGTTGTAGCAGTTTTAGCACAACGTGTTTTTGAGAATAATTTATTGTGTGTCAAAATGCCTTCACAATACTCATCACAAAGCTCTTTAGATGATGCAGATCAATTATGTAGAGATTTTGATCTTAAAAATGAATTAGCATCGATTGAGCCTATGTTGAAAGCGTATGAGGAGAAAACTCCAGGTCTTGATAATCTCAGAAAAGGAAATTTCTCATCTCGAATGAGGATGGCAACACTTTTTGATATTTCAGCACGAGAGAACGCATTAGTTTTAGGCACAAGTAATAAAAGTGAATTGATGCTCGGCTATGGAACTCTTTATGGAGATTTGGCAAGTGCTATCAATCCGATTGGTGATTTATATAAAAGTGAAGTTTTTGAACTTGCAGCTCATTTAGGTGTTTCAAAAAGCATCATTGAAAAGCCACCATCTGCTGATTTATGGGATGGTCAAAGTGATGAGGCAGATTTAGGGTATACTTATGCACAATTAGATGAGGTAATGAAACTTTATGTTGATAATAGGGTTTCTAGAGATGAAATAGTTGCTCAAGGGTATGATGTAAAAATGACTGATATGATTATTGAAAGAATTTTTCGTAATCATTTCAAGAGAAAAATGCCAGTGATTGCAAAGTTGACATCAAGAACATTAAACCATGATTTTAATTATCCTAGGGATATTAGACTATAAAAGGATGAATATATGAAGATTAAAGTACCATTTAGTAGATTTGAAAACGGGAGAGAAACTCACTCAAATGTAAGTGATGTTTTAGATGGTGAAGATATCGATCAGGTTGCTGAACTTGAGAGTGAGTTTGCTTCGTATATAGGTGCAGATTATGCTCTTGCAACTTCACATGGTACAGATGCTTTACACCTAGCTATGCTTGCATTTGATTTGAAGCGCGGAGATAAGGTTGTATGTTCAGTCAATGCACATCCTAATGTTCCTGAAGTTGTTCGTCACTTTGATGCAGAACCTGTTTTTATCGATATAGACAGCGATTCGTACAATATCAATTTAGATCTTCTTGAAAAATATCTCGAGAGTAACCAATCAAAGAAATTAAAAGCAGTTATCGTGACACATATCGGTGGTCATACGGTTGATCTTGATAGATTGTATAGTATTGCAAAGATTTATGATGTTAAAATTGTTGAAGATGCTGGAGATGCTTATGGAGCCACTTATAAAGGAAATAAAATAGGTTCTACTGGTGCAGACATTACATGTTTTGACTTCTCTTCACACCTAAAGAAAAATGTTTGTAACGGTGGTATGATTGTTACAAATGATGAAGAGATTATGCAAAGAGCGAGACTTTTACACAACCATGGAATCAAGCAAGATGAAGATGCATTAGAATATATTTATGAAGTTCTAGATATTGGAAATGACTACTGTTTAAGTGAATTAAATGCTGCGTACATTAGAGCACAAGTTGATAAGCAAGATGATGCTATAAAAAGACAACAAGAGATAGCACAGATCTATAACGAGAAGCTCTCAGGGGTTAATCACGTGACTTTACCAGAAGTTCAGAGTGATGAACATCCTTATATGCTTTACATTATCAAGATAGACAAAAATCGTGATTCTTTTGCGGTTGACTTGAAAAAAGAGGGGATCCAAACAGGATTGCATTATATTCCTCTTCATTTGCTCTCTTATTATAAAAATAAATATGAATTACGTGTCAATGATTTTCCAGTTGCTCTTAGAGCATATCAGCAAGTATTGTCTTTGCCTATTTATGAAAGTATGAGTGATAAAGATGTACAACTTGTGTGTGATAAAATAAAATCTATTGCATCTACAAGAGTTTAGTAGGGTTTGAAAACTTTTTTAGTATTTTGGGTTGAGAGTTTTTTTTATAACCCAAATACTCTCCAAAAAATTCTTGCAATTTTCTTATCTCCTTTTTCTTTTCTGTATTGTTTCGTAGTTTGGATTCGTTTTAAATTTTCTACTCCAGAATCGTTTGGCATTGATGTTATAAGTGTAGGAAACCTCACAGTAGGTGGGAGTGGAAAAACACCTTTAGTAACTGCTCTAGCAAATCACTATGAAAATGTTGCAATTGTACTACGAGGATATGGACGTGAAAGTAGTGGATTGCATGTCGTAAAAGATGGTTCAAGTATCTTATGCGATTATCATGTGAGTGGTGATGAAGCTATGATTTATGCAGATAAAGTATCAAGTGCAATTGTAATTGTAAGTGAAGATAGAAAAGAGGGGATACTTAAGGCAAAAGAGCTAGGTGCAAGACTTGTTTTTTTAGATGATGCTTACTCCAAACATGCAATTGAAAAACTTGATTTTTTAATTGAAGTTGATGCTAAAAACAAGTTCTGTCTTCCAGCTGGTCCTTTTCGAGAAAAGGTTTGGAGTGGGAAGAGAGTTCACAAAATCGTTGAAAACCTTGATTTTAAGAGAGTTGTCACACTTAAAGATAAATGTGATAAAATGTCGCTTGCAACAGCGATAGCACGTCCACAAAGATTAGATCCATATTTGCCCGATCTTGTGAATAAGAACTATTTTCCAGATCATCATAACTTTACTAAAGATGAACTAGAAAATATTTTAGCAACAGATGATGTGGAATCTATTTTAGTAACTTACAAAGATTATGTTAAAGTCAACTCTTTTGGAGTTCCTCTTTCTTTGTTGGATTTAGACGTGAATGTTGATAAAAGAATTTTTAAAATCATAGACAATTATATAGGCAGAAATAAAGATGCAAAGAAAAATTGAAACAGTAAAGACCCTTTTAGATGCTCTACCATTTATAAAAGAGTTTAATAAAGAGATAGTTGTTATCAAATACGGGGGTTCAGCACAAACTTCACCACAGTTAAAAGAGAAGTTTGCAGAGGATATACTTCTCATGTACCTTGTTGGGATTAAGCCAGTTGTGATTCATGGTGGCGGTTCAAAAATAACTGAGATGCTAGATGCGCTTAATATTGCTACAGAATTTATTGATGGTCAAAGAGTTACAACGAAAGAAGTTATGAGAATTGTAGAGATGATTTTAAGTGGTGAAATCAATAAAGATATTGTTTCACTTTTAAACTCTCATGGTGCAAAAGCGATAGGAATAAGTGGAAAAGATGCTCACTTTATCTCTGCAGAACCTAAAGATTTTGAAAAGTGGGGATATACTGGAAATATTACTAATGTTAAATCTAAGGTTTTAGAAAACTTGATACATGAAAAATTTATTCCAGTGATAGCTCCTATTGCAGCAGGTGAAGATTTAGGACATTCTGGGTATAACATAAATGCTGACTTGTGCGCATCATATGTTGCTAAAGCTATTGGAGCAAATAAGATCATATTTTTAACTGATACTGCAGGTGTTTTAGACAATGATAAAAAACTTCTCGAAACTCTTAGTAAAGATGAAGTTGAGTCTTTAAAAAATGATGGAACTATTCATGGGGGAATGGTTCCTAAAGTTGATGCTTGTTTGGAGGCCATAGAAGGAGGAGTACATAAAGCTCATATTATCGATGGAAGAATAGAACATGCACTCCTTTTAGAATTGTTTACTTCTGAGGGTGTTGGTACGCAGATTCTTAAGTAAAAAGAGATATAATTCCAGGAAAATATGTGAAGTTCTCAATTAGATCCATCTTTTTACTCTTGCTATTGTTCACATTTGGCCATGCGAATGAGTACAGATACTCAGAAAATTTAGAACTTTCAAAAGATGAGCATAAAATTTTTCTTGTTAAATATGCAAAAAATGAGAAACTTTTCAAGTTCAGATGGACATTATATGCTAATGGCGGTCTAGTTGTTTTACGCTCTTATGATAGAATTGTGGCACAAAATACTTTGTTTTTACGTGCTAAAAAAAGGTCAATTAAAGTTGATCTAATGCCTAAAGGTGCAGGGTATGGAAATGTACCGCACATACTTATAAAGTTTATTGAGTATGATTATGCAAAAAATAAAGCTATTTTCAAACTTTTATTGGCTGATAAAAATTTGGAAGTAAATTTAGAACACTTCGAGGATAGATAGTTATAGTATGCAAAGAGTTGAGAATGAATTAGCAAGATTGATTGGTGAAGTTGAATATGATGAGGTCAGTAGACTTTTTTCTAGTCTTTCTGGAGGTAAAAGACTCCGTGCTAAGCTTGTACTAAAAATTGCAAATGATAATCCAAAAGCACCAACTTTAGCAGCAATAGTAGAGCTAATCCATGCGGCAAGTCTTCTTCACGATGATGTTATCGATGAATCAGTTACTCGACGTGGTGTGAGATCTGTGAATGCAACAGATGGAAGTAAGGTTGCTGTTATGCTTGGGGATGTTTTATACTCTAAAGCTTTTACAGAGTTGGTAAGTTTCAAAGAAGAGATAGCCACTGTCATATCATCATCAGTTACATCTTTATCTAAAGGTGAAATGATGGATGTGAAGATGGCAGAAAAGTTTAATACAGATGAACAAGCGTATCTCAATATGCTTTATTTAAAAACTGCTACATTAATTGAAGCTGCTGCTGTTTCATCTGCATTGTTAAGTGGAAAAGATGCTTCTAAATATGGTGTGTATGGAAAAAATCTTGGTCTTTCTTTTCAGATTATAGATGATATTTTAGATATTACTTCTGATGAAGCAACACTTGGAAAACCTGCTTTGAATGATTTTGTTGAAGGGAAATGCACCTTACCATATATCTATCTATACCATTCTTTAGATTCTCAAGAGAGAGAAAGATTAGTAGGTTTGCATGCGAAAAAACTTGATAATGAGGATTCACAGTGGATTAAAGCCAAAATGAAAGAACATAAGTCGATTGAAAAGTCTTTTGATTTAGCACGTGAACTTTCAAAT
>Ga0181567_10002204_pt1 | contig 14636 bp, 8 predicted proteins | sample 101ome_14_FD_133761 | JGI IMG/M metagenome (GOLD analysis project Ga0181567, IMG submission 133761) | Coastal salt marsh microbial communities from the Groves Creek Marsh, Skidaway Island, Georgia - 101403AT metaG (megahit assembly) | ecosystem: Environmental > Aquatic > Marine > Intertidal zone...
CTTGAAAGAGGATACCTTCAGTATTTGCATAATGATCTTATAGAAGTTCGTGTTGGTAAGTTTATGACACCAGTTGGATTATGGAACTTGATCCCTATAGTAGTCTTTAGAGAGATTGCCCAAAAGCCAAGAATAAGCACAGAGCTTTTTCCAAAGTTCACAACTGGACTTGAGTTAAAACTCAAAACAGACACAATTGATTGGGAGCTTATTGCACAAAACAATGATGATATAGACAAAGATTACAATAACTTTCATGTAAAAGAGCATTACGGTGTTAAAGCAACATATCGGTACGGCGATACCATTACTGGTGGAAATATTGGATGGTTTTATGATGAATCTTTAGCCCTAAAATCTACTTATTTAGGATGGCATTACAAAATCGATAAAGAGATGTTTAAAGTTTTGAGTGAGGCGTACTATACAAATTTAAAGTATGAGATAAATAAAGTTATAAACGGTTACAGCTCAAAAGATTTTGATAAAAAAGGTCTTTTCATCCAAAGTACATACAAACATTCACATGCTATACACTTCAATCATAGATATGAAATTTTTCAAGATGAGATGCAAAATGCTGATCTTGGATATTCTTTAGGAAAGTATGAACATATAAATGTATTAGGTGTACATTACAGACCATTAAGTAATATATCTTTAAAAATGGAATATCAAGTATCATCATTTAAAAAAGATGATGAGATAGCTGTTGTTTCATTTTCGGTCTTGTTTTAGGATATGAAGATGTTTAAGTTTCTTTTTGTAGTTTTGCTCGCTTTTTCATCGCTTCATGCTGAGTTTGTTGTTGTAGCAAATAAAGAATTTCCATCTGATAAAATTGAAAGTAAAGAGTTAAAAAAACTTTTTTTGAGAAAGCAGAAATTTGTTTCGAGTCTTAAAATAGTTCCATTTAACCTCCCTAAAAGTTCAGAGTTACGCTCCTATTTTGAGAATAAGATACTTAAAATGAGTGAATCATCTCTCAAAGCATATTGGATGCAACGTCACTATGATGGTGTACGACCTCCAAAGCAGGTAAGCAGTGTTTCAGCTATGAAGAACTATGTTCTTAAAGTTGCAGGGGCAATAGGATACTTACCAAGAAATGAAGTATCATCAGAAATGAAAATACTTACTGTTTTAGATAGATAGATTTTTACAAGGTAATTACATGATGGATTGGTTACGTTCTCATCTTTATGCGAAACTAACAATCTTTTTTTTATTTGTCACTTTATTGCCGATGACTATTATATGGATTATATATGTCAGTGAAGCAAAACAGCAGATCATCGAGGAGAATTTACGAGAGATTCGTGCACTCTCAAATCAAATAGATGGCTCGCTTGCTGAGAGAATGAATCAAATTAAACTTGATTTAAACCTTTTAGTAAGGTATGAGATTTTTGATGATGTTCTTATAGGAGATAGTGATCTTAGGATAGCTAACTTTTTGAATGATAAGCATGAACACATGCTATATCTTGGTCACTTTCATGTTCTAAATATGAAAGGTGAAGTTATAGCTAGTACAAATATGCATGCTCAAGGTGAAGAGTTCGTTTCATTGCCTATTCAAAAATTTTATCCATTAGAAAAATCTAAATTTTCTAATAAAAAGACTATTACTTTTACCGAGCCTATATATTCATCATTTGATAGATCTGAGCAGATTGGTTTTATTGCATTAGAGTACTTTGGATCAAACCTTATTAATTTTAGTTCAACAGAAGAGTATACAACGACATTTTTTTATAATCCTAAAACATCTGACGTATATGGAAAAAAAGTTTCACACGCGAAAGTGTATGAAGTTGAAGATACAGAAGGTTTTTTCTTTACAGATGATGTGATTTTTAGCTATCAAGCTCTTAAAGGGAAAGAGTTTCAAGGGTTTTACTTTTTTCAAGCGATAGACAAATCACATATCATGAGGTTTTATAATCAGTTCTCTAACACTATACTTTTTGCAATGTTATTTGGTTTAATACTTGTGATGATTATTGGTGCAAGAATTGTTCGTATCATTACAAACCCAATCAATGAACTATCTACGGTTGCTCAAAAGATTGGTGAAGATCAAGATTATTCTATTAGAGTTTCACCTAAAGGGAATGATGAGATTGCTATACTTGGAGGAACACTCAACGGACTTTTAGAGAAAGTTCAAACTATGATAGAACAAACACAAGAGGAATCTGAAGAGCGTTTGAGAACTTTGACGCAACTCATCTATATCTTTAACTCCATTATGCATCAATCATCTCAAGAAGATGTTTTGGAAGTTGCACGTGAAAAACTTGGGGAGTTCTTGGATGCTCCTGTGCATATAGACTCACAAAAAGATGATGAATCTTTTCAAGAAGCTATATCGTATGCTGATATCCATACGCAAAAAAAGATCAATTGTGGGTATATGAGATTTGAGAATATAGAGAGATCGGATCTTGAAAAACAGTTTCTTGAGTCGATTGCGACAATGGTTGGTTTACAGATTGAGCGTTTACATCTTATGAAAGAAGCAACCTCTGCAAGTGAAGCAAAATCGATGTTTATATCTAACATGTCTCATGAACTTAGAACTCCGCTGAATGCTATTTTAGGATTTTCACAAATTCTAGACAAAAAAATGGAAAATGAAAAACAAAAGAAGATGATCTCAAATATCTTAACTGCAGGTACGCATTTACTCAGTCTTATCAATGATATTTTAGATATCGCAAAGATTGAAGCAGGGAAGATTGATATTCATGTAGATCAAATTACAATTAATGCATTACTTGATGAAGTTGAAGTTCTCACAAGTAAGTTGGCAACCGAGAAAGGTCTTTACTTCAAAGTTGAAAATGACTCCTCTTTTACTATGAAAACAGATGTGAAATTTCTCAAGCAGATTTTGGTGAACCAGCTTTCAAATGCAATCAAGTTTACACAAGAGGGTGGAGTGACCGTAAAAGTTTCTTGTGATGATTCAAGAGTTTATTTTGATATTGTGGATACTGGGATAGGTATCAGTGAAGAGAACTTACAAAAGCTTTTCAATGAGTTTACGCAGATTGATAATGAACTACAAAACCAAAACAAGGGAACTGGTCTTGGTCTTGTACTTAGTAGAAATCTTGCAAGAGAACTTGGAGGCGATTTAACCCTAAGCAGTGTAGAAGGCGAGGGTAGTGTCGCTCATGTTTGTGTTGCTAAAGAGCTTATATAACGTTTGTTAACTCTTTAAGTAGATTTTTTACATTTTCAAATGGTGCTGTATATAACCCTTTTCTTGGTGTAAGTTTGTGCTTTTTAAAGATCTCATTCACAGATTGAGATTGGGGAAGATATCCCATGTTCCATTCTTGAAACTCTAAACGATCTGAGTATGTTTCACCGATAAGATGGATCTGGTTATGTCTTGAATCCTTAAGGATTCTTTGGTATGTTTGGTCTATTTTATCCTCTTCACCATTTATAATTTGTACGAAGTATTCTTCATCATACAGCAACACACCTCCAATTGAGTTAGACCTATTGTTATCCCAAGATTTATTGAGTATCTCTGAAGCCATTGCATAATTTGTTTTTTGTGATGCTTTACTGACATACGCAAGCATTTTGTATTTGTTTTTACTTACTTGATCTATATTGGTTGTAAGTGTTAGTTTTTCAAGCGGTTTGCCTATATAGTATCCTTGAACATAATCAATTCCAAGTTGTTGTACCCTTGAAAAAATCTCTTTATTTTTAACAAATTCGGCTATTGTTTTTATAGCTCTTTTTTTTGCAAAGCTTACTATGGATGCAACAATATCATATGCGCCATCATTATCTGGTAGTTTTTCAATAAGTGAACCATCTATTTTGATGATGTCTGTATGGAGTCGAATTAAGTTTTCAAAGTTTGCATATCCAGACCCAAAGTCATCTATAGCTGTAAGCGCACCTAGTTGATGAATCTCATTACTAAAAGATTCATACCCTTTAAGATCATCCACTTCGTGTGTTTCAAGTATTTCAAAACAGATCTTTGATGCGAGAAGTCTATCTTCAAAACTAGAACGAACAAGGTCTCTAAACTCATCGTTTTGTATATCTTTTGTTGAGATGTTTATTGAGAATTTATAGTTGGGATGTTTTTTAAACATCTCTATAGTTTGTAAAAATACCTCTTGAGTTATTTTACTCATAAGGTTTGCTTCTTCAGCTATTTCTAAAAAGTAGTTTGGAGTAGCGATACTTCCATCCTGGAGCCGTAGTCTTACAAGAGCTTCAAATCTCTCAATTGAGTTTGATTCAAATGCGTAAATTGCTTGAAAATAAACAACGATTCTTTTCTCTTCAAGTGCACTTTTGAGCTCTTTAACCCAGTATATGTTGTTTGCGATATGTTTGGTTTGATCAGAAAGCTCGTTATGTAGCCAAAACGAGTAATTGTTTTGTTGTGCATATAAAAGTGCCATATCAAGATTTTTTATGAGTTCTTTTGATTCGCCAGACCAAACGCCAGCTGTAAGATTGAGGTTCATCTCAATCTCATCAATTACAAATATACGTTTAGATATTTTTTCAAGAAAATTGTTTATTTTGAAAGAGAACTCAATGATCTTTTCATCAAGATTTTTAGAATGAACAATAAACGTATCTCTATCGAAATGGTATAAATTGTAGTCATTACTACATTGATCTTGTAGAGTTTCACTTATTTGAAGGAGGAGTTTGTCTACAATCTCATTTCCATAAAAAATTGAGAGTTTATTAAGTTCATTGATTTTTAAGAGTGCTGCTGTTGAACTCTGCTCTTGTTTGAGTTCTTCAAAAAAAGCGTATCTGTTTCTTAGTCCACTTTCTCTTGAGGTTGTAAGCGCTTTTTCTTTCTCCTCTTGTTCTTTATAGAGATCTGTCACATCTGTTGCTATACCAATATAGTTTGTAATTTCACCATGATCATTTTTTAGCACAATGATTGTTTGAGATGCAATAAAAAGTTCCCCATTTTTTCTTTTGTCCCATATTTCTCCATGCCATATTTCATCACGAAGTAAGCTCTCCCAAAGTTGTTTGTAAAACTTTTTATCTCCCCATCCAGAGCTTAAAACACGAGGATTAGAACCTATAATCTCAGCCTTTGTGTAACCCGTTTGTTTTTCAAAAGCTTTATTGACTGTGAGAATATTGTTGTTGTGATCAGATATCAAAATAGCATCGCGAGAGTGATTGAAAACTTCTGCTGAGAGTTTGAGAGACTGCTCAGTTTCAATTTTCTTGGTAATATCTTGAACAGTTCCAATTGATTTAATGATCTCATGATTTTCATTTGTGTAATGTTCACATAACTCTTCTACATAACGAATTTCACCATTTTTGGTAATGATTCTATGAACAATTTTGTAGGAGCTAAGTGTTTTTACAGAGCGCAAAAATGTCTCTTTGATCATATCTTGATCGTCTGGGTGAATAAAATTTAAAAATGATCCATACGATGCTTCAACTTCACCTACCTCTAAGCCAAATATTCTATAAATTTCATCAGACCATTTGAGCTTTCCACTCTCCATATCGAGTTCCCAGTGACCAATATGTGCAATCTCCTGTGCCTTTTTTAACGACTCTTTTTTTGATTCAAGCTCTTGTTTTATTTTCTTACTTCCACTTATATCTCGCAAAAAGGTAATGAAATATTGATTAGAACTTGAAAATGTCACAAAAATCTCTAAATCAAGTAGTTGATTCTGTTTTGTTTTATGTGTAGTTTCAAAGATCCCTGAACCCTCAGAGATGATTTTTTGGATCATCTCTTGTATCTCTTGAGGAGATTGTTGAATCTCGACATCTTTGACGTGCATTTGTAGAAGTTCTTCTCTTGTATATCCAGACAACTCACAATAGCTTGAGTTTACTTCTAAAATATTTCCATCTAAGTCAACAATCCAAAAACCCTCTTTTGTACTGTTAAGAATATCTTCATAGTCTGTAAGATTTATAGTTTGCTTTTGTAACATAATGTTTCCTAAAAATCCTTCTTTTCTAGTATATGTTCAATGTTTTGTATATAAAAATCTGCATGCATCGTTTTTGTAGGTAGGGGAAAAGTTTCAAAGGCTGCTCCTGCAATACCAACTTTAAGATTATTGCTCAAGGTTGATTTGTATGTATTTATTTCAGATATGAGCAAAAACATATCTATAAGGCTGCGACTGAGTGTAGCACTGATAAGAACTATCTCTGGCTGAAATTTTTGAATTGCATATAAAATTGTTTCATTGGATAGATTTTCTGTGAGTGTTGTAACCTTGAACCCTAGTTTTTCATATACCAACTTTGCTATCTCTAATCCAAAAGAGTGCATCTCATTAGGAGCGATAGATAAAAATATGTGTTTATTGTTTGCTGGTTTTTCTTGTATATTTTGAAGAGTCTGCAAAAGAAGTTCTTTGAGAGTTTGTGTCGCAATATGTTCTTTTGAAAAATGTATAAGGTTATTTTCCCACATATAGCCTATATTGTGCATTGCTTTTGAAATTTTTTGAGAGTAAAAGTGCACAAATTTTTCTAAGTCTGGACTATTTTTATGAAATATCTCTTCGAGCTTTTGAATATCTTTTTCGATGAGTAAATTTGATATCTCTTCAGCCTCTTGGTTTTCAAATAAAGTTTTTTTGTAGTGAGCAGATTTTTTGCATATTTCATGATTTGAATAAACTTGTGAAAAAAGTGAATCTAAAATAGTAATGCTATCTTCATCTATATATCGATGCGATTGATCTTGAATTTTTTCAAATAGTAGTTTGAAAAACTCTAAGTCTAAATCTCTATGAAAGTAAACTCGGTACACCCATTTTTGATAATTAAAAAGTAATTTTGGATTTTCAAAAAATAAGGCATTAAGTACCATGATGTAAAACTCTTTGACTAGATACTGGATTTCACTCTCACCAAACTGTTTAAAGATTTGATGAATGAGAGGAGTACTAATTGATTGTATAGCATCGTAGCTTTCAAGTTCTATCTCGTGCTTATATCTTTGAAATTGATATGAAATTTTATTGTAGAGTGTATCTTTATAGTTCACTTTCAAGTTTCCAATCATCAAACAGTATAGTTCCTAAAGGAACTGCTTTGCCATAATAAAAACCTTGAGCAATATCTGCATTGAGTTCTTTGAGAATCTCCAAGTGCTCTTTGGTTTCAACACCTTCAGCTTGAACTGTAAGATTAAAGATTTTTGCTATATTTATAATCGCTTCAACAAGATCACTATCATCATCTTCAGTGAGGATATCTAAAACAAATGACTTATCAATTTTTAATTTATCTATTGGGAATTTTTTGAGGTAACTTAGTGATGAGTACCCTGTTCCAAAATCATCCAAAGCTATACTAAATCCTTTTGTTTTGAGGACTCTCATCTGCTCAATTGCTGTTATTTGGTTTTGCATGATGTGTGTTTCAGTAATTTCAAGTTCAAAGTTACTGTAGCTTAGGTGAAAGTCATCGATTGTTGCTATAAGTTTTGTAATGAAATCATCATGAAAAAACTCTTTAGATGAAACATTTATAGCAAGGACAAAGTCATTGCCAAATTTATTGAGGAGGGATGGTAGAGCCTCACAAGCACTTCGTAAAACATAATTTCCTATATCTATGATAAACCCATGATGTTCTGCGACGGGAATAAATTCTTCAGGAGATATGAACCCTTTTTTTGGATGTTTCCATCTTAAAAGGGCTTCAGCACCAATAATTTTTCTTTGAGATATATCTACAAATGGTTGAAAATAAAGTTCAAGCTGATCTTTCTTGATCGCTTCTTTGAGGTCATGGTGAAGTGTCACTTTTTTCATGAGCTGTTTTGTAAACTCTTTGTTATACAATAGTGCTCCATCTCGTCCTGCCTTTTTTACTTCATACATTGCAGAATCAGCATTTTTTGAAAGCTCTTCATTCGTTAAGCCATGATGTGGAAAAACAGCTATACCTATGGAGAGTGAAAGGTGAAACACTTTCCCATCAAAAACAAAAGGTTTACGAATTGATTCGTTGAGCTTTTCTGCTAAAAGAAGTACATCACTCTCTTGTTTGAAATTTTTTACAATTATGTTGAACTCATCACCACCAATTCTTGCTAAAATATCCTCTTTTCTCAAGCTTCTTTGCATACGTGAAGATGCTTCTTTGAGTACTAAATCTCCAATGTTATGTCCAGCAGTGTCATTTACATCTTTAAAATGATCGAGATCAACAAAGAAAAGAGCAAACTCCTGTTTATTTCTTACAGCACCATTGATTGTTTGTTCTAGCATATTGGAAAACTGCACTTTATTGAATAGTCCTGTCAAATGGTCATGGTTGGCATAAAAGTGGAGCTTTTTATTTGCTTCTTTTAGAGAAGTGATATCTGAAAATATAGCTATGTAGTTCACTTCTGATGTATCTTTGTCGATCAGTTTTGAAATCGAAAGCCATTGTGGATATATTTCACCATTGTGGCGTTTATTCCATATCTCGCCTTGCCATTTTCCATTAAACTTTAAAGACTCCCACAATTGCTCATAAAAAGTTTTATCATGTACTCCAGAATTAAGAATGTTGGTAGAATAACCTATAGCCTCATCTCTTGTGTATCCAGTGATTTTACAAAAAGCTTCATTGGCTGAAAGAATGATCCCATCTTTATCGGTAATAAATGCACCCTCACTACTTTGTTCAAAAAATTGAGATGATTTTTCAAGGGAATCCAGATAAAGTTTTTCTTTGGTGTTTTCAAAGCAAAAGTGAACAACATAGTGTGTGTCATTGGTCATATAAAAATGGGATTTATACCATTTGTCATTTTGTCTTTTTTCAGTGATGTACAGAGTGTTTGAATGAAGATTATATAAAACCGTGTGAAAATCAACGTTACAGTTTACAATATCTGAGAAATGTACATTTACACGTTCAAGAAGATCGTTTGCAACTAGGTAAGGGGTATTTGCATAAAGCAAAGCGGAGCTTTTGTCATAGATAGCAATACGTATTGGTGAATCATCAATACTTTTTGCAAGGATCTCTTCTTTGGATTTGAGGAGAATATCTTTTTGTATTTGGGTTACACTTTCATTTAAAACAGTCTCTAATATTTTTATATTTATCGGTTTGATTAAGTAATGTAATGTTGGTTTGGATGTTTTGTTGATATGTTGTGAAAAGTCATACGATATAGGTGAAATAAAAACTATATGTGCTTCATTTTTAAATACAACACTCTCTAATAAATGTATATTTTGTAAGCTTATAAGATCAATGAGAATGAGTTCAGATTCCATAACTTTAGGAACTTGATCAAAAGTGTATTTTTTTTGTATGTGTAAGTGTCTAGAATCTAGAAACTTTTCATATTTTTTTACGATTGAAATCTCTTCAAAAATAAAAGCTACTGAAATCACCTAGCCTTCCTTTTGAGTTATAATAGCCACTTCAAGAGTTTTTTCACATGAAATTTTAATAGCTTGATTGTGCTTTTGTATAGATTCTATCAGTTCAAGTTTCTCATCGTCACAAGGGATATTTGAATCAAAAATGATGAAATACTTGGAGCCTTTTTTGAGATTTTTGATATCAAATTTATACTCTACCTTACTCTCCTTATTTCTGTAGTTTAGCAAGAGATCGAGTACAAGATAAAGATTGTCATGCAGTGGTTTTGTTTGTGTTGTGATATCAAGTGATGTATCTAGTTTTAGATTGCATTTGAGGAAATTTTGATGCAATATAGTGTCGAAAAAATGAAGTACATGTTTTGTAGTAGAAACAAGTGAATCTTTTTCGTAGTGGATAGTCTGAGTGTAGTATTTTACTCTCTCTTGAAGGACTTGAGAAATTTCGTTTACTTTCTCATTAGAGTTTTCAATCGCTGTATCTACATCTGTATGGATACCTTTGAGTGTGTTAAGTTCTAAAGAGATTTCACTTAATGCATTACGAATACTAGTATCAAGATCAAGAAGTGATGATTCTAATAATGATCTATTGTTATTATATGAACTTTTAGAAATTCGTGCGTTGAGACTGTCTTTGTAGTATGAGACGTCATTTTTAAGATTGAGTGATTCAGTTAAATCTTGGATACAAAATACCGCACCTAAAAATTTTCCTTCAAAGTCAAACTGTGGTGTTCCACTTATCGAGAGATAGAGTTTCTTGTTATCATTTTCAATAGTATGTTGGATGTTATATACAGGTTCGTAAGTACGTTGAATGATTGAAAATGGAAGTTGTTCTTTAGGAAAGTCTTCACCAGAAAAGTGGGAAAATTTCCACTCTTGAGAGTTGTATTTTCTTGAAGTTATCTCATGTTTTGGTATATCAAAAAGTTCAGAAGCATAGTTGTTTGCAAATGTTATGTTTCCATTTACATCTACCATAGTTATAGCTATTGGAGCTGTATGAAGAATCCCTTCAGTAAGCTCTTTTTGTTTTCTATATTCTTCAGTTTTATCACTTAGTTTTTCTGTGAGTTTTTCAAGCTCTTGGGCACGTTTATCTTTATCTTCATAAAGCACTCTAAGTTCAGAGTATGCAGTTTGAAGCTCTTCATTGGTACTTTGAAGCTCTTCATTTGTAGTTTCAAGCTCTTCATTTGAGCTTTGTAACTCTTCATTTGAACTTTGCAGTTCTTCATTTAAACTTTGCATCTCTTCATAAGATGTTTCAAGCTCCTCAATTACATTTTGTAGATGTGACTTTGTAGAATCAAGCTCTAGAGTAAGTTTTTGAATCACTTCATTTTCATCTCCGGATGCTACAAGGTGACCTCTAAAGTTTTGAGACTCTTCAGATTGAAAAAACAAAATATAGAGCCAATCATCACTTTTTTCATCTTCAATTGGTGTAATAATAACTCTGACATACCTGATGATATCTTCAAACACTTTGATAGATCGGTATGGAGTATATTGAACTGTTTTTTCTTTGTATGCTTTGTTTAGGGCAGTTCTAAGGTCAAGCCCAAGATCGTTGTCAAGTTGCTTAAAGATGTTGTTACTTACTTTTCCTTCTCGAGGTTTTAGGTAAGGGATGTCACCTTTGACATAGATTATGTCATTTGATGAGTTAATAACAACAGCTTTTTCAAGTACTACACTTCTTACTGCATCTGAAATTACATCTTCAAGAAACTCTTCTTCATTTTTTACTTTTGAACCTTTTTCATTGTCAAATGTTGAGTCCTTAAACAAAGAGGAGTAGTTGTACAGTTTAGGTGGTTCTTTGATCCCTGTAAATTGTGCTTTGAATATTTTCGCTGATTTGTCGATAAGGTTGAAAAGATCAATATGTTGTCCAACTGATTCTGATTTTCCTAGAAATAAAGTCCCGTTGTCTTTAAGAGCATAATGAACTATTGGGAAAAACTTATTTTGTAAGGAAGTACTAAAATAGATAAGCATATTTCTACAGCTTATAAGGTCCAGTCGCAAAAATGGAGAATCACTGATTATGTTGTGTTTTGAGAAAATAACTAACTCACGCAACTCTTTTTTAATCTCAAACTGATTTTTCTTGATATGAAAGTATTTTTTTATGATATTTTTGTCTACACCATCTAAAGATGTTTCAGCATATAAACCAGTTCGAGCAATTTTGAGCGCTTCATCATCTATGTCTGTGGCAAAGATTTTTATTTTGTATTTGCTTATTTTATCTTGAAGTATTTCAGAGAGTAATATAGCAATAGAGTACGCTTCTTCACCAGTAGAACAACCAATAGACCAAAAACGGATCTCTTCACCTTGCTCTTTTTTTGCGATAATCGCACGGATTTGTTTGAGAAGTTGCTCATATGCATCTTTATCTCTAAAGAATGCTGTAACACCTATGAGTATATCATGGTATAGCATATTTGCTTCATCTTTTGAACTTTTTAGAATCTCTAAATACTCTTTAATCGATTCTAGCTTAAGTGCTGCTATCCTTCTTTCGATTCTGCGAACAAAAGTGTTTCTCTTGTATAAAGAAAAATCAACTCCAAACTCATCAAAAAGAATTCTGTATATTTGTTGTAAAAAACGGTCATTCAGAGTTAGTTCGATATTTTTATCTAAAGAGCTTACGATACTTTCAATTTCAGGACCTAACTTATCTATGGGTATCACAAGGTCAACTTTTCCTGTATTTATAGCTGAAAGTGGCATACCATCATATTTTGCAGTTGCAGGAGCTTGGGCGATTGTTATCCCACCTTCTGCTTTTACAGCTCTGATTCCATACGCACCATCACTTCCTGTACCTGAGAGAATAATACCGATTGATCTTTTGTTATAGTTTTGTGCAAGAGAGCTTAGAAGATAGTTTACAGATGGCTTTGGGCCAAAAGATTGTTCAATAGTTTTGAGATAGAGCTTAGAGTTTTTTACATAAATATCAGTATTTTCAGGAGTCATGTAAATTGTTTTTGGCTTTATCTTGAGACCATTTTTAACTTCTAAAACAGGAATATTTGTTGATCGAGCTAAAAGATCGACCATCATGCTTTTGTGAGTTGGACTAAGGTGCTGTGCAATAACATACGAACAGTTCTCAATCTCTGGTAAATTAGAGAGCATGATTTGTAAAGCTTCTAGTCCACCCGCACTCGATCCTATTCCTACAACAACAAGATTGTCTTCTTTCATCGATACTCCATTCTTGATAATGATTTTATTATATCAAAAGAGTGTTACTTTTGATATCTTTTAAAAGTCAATTCAAGTTAATATTGACACTTGTGTTTCTATTTCACTTGTATAAAACTTAAAAATTTTACTCAAGATTTTTTCTCATTTGTATTTTTAGTAATGCTGTTTTAGAATCATTTGTAAGCTAAAACTATAGGAGTGAAAATGAAAATAAGAATGATATTTTTTGGAAGTTTTCTTGCTGTGAGTAGTGTTAGTTTTGCAAGCCAAGAGTTTGCTGTTAACAAAAACTCTAGCACTTTAGTTCAAGCAAAGAAGCGGGAAAAAAATAGTATCTTTGATGACATTGTAAAGAATTTAATCGATCGAGGAATTGAAGAGAGTGAAACCAACTCTTTCTTGGAACACTACACGAAAGTGGATGAAGAGGCTTTAAGAGTTTTTATGAAAATGCTTGAAGAAGATGTGAGCTATAACGAGTTGGTAGAGGTCCTGGCTGATAGAGTTTTATATAAAAAAAGTTTAGATTTTACGAACTTTGATACACTGGTGTCGATTTCACATGAACTCAAAGGATATAATCTTTCAAAAGAGTTTCATGAATCTTTACACAAGATAACAAAGATTTCAGATTTGAAATTTGCTGCATAAGTTAATGAGTCAGTTGGCACGAGAGTTGCCTCACTGGCTCAGCGTTTGGCTTAGCAAAAAAATACCCTTGTGCATAATCTGCACCAATTGATCGTATCAGATCGTACTCCTCTTGAGTCTCTACACCCTCAGCAAGAACTTTTATGTTATTTTCTTTTGCGATATTCCACAAAGCACTATAGACTGACTTCTTGAGAGAATTTTTGTCTATTCCATCGATAATATTTCGATCTATTTTGATGATGTCAGGTTGTAACTCTATAAGCATATTTAAACTTGAGTAGCCTTCACCAACATCATCAAGAGCAATCATAAAGCCTTTGGATTTGTAATATTGTAGAATTTTTACAAGATGTTTTTGATCTTGAACGAGCTCTGTCTCAACAACTTCAAAAACAATTTGGGATGGATCATAGTGAAGTTGTTTTGCCCACTGTTCAGTTGATTTGAGACAAAATTGAGGATCATAAATAGCTGTTGGAATGAAGTTGATAAAAACTTTTTGCTTTACTTTTTTTGTCGCTGCTGTTTTAAGAGCATTTTCTCTACATAATCTATCAAGTTTAAAATTAAGGTCATTTCGTGTGGATTTTGAAAAGAGTGTATCTGGATACATTAAACTGCCATCTTTATAAACACCTCGTGTAAGAATTTCATATGCAAAGATCTCATTAGATTCCATCGAAACTATGGGTTGAAAATGTGATGTAAGTGATTCGTTATTTACTATGTCAAAAAAGTCTTGATCTTCAAAACGGTTGATGAAACGTTGTAATGGTTTTGCATTTATTATCGTTTGAAAATCAAAATTTTCACCATCTTTACGTATCGATAGTTTTATCTCCTCACATTCCATTTCGTTAAATGTAGACTTTATAAGTTCGATATGATGGTGAAAAAAATCATAAATATTGGAGAGTTCAACACTGACAATTCCATTTTCACTTTTTATGTTTTTTGAAATTTGCTCAAGGAGCTTAAAGATTTTTTCAGTGAGCTCTTGAATTTGGCTCATAAAATAAAGAGTTCCTTTTTCAGCAGGGAGAGTGAGAGTGTTTTGACATGTATCACAAGACATTTGAGATCCTTAGTTTAAATTATATTGTCTTTTTTTATTGTTTTGTAGTGTTTTTTTACTTCTCTTGTAAAAAGTTTTTCAAAGCCTCTGCTACTTGCTCTTCAGTGTATGGTTTTGGTACATAGTCATCCATTCCAGCATTGATAAATTTTTCTTTGTCTCCAGTGAGTGCATTTGCTGTAACAGCTATGATAGGAGTAGGTTTGAGTAAACTTTCTTGTTCAATCTCCCGGATACGTTTTGTAGCTTCAATACCATTCATA
>Ga0181567_10002212_pt1 | contig 14618 bp, 12 predicted proteins | sample 101ome_14_FD_133761 | JGI IMG/M metagenome (GOLD analysis project Ga0181567, IMG submission 133761) | Coastal salt marsh microbial communities from the Groves Creek Marsh, Skidaway Island, Georgia - 101403AT metaG (megahit assembly) | ecosystem: Environmental > Aquatic > Marine > Intertidal...
CGGTCCCATTAAGCATTGCGCATCACTTGCATTATGGAATATCTCCCAATCCGTCGCCCCGTATTACGAACTAAAAGGTCGCTGAACGCCCGCTGATACCGACTACGCAAAAGAAGGCCCTTTGCGCTCTACGTATAGGATAGAAAAAAACCAAATTATAGCAGATATAAACCAACATACCCAGCCAACTCCTGGCACGCCAGAAGTTATTAAATACCCACCCATTCCGTTTAGGATCGTCATAATGCCAGCCCAAATACTCACCATAGAATGACTCCAACCCATACGCACCAGACGCTGATATACATGCTTGTTGTGAGCTTGGAAAATATTCTCTCGGTTAAGAAAGCGACGAACTAAGGTGTAGGCTGTATCAGCAAAATAATAAGAGAGCAATACCAGTACGTGTAGAATAGGGACTCCGCTGGCGACTGAATAAATGGAAAAAGCCGCAACAAAAAAACCACAAAAAAGAGAGCCAACGTCTCCCATAAAAATCTTAGCAGGAGGTTTATTGAATACGAGGAAACCAATAAGTGAAGCAACAAAGATCCAAAACTGCGACGCGAGGATACTATCAAACATCAATACATGCAGGGATAGGAAGCTGGCAATTATTATGGATTGCGTTGCTCCGATACCGTCTATACCATCCATAAAATTGAAAACATTACATAGACTAAAAAACCAGAAGACACCAAAACAAAACAAAGCGATATCGCCTTTGAAGTACGCAATAGGCTCAGCGAATAATGCAAGCCATTGGGGATCAAGAAGTAGGCAGACAATAGAAGCCAACATGAGTACCGTTTTTTGCAGGACGCTAAAAGGACGTCCCACATCGTCTATCACTGCGAATAGCAAGATCCCCATTGCACTCCACCAGTAGATCGAGAGTGGAACATCCATCGCGACATGGCCGACAGCAAAACCCGCGATAACGCCAATGCCCCCACCTGCTGGTTTGGGAACCGTGTGCATACCCCTCGAACTGGGCGACACCAACCGATTCCAACGTCGCATACCCCATAGCATCGCGGCCGTAGCAATAAGACTAGAGCCGCACGCGCCTATTAGCCCAATCACAATCTCACTAGAGATCATCTGATTCCCAATCGGCTAGGCGCTGTAATCCTTCCTTAAAACACAATGGATTAAATCCAAGTTCACGTCTGGCATCCGCGATATCGTACCGTTTGTCTTCCTGTAATCGCATAATTTGTTCAGAATCTACGGGCAGTCGAACACCCCATTCGCGCAGCACGCCGATGATGTACGCCAGGAAACGCGCAGGCAGCGGCACAATGAGAGGAGATACGCCGATGGAATCTCCCAGGGCGTGCAGTAAATCGCGATAGGTTAACTCTTCCCCGCCCGCTAGCGCATACGACCGGTGCTCAATATCTGGCTGATCAACAGCGGCAATCGTCGCCCCAACAACATCCTCAACGTATACGGGCTGGTGGACAGCATATCCACTCCCAAAAATAGGAACACACCTCCATCGGCGCAGGTGGGTGCGCAAGCGGCTTATATTCCGGTCGTTACCTGGGCCGTAAATCATTGATGGACGGAGCAGCACCCACGGTTTGTCCGAACCTTCTACCGCATGCTCTGATTCTACAACCTCATCGACAGCAGCGGATTGCACGCGCGAGAAACGCCACAGTGAACTCATCATAACGACGCGTTCGACCTCACCCGGCATATCTGCAAGCAGGGCAGCCCCATAGCGAATATGAGCGAGATGGACAACGGTTCGAACGCCCTTTAATGCACGCCGACGCACTTCCCCATTGAGTAGATCACCTTCCACCCACTCCATACCCCACTGTTCCAATTGACGCAGCTTCTCGTTGGTCGGACTTGAACGAATCACACAGCGCACGGATCGCTTCTGTTGAGCCAGTTCCCGCAGCAGAAACTGCCCCACGTAGCCCATTCCGCCGGTGACCAACATCATCGTTTTGCAGATTCCCTATAGAGCGTTTCGTATATATCCTGTAGCTGAGCAATCGGCCGGTCCCTTGCAAAATGGGCCTGCGCGTGTCGGCGTCCTTCCAATCCCAAGCGCGCCCGACGCTCAGGGGAATTCAGAAGATCTATCACCTGATTAGCCAACAGCGGCACGCTACCCGGTTGCACTAAAAAACCCGTCTCCCCATGGACCACCACCTCTACGAGTCCTCCGACTTTACTGGCAACCACCGGACATCCCATGGCCATCGCTTCTATTACAGCCATGCCCAACCCCTCGCTAAGGGAAGGTGCAACAAGCAAGGTTGCTTTGCGCAGCCAGGGACGCACGTCCGCAACCACCCCCGCAAACTGCACGCGCGACGCGACGCCCAGATCGTTTGCCAGCGTTTGCAGAGACGACTTCAGTGGACCATCTCCGATCAATGCAAGTTCAACTTCTGGGTGTGAAGATGCAATAGTAGGTAGGGCTCGAAGCAGCACATCGTATCCCTTTTCCTGAGTCAGACTCCCCACAGCCAGTAGCTGCACGCCGCTTCTCGCTGCTGCGTCAGACGGCGGCTCAGACAGGAAGAGGGATGAAACCCCATTGCGGATAACGTGCCAGCGACTCGTAGATCCGACATGCATTGCATTCATCTCCCTGCGTACCGCTTCGCTAACGGCAACAAGCACATCGGTACGAGCAGCCGCCCACCGTTCGAGGCCGACAAAGCAACGAGCGCTTGCCCTGTCTCCAATCCATTCATTGGGAACACCGTGGTATGTATGTAGTACGGAAGGGATGTCCACGAGACGCGCCGCCAGACGCCCTAGCAGCCCAGCCTTCGCGATATGCGTATGTACAATATCACAGGGATGATGACGTAAATACTGATAAATCTGAAAGAGCGCCGCCCCATCGCGACGCCAATTGACCGGGCGCCGCAGCGCTTCAATACGCGTAACGTCAATACCCCGCTGGCGCGCCTCGTCCCATAAATCGCCCTCTTCAGGTTCACTATGCCCCGTTAGAACGCTGACCTGAAAACGATCTCGATCAAGCCCTTCAGCAATATCCAAGACCTGACGTGGCACGCCGCGCACGGCCAAACGCGTGACGATATGGCAAATTCGAATAGGCGTAGAAGGACTCATATCCACTTTATAAGACGCATTCTTTGCCCGGGTCCCAGCACGCGTCGCGCCTGCATTTCCCTGCGCCAACGCATAGCCCGCGGCATTAGACGGAGCGCTTCATACAGCGAAGGAACAAGTTGAATACAGCGACGAGGACTCCGGACAAATAAGATAAACCAGACTAAAGGTTCGCTAATCAGCCAATAGAATATCAATGGAATAAGCTCAGGCCAAGACGCATTCTTTGCGATAGTTAAGTAGCGATTCTTCAGAATATGACGCTGTAAGAAGAGGGGTTTATCAACAAAACGCATTTGCTCATTCGAGGAACCCGAACCAACGTGCACAGCGCTTGCTCGAGGCGTGTACCAAGATTTCCATCCGAGCAATTGGGCTCGCCAGGCCAGGTCGACGTCTTCTCCGTAGCTGAAATAAGACTCATCAAAGTACTGACCATCAACAACGAGATCCGCCAAAGCTGCACGACGAAATAGAATGAGCGCACCGCTGCAGCCAAAGATCTGTTCAGATTTCTCGGTTTGAGCGCTATGGCGCGTACGCATCTGAGGTCGTAGAAAAAAGCCGCTATTTAGCCACTCCCCTGTGGCCTGCTGATAAACTTTCCCCGTTGCAGCTCCTATAGTAGGATCGCGCTGTAGTGCGGGTAATACGACCTCAATAAAGTCGGCTTCCACAAATACATCGGTGTTCAGCACCAAGATGTATTCATGCGTACAAGCTGAGATGGCCCTGTTATATCCGGCGGAAAACCCCTCATTCCTCTCGTTAAGTAAGAGCTTTATATGCGGAAAATTCTCTGCAATCCACTCTCTTGAACCATCGGTAGAACCGTTGTCGACCACTACAATTTCAGCAGGAGCCTGCGTCTGAGCGTAGAGCGCGGCCAGGCAGCGCCCTATGTATTTCATACCGTTCCAATTGGCTATAGCGACGGAGACTTCGCCGGCAGACCCACCAGCCATCTAGAGACCATCAGCGGCGGTAAGTAGGGTCTTTTGAGCCTGCCATCTTCCAATTTCTTCTTTGAGAATAAAGAATTCTCGGGCAATCAGTTCACGCCGTCCTTCTACTGACTGACCCATTGCCTGAAGGTAGCGCTGCGTGGCAACGTAATACGCCTCGTCGGCTTTACTCACGCTGTCGGCTGCTACAGCCACTTGGGCGCGCTTCCAGTTCACCTTTGCCAACCTATGCAAATAGTTGCGCTGAATATCGTTGACTTCGCGCATCAGGTTCAGTGCCTCACCAGAATGGGAGCGCTGATACACCATAGCCAACGTTTTAAAGGCCTGATCAGCGTAATACTGATGCTTTTCGCGATCAATAACTTCAGCTATTGCCCCGTCAAAGTATACTTCTCCCAACGCGAGCATATGTGAATTCACCAACTTTTCCATTTGATCAGTGCGAAACAGTTCTGAGGCAGCACTCTGACTGGTTCCCTCCTTCTTTTCACGCGCCATTCTTTTTCTGTTTTCGATGTGCATTTGACGATCGTATATGGCCGCTTCAAGCGTGCGAACGCGCTCTTCCATTAACCCTTTAGTATCTTTTCCCTGTTCTTCGGCGCGCTTTTCTAGGAGACTATACATGGCGAGAATCTTTTTATAAAAATTCCCCATAAACTCTTCTTCGATATGTTCAACGCCCTCAGTCTCTTCCTGCTTTTTAAACAGCGCCAAAGCCATATTCTCCCTGACCCCCTTCCGTAGTATGGCTTCTGTATTCTCTTTTTCCGTTAAAGTTGCATTAGCCTGAGATACAAAGTAACGGGGATCCTGAGGCAATCTCTTTTTTGAATGCGCCTGGGCCCGAGCCATTAGCGCTGACCGACTCCGCCCAATCTGCAGATATTCATCCCAAAAGGCCCGTAAATCTTCAGGGGTCTTGATGAATTGATGAGTCTTCTGTAGCCAAGCGTTATTAAACTCTCGATCAGTTTGCGCAATGCGTCCCAACAGTATTCGGACAAGCTGACGTCGAAGTTCCTCTTCCGACGGCGCTTCTTCGGCTACAACTTCTTCGACTTTATCAGGCTCGGCATCGGGTCTGGGCGGAAGGGTTTCCCTAGGTGCGGCAGCCACACGCGGAGAATTCTTTAACAGTGAATCAACCGCCTCTCCATCGCCATCACGGGTCAAGCTCAGCACCAAGCCGATGGCCGCTGTAGCGATAAAAACCGCACCGATAGAAAGGGGCAAAATGGGACTTATCTTACTGGAACTCATAGTATTTAGCAATCGTTTTATGTTAAATGTAATGGTGTCACCTATACGGTGCAACAAAGCCGCTTGACAGCCCGATGAGATACTAGGAATATTCGGTTATGAACCTACGTGAAGGCGCACACATACATCTTATAGCCGCCTGTGGCACAGCCATGGGATCTCTTGCAGCTATGCTGAGCGAGAAAGGCTATCGAGTCACCGGCTCTGATGCCCATATCTATCCCCCTATGAGCACCTATCTACGGGAGATAGGCATAGAGCTTTTTGAAGGATTCACCCCAGAGAACCTACAGACCAGACCAGACTTAATCGTCGTCGGCAATGCGATATCGCGCGGTAATCCCGAGCTTGAGGCTGCACTCGATGCAGCCATACCCTATACGAGTTTACCGGAAGTTTTGCGCGATTTATTTATTCGGGGTAAGCGGTCTGTTGTCGTTACTGGAACTCATGGCAAAACGACCACGACAGCCATAACAGCACACCTTTTCTCTTACCACGGTTTAAATCCGTCGTTTCTCGTTGCGGGGTTAACCAACAACTTTCCCCGCCCGTACCACCTCGGCACCGGCGAGCATGTGATTATCGAAGGCGACGAATACGACAGCGCTTACTTTGCCAAGTGGCCCAAGTTTTTTTACTACCTTCCCGAAACGCTCATTATAAACAATATTGAGTTCGACCACGCCGATATTTACAGTTCTCTGGGCGAAATCACCAAAGCATTCCGGCAGCTGGTTAATACGGTTCCACGGCGGGGCCTGATCATTGCTCACGCGGCAGACGATGCGGTCACTGACGTATTGAGTTCGGCACAGGCACCCGTTCAGACCTTTGGCATTGAAACCGATGCCTTTTGGCGCGCAGATATTGTTTCATCGACACCGCAAGGCACAGACTTCACTCTCTATCAACAAAACGTCGAATTGGGCTCATTTCACTTGGCCTTGCACGGAGAGTACAACGTCCGTAACGCTCTAGCCAGCATTGCGGCCTGTCATCACGCTGGGATCGCAGCCAATACCATGCAATCGAGCCTAGCTTCTTTCAAAGGCGTGAAGCGGCGACAGGAAGTACTCGGAGAGTGGGGCAATATTTTGCTCATAGACGATTTTGCCCATCATCCAACTGCCGTTGAACAGACACTACACGCAGTTGCAAACGCCTATCCACAGCGACGTATTTGGGCCGTATTCGAACCCGCAAGTGCGACAAATGCGCGAGCTCTTTTTGAAAAGCGATATCTCAATGCATTTACGAATGCCGAAAGAGTCATCATAGGCAGGGTCCCCCGCCCAGAAAGGGCACGGGGTGACGAACCGTTCTCTCCCCAGCGACTTATCAGCAATCTCAACTCACAGGGTAAAACGGCCCTCTACTTTTCTCAACCCGACCAACTCCTGTCCCATCTAGAAGACAACTTACAATCAAAAGATTTGGTTCTATTTATGAGCAACGGCGGATTTTCCGGCATCCAGCATACACTAGCTTCTCGACTTCAAGACAGATATGAAATACGCTAGCAGAATACTAGCCTATTTTCTCGCGATATCTTCTCTGTGCCTCCTTCCGGAAGCGCGTGCCCAAGACCCAAACATAGCTCGCCTCTCACAAGAATTACAGAGCAGCGATATTGGCATTCGTCGCAAGGCTGTTATTGCCCTAGGGCGGGCAAGCTATCCTCAGAGCGTTCGCTTACTTCAAGATGCCATGCGCCAAGAGACCAACGTTTCCATTCGACTTGAGATGGTAAGAGCTCTACGCCATATTGTATTCCAACGCTTCCCCGGATATCCGGAAGCCATGCGCGCCCTTGGACAGGCCGCAAGCGACGCTGTAGAGAGGGATGAGTTGGTGCGTTTACGAGCAAGCGAGGCGCTTTGGGAAGCAGCCAAAAAGGACTTATTAGATCCGGTTCCCTTTCTCCGACGGAACCTAGGTGATCAGAGCACCCGCATCCGACTCTCCTCGGTTCAGATGTTGCGGAAACTCGGAACTCCACAGACAATAGATCCACTGGGACAGGCAGCTCTTGATAAAGCGCAGAACAGCAAGGTTCGCTTGGAAGCCATTAAGGCAATCGGAGCGGTCTCTCTGTCCGATCCCGGAGTCGTCGGCCGCACCATTGCAGCCAACAATCGCCGCACAACCATGTTACTTGGACAGCCTCCCCTTATCGACAACGGAAGTATGGAAAAACGCCACGAACGGCAAATAGGCTATTTATCTGCGGTTGTCGAGGATCCCGAGAATAGTCCTACGCTCATGTTACAAGCCGTAAAGTCTATGGGACAGGTAAAAGACCAGAGTGCAATAACGGCCCTTAACACGATTCTTGAAACGCATTCCAACCAGAGCGTACGAAAGCAGGCTACACGGGTTTTAAGCCATATTCTTGCCCGCCAGTATGAGTAGTCTTTCCTAATAACGTGTAATGCCCAACCCACCACTGCAGTTATTTTTCACCAACCAACTCTCCTTTTCTATCCACATAAACATAGCATAAGTAATTGTAGAGTAATACAGTTACAAAATTCTGCATTATATGGCATGCTTTTTGGTAGGCTCATCGTAGAATGCGTCGTCTTTCAACCTTCACGAGGAGCGTATTATGCGTATCTTAATTTTAGCACTGCTTGCCGTTTGTCCTCTCTATGCACAAAGTCCATCGGTCGTATTCTCCGAGATTATGTGGATGGGTAGCAGTGCCTCAAGCGCTGACGAATGGATAGAACTATACAACGCAGGCAGTACGCAACAAAACCTGCAGGGATGGACGATAACACGCCTAACGTCGCAGGGCGAAGAGGCGATGTTGACCATAGATGAAGGTATTATCGAACCCGGACAGGCTTTTTTAATTGCTAATTATGCTGCAGATCATGCAAATTCCCGCTTGGCCAGCACACCCCAAATTGTCAGTGCAGCCCTTTCCCTACCCAACAACAGACTGCAGTTAAGTCTATATGCCGGCTCTCCAAAAGATGGAGCACCGCTTATTGATAGTGCAGATGACGGATCGGGTGTGCCCCTAGCTGGCGACTCAACTCTAAAAAAGTCGATGGTTCGAATAGATTTTACTGGAGATGGCAGCAAAGAGAGCAGTTGGCAGACGGCCGAAACTGCGTCCGGCTGGGATCCTAATAGTGCAGAAATGGGGACACCTGGGGTTGTTCCTCACGGCATCACAGAAACCACAAAGACGCGCCCAACCTCGATAGAAACAATAGGCTGGGCTAAGGTAAAAAGGAAACACTAAAATAAAAGGGCCCCGGGATATGAAACCCGGGGCCCTTTTATTTTTTAATTAAGCGTATTTTACTGAGTAAACTGAGTAACGTTGGCAATACCACCAGGTTGAGTTAAAGCATATACGATCAAGTTCACACCAAACTGTAGCCCACGCTCACGCGCGTCTGCAAGTGGATCTCCCCAATACCAACTTACGTTGAGGTCGGAGAAAACAACCGCAACTCGACCGCGCAACTCCAACATTTCCATATCGAAGACGTTACCGCCTGGCGCCCCACCCATTGGCGGTCCGTCAGGAAAATCCCAAAAACTGTAGTAAAGTGGATGTGTCTTCGGTATCTTCTGCCACTTTGATCCGTCGCTTCCCAAGACCAATGGATCCTTCATGAGTGCCTTGAACTGACGGTCAAACGGAGTACCTGAAACACCAGCCTCTTTCCCGTCGAGACCGGAATCGTTGTCACTCTGACGTATCTCCTCAGAAAACATGAAGCCACCGTTTTTGAGGTATTCGCCCAAGTTCTTTTTCTCTGTATCGCTAATCTGCAGGACGGCATCATTACCCGTCATATATATCAACGGCGCGGTCATGATCCGTGGGTCAGAAAACTCCAGAGTAGTTCCCTCGATGCGAGCCTGAACCTTAGTATGATCTCGCATATAACGCATAAGTTCTTCAACTGCAGTTGGAAAACGATCTCTGTTTTTGTCGGCAATGTCGTAGTCGATGACCGTCATGTTGAAGAAACCGCGTATGTTCTTCTTGTTGTCCGGATCTTGAATAAGAATAGCTTGGTAGCGTCCGACGTCCAGGTCTCCCACATTGAGCAATTCGTGCTTTAGACTCAAAGCTTCCTGAACTGGAGCAGCAGTTTCGGTCAACTGCACCATCTCTACGTCGTCAAAAGAAAGCTCTTCGGCCTTTGCGCCACTAAACTGCCCGAGGACCTGTGTTCCGGGCATAACCCCTTGTAAAAGGTCACTACCGACAGCGCTGACGTCAGCCATTGCTGAAATATCCGTTGGCATATCTGGCGGTGCCATGGACTGCAACATCTCCATCTGCACTTCTGATATTTCAGGACGCTTAGCCAAATCGAAGTTCTTCTCTAAGATCGGCGGAGGCGGCTGGAAACGCACAACCTTTTCTTCTTCTTCAGCAATATCAACGCCAAAGTAGTAGTCGTAAACGAGCACACCACCGTGCACCACAAGAGCCAGCAGGAAGGCTATGTTCATCCCCAGTCGGCGGCCGGTCGTTGCTTTCCACAATGCAACCAACAGCACAGCCAAGGCCGCAACCCCTACAGCATAAGCCACGATCTTGGATGCCAAGAACAAAGCGTGGATGACAATAGCCAGCCCGACAAAGTAGTAGGCGAATTTTTTGCGCTCGTTCTGTACTTTCTTCTTATACTCGTCCACTAAGGTATTTCCCTCTCTCTAAGGACACTGAGTAAAGTCAGTTCCTCTGGGGCTCCGTGGCAATGATCTGATCGACCACACCGACTTGACGTGCAATATCCATGATCTGCACGATCTGTCCATGTGTCGATCGTTCATCTCCCTGGATTATCATCATCGTCGTGTTATCTAAAAGCCGCCTCTTCTCTTGTAGCTCATCTTTCAACGTAGCGAAGGTCACATCTTTGTGGTTGAGCTTCATATTACCGTCTTGATCAACGACAATAAAGAGATTCTCTTTTTCCGGCGCCTGCGCCTCTTCAGCCTCGGGCAGTTTGATGTCAAGCCCCGGAGTCACGGCAAACACTGCCGTAACCATAAAGAAGATCAGCAGCTGAAACACCACGTCGATCATAGGAGTCAGATCGGGCATGGACATTTCTTTTTTCTCAGCTTGCTTAGCCATTTATAGTCTACGTCCTTCCAATAAGAGCCGTAATTAAGCAGCCCGTGAACTCTGCCAGCGACGCAGAAGAGCATCGACGAATCCGTGACCATATGCTTCAAACTCAATGGCCTTGCCGGTAGCACGATTGCTAAAGTAAGTGAATATGGCAATGGACGGAATCGAGATCACCAAACCGGTAACCGTCGTTATGAGTGCTTCTGAAATACCTGCGGCCACAATGGTAGGTTCACCCAAGCCTTTCTCTGCGATACCTTCAAACGCGTTAATCATACCATTAACGGTTCCCAGCAGTCCGAGCAATACGACCGATTTCGAGACGAAATCAATAACTGCGAGGTAGCGCTCGAGATAACTGAGGGCAGCTCGTTCGACCGTTCCGTTCATTTCCTCACGCATTTCCTCCAACGAACGCTGCTCGCGCGAAAGGTGCTCAAAGCGCTCAATCCCCTCGCCGTATACTTCGCCTTCCAAATTGCCGACCTCGGCACAATACTCTTTCAACTGGTCAACAGAGGTACCCGAGTCAATACGGGAGTTGATATCGTTGGTTACCTCGGCTAATTCATCCTCTGAGCGAAGTTTGGCGTATGTATATACGCGCTCAAGGAAGAAGGCCAGAGAAAGCACTGACCACAGGGCCAATGGCCACATGAAGGGTCCACCTTCTTGAAAAAATTCAATCATTGTTCTCTATCCCTCCTTTTTGGGCTCGAACGTTTTTCTACATTTTCTTGGTTAAAGAACGCGGGCTTCTTGCATTACTTCCAGCTGCTGCTTTGAAAAGTCAACCTGCTGTAGATACTTAGAAACTTCGCTGTATTTGTCTACGACTTCCTGAAATACCGCTCCGGCCTGGCGATATTCTTCCTGCGCCATATAGGCAGCACCAATGTTTACTAATGCATTAACTGCTTGATCACTCTCAGGATACTTAACCTGTACTTCTTTGAAAATTTCAATTGCATCTTCATACTGCTTCTTGTCAAACAGGACCTCGCCCTGAGCGTACAGATTGTAGGCGTCAATTTCGGCAAGATGCCCTAGGAGCGTCTCAGCCTTGCTGACCAACTGTCGATCGCGTCCCTGTAGCTTGTCAATCGGAAATAACTCCAAGAAGCGCTCATAGCTGGCAGTAGCCATGTCGTATTCCTTGAGACCGTAGTAATAGTCTCCAAGTGTAAACTGGCTTTGGGGCCCGTAACGGCCATCCGGATGATCAGAAACAATACGTTCAAAGATAGGAACGGCTTCTTCCTTACGTTCCATAGTTATTAGCGCCCAAGCCTTGTTGTACAGGGCGTCGTCAACATAATCGGAACCGGGGAACTGAGACGCTACGCGATCGTATATCGCCATGCACTCATCCAGCACTCGATCTTTCTCATCGCGATTGCCACGATTAGTCAAGTTAAACAGGGCCTCACCCGCGCGAAATAGAGCTTCCGGGGCATATCTTTCTGTTGGGTATTTCACAGAGAGCGAGTTGAAAGTATCACTTGCCTCGCGCCAGCGACCCAAGCGGTATCTGGCCCAAGCGTCGTAATAATAGGCGTGTACGGCCTTGTCATCATCTGGATAACTAGTGTAATACGTCTCAAAAGCCTCTGACATCTTTGGCAAGACGCCAATATCCCCCGTGGAGAGCTTTTGATAGGCCACTCCTATTTGAAACTGAGCGTTACGAGCCCAAGCAATCTGAGGATAGTTCTCTATTATCTTGCCGTACGTCGCAATCGAGGCCGTATACTCACCAGCCTTATAATACGAGTTCCCCTGCACGAAGAGGGCATTTGCAATACTCTCCTCATTTGTCGCCAAGTCGATCAGCTTTTGAGCAGCATCAATACTCTCTTGAAACTGATTGAGACGAAAGTAGGCGTTGGCCAGACGAATAAGAAGACGCTCTCTGTCCTCTGTGGAATCAACACCGGTGAGCATTTCCTCGTAAATGCGAATAGCATCTTTTGGATCGCGCTTCTCTGCCATAGAAATCAGCTGCAGGCGAGCAGACCGCGCGAGGCTCTCATCGCCCGACTTCACGATCTCATTTAGCATTCTCTCGGCTTCAGCATCACTGCCCTGAGCAGAATAAGACAGCGCCATAGAGAATTCTACCTTTAGCTGCATACTCTGCGGCAAACGCTGGTCTAGCAGCCAGCGATAATCATTTAGCGCCCTATCATAGCGCCCCGTCCAGTGATAAGCCAAACCACGACCATAACGAGTATCTCGAACGAGGTCACTTTCCGGATATTCGTCCAACACCTTACTATAGCGGGCAATGGCATCTACGTAGTTCTTGTTGTTCAGATCCAACTGAGCCATCTGATAGTGAGCACGGGCTTCAAGGGCTCGATCACCTGTAACGCCAGCTAGAAGTTGGTTCAGCATCTCGCGCCCTTTGTCAGGACGCCCCTCACTGATGTGAATATTGGCAGCTTCAATAAGAGCGGCAATATAGGTCTCACGTGAGTCTCGATCGACCCGAGAAAATGCCGCCACCGCCTCGTCAGCACGTCCTTCATCGCGATACAAAATCCCTAAGCCATAAAAGGCATCCGCAGAATAACGCGTCTCCTGATAGCTTTCGGTGATCGCTCGATACGCATCAATAGCTTCCTTGACCTTCTGCTGTTCGTAGTTAATACGAGCAATACGGAGCAGGCATAAAGGCGCCTGATCTGATCGTGGGAAGTTCTCAACAGCTTGACTGTAGCTCTCAATAGCGGCATCGGCCTGCCCCATCTTCTCGGCAGACCACCCCGCGCTGTAAAGCGAAGCTGAACGCAGGCCGGTGTCACTGTCCGGGTATTCGGATAATACTTTGAGATAGTCAGATCTGGCTTGCCCGTAATCGCTGGCAAAGTAACGAGCCTCACCCTTTTGATACTGTGCATTCGGCGGATAGGGAGTATCGGCATATAGTTCGATCACCTGGTTGTATGCAGTCCACGCATCGTCGAACTTTTTCCACTCCATGTAATTATCACCGATGCGCATCTGCACTTTTGCTTTGTAGAAACGCTCTTCAGCTGTTTCCTGTGCTGCGATCAGTTCCTGGTAGGCCTGTTCAAACTGGTTTGTCTTGCGGAATATCTCAGCAACACGCAATGACGAAGTCTCAAACAGCTGCCGATAGTTCTCGAAGTCTACGTTTTTACCCTCTCGGAATGAACCTCGTAACAGCTCGAACATGCGGTCGTATAGGCTTCGAACTTCCCGATAAGCCGCAATAGCCTCTTCGTCCTGACTCATTTTATCGTATGAGTTCGCCTTCAAATACACTGACTGAGCAATCACCGGACTGTTTGGGTACTTATCGAGCACGATTTGTGCCGATTCCACTGCTTCCCCGTAGCGCCCTTTCTCATACAGAGCATTCGCAATCCTAAACTGTGCATCCGGTGCATAACGGTCCTCGGGATAGGACTCTAACATGCCCCGTAGCGTCTCTATGCTCTGGTCGTAGTCTTTCTGGTTAAACTGACTCCAACCACTGTAGTAGAAGGCCTTACCCGCTTCGTCAGTATCTGGGAAAAGCTCTACATAGCGCTTATACTCAACAGCCGCTTCGCTCCACTCTTTGGCCAGAAATCGAGTTTCCGCGACCTGAAATTGGACAAGCTGCCGAAAGTCATCAGGTACTCCGCCCACATCCAAGACATGTCGATAGGCATCGACAGCCTCTTCGTGCTGGCCGCTTTTTTTGTATGCATTACCAAGCTGATACCATGCGGCAGCAACAACCGGTAATTCTAATTCGTCACCAAAGTTGACGCGCACACTGTCTGTGCGCACAGCTCGACTTTTGAATTCGACGATCTTAGAATACTCAATAATCGCCCCTTCATATTCGCCAAGCGCGTAAAGCGACTGGCCAGCATCAAAACTGGTCTTCAGGTTTTGCGGCACGGGTAGAAAGAGGCTAGCGCCAAGTCCCAAACCGAGTGCTATGAGTCCCGCCCAAACCGTCATGTGTGCGTCTCCTTACTTATTTCTGGAGTGTCAGCTTAGTATTTCTCTGTTTAGAAACCGTAGGCAAACGAGAAGCGATGTGCTCCATTCGTCTCGGTCAGATCCAACGGAATGTGGTAACCGTAGTCAAAATGCAGCTTGTTCCAACGGTAGCCCAACCCTGCGTTTAAATC
>Ga0181567_10002232_pt1 | contig 14542 bp, 22 predicted proteins | sample 101ome_14_FD_133761 | JGI IMG/M metagenome (GOLD analysis project Ga0181567, IMG submission 133761) | Coastal salt marsh microbial communities from the Groves Creek Marsh, Skidaway Island, Georgia - 101403AT metaG (megahit assembly) | ecosystem: Environmental > Aquatic > Marine > Intertidal...
GCGTACATTAAGAACATTAAAACCCGTTTATCGAACGTTTCTTTGAATAAGTTCACAAACGAGGTCAAAGCAATCAAGGAAAAATTACCGGGTAATATTTCTCGCAACGATGTCAATGCCGTTGTGAAATCGATGAAAAAATACATTATGAACAAAGTGTTGAATCGTTTGAACAAGACCTCTCCTAATGATCGCAGTCGTCTCTTGCTCAATTTTAAGAACCGTGGACTGATCAATAACAATGAAATCGTCGCGTTGAAAAACAAATTTACACCCAAAACGAATATGCGAAATAAGATCTCGAAGGCGCTTCAAGCGCGTGGCTTGTAAAAAAAATGGTCAAAAATTGAAATTTCAAGTTTTTCCCGCCAAAAAAAATCTCCGAAGGTCACAACGCATGCGCCAAAGGTCGACACGATGGAGCAGGCTGCGCGCGCCGGTGACCTGGCGCGCATGAAATACCTGAGAATGAAAGGTCACGCGTGGGAGGACGCGCATCACGTCGCCGCTTTATCAGGAAATAACCATATTCTCCTATGGATGTACGAAGAGGCGGTCGTCGTGCGTGAGCGCGAAGATACGCTCCCCAAACTGATGCGACTCGTATTCACGGAACAAGATGAATGTTATAGGGATCAATTGGCGTTATGTATGAAGACCATACTCGACAAACGTCAGGTACAGAGTGAAATTATAAAATGTTCGTCACAGGACAGGCTGGAACACCCGAACGCTATACCAATAAAAAATCGCATGTAATTTCAATGTATAACAATAGTCGTCTTAGGCGATATTACAGAGTGTACGAACGGAACCAAAATAGCAGAGGTCTCCCGGTGGTCTCTTTGATAAATTTCGCGAACCGAGGTCTTCCCAGGCTCGTGAACCATTTCAAAAAGGACTATGCAGCCTACCTAACCGCACGGAACACCGTCGCCATACGAAACATGGATCCTGTCGAACATGCGATGATCATGCAATACAACAACGACGGTTACAACAGTTACGGGAACAGGGGGTATCGCAAACGACTCATCGAAAAGGTCGGTGAAGGATTGGAAAACCTCAGGAAAAACAACCGCTTCCATCGCGAAAAAAAGCTTGCAGAAACTCGTAAATCAAACGTTCCCAATGAGTACGGATCTGTCATCAAGAACCTGACTCTCGGCAACCTTCGCACGTTACGAACAGCTCTGACTGGAGAATCGAGCAGAAAGACAACGGCGAATCAAGCGAAACGTGACATCATCAAGGCGTTGAATAAAATGACTGGTAACAAGTAAGATGGCGCCGCCACCAGTCGTGAACAGAGGTCGATTGGAACGTCTGACCGTTCCAGACGATGGGATTAAATGGAATTTGAATACGTTCAGTATTATATTTCTATTGCTGTTGGCACTCGCTCTATACAAAAGGTATCTCGACGTCAGTCGAGAACGTCAACAATTCGGTACTTCAGGCACTTTGACGGTTTAAGGTAGATGTCGCGTCCACTCAGAAGACGCTTGAGTTTCTCGTCCGTCAATTTCGTGTGCTGTTTGTAAGTGTCCTTGATCATCTTCATGAACTTTTTCGCCGACTTGAACTCGTCGCGCATCTCCTCAAACTTGCCACCCCAATACCCAGTCGACAACTGGTGAATCAGGATGTGTGCGTTCTTCGTCATCCGTCGCTCGTGTCCACCCAACAGGAAGAACGTAGCCGCGCTGCAACACGCACCGGTGGCGACCGTGATGACTCGTACCCGACTCTTCTGTAAAGCATTCATGAGAGCAAAACCACAGTGCAAATCTCCACCCTCACTGCAGATTTCCACTCTGATTTCGGGAACGTAATTGCGAAGGTCTGCCGCGATTTTCAGCAGGGATGCTTCGAGCGTGGCGAAACGCTCCAAGAATTCCAAGTTATTCTCGGGCGATATGTCGCCGTAGTAATACATGCAATTCCCGACGACTTTGCAAATCTCTTGTTCTTCTTCCTCTTCATCCTTGTTACCGTTCCTCCAATTCATGTTTGAGCTGCTTCTTAATGTTCATAAGTTCCCTTTGCTTTAATTTATTCATGAGACACAGATGATTCATAACATCCAAACTCGACGGTGCGATGGAGTATGCGTGCAACACTTCCATGTGTCTATTCTTCGCGTGCAAGTGTAACAGATTCAGTTCTTCAATGCCCAAGTTCAACGGTCGAGCACCGTCACATATAGCCTTGACCTTTTGTTTCCGCATGCGCGCGTTTCCGTGTTTCGTCCACGACGACCCCGACCGAATCTTTTCCACGCGAAGGGGCTCACCCAGGTGATACATGGGAATGCGCAAGGCGGCATTCACGAAGAAAGGCATCATGTTCCAGTCACCGTTGTACATCACTTGATCCAAGATATCGGCGTCCGAGAACGACGTCGAACACGCCTGAATGTTGACACCTTTCGATTCGGGATAGTTTTCATGGAAAATGTCCATCAGCTGTCCGTGCTCACACAGTGTGTCTTTCACATAGGAGTGTGAGTCACCGGTGAGGATTTGGGTGACGATGTCCTTCGAATTTTGAAACACATCCTTTTCGTCGTAGCCGTCCGTGTACGATAAAAAATCCCGAACGTTACCCCGACACCTATGCGCGTGGGAGTCGTTACCCGGCCATATCCTAAGGATTTCGTCGGGTGTTGGTTTCTTGACGAGAATCGTTTCAAAATTCGGGTACATGCAAAATTTCTGTGAGATGACGATCAGTGATCCTTTGGATATTGACCTCTCACCGGAAGACACCTGGTCGATCAAGGATTTGAATACGAGATCCGAATCGTATTCTTCGATCACTAAAATCTTGTCCGTGTTCCGAACGAAGTAGAGAAAGTTACTTTTGCTTCGACAGTGTTCGGGTAATAACTCGACCGATTGGCGATCCTCCAAAACTTTTTGTACCAAGAACGTCTTGCCGACCCCAGAAGCCCCACACACGAACACGTTCTTCCTCTGTCCGACGTAGTCTCGCAGTATTCGTATGTTTTCATCGTGTAAGGTGGCGCGCGAATTCGCCGCTCCAGACTCCACTTTTTTTTCATCGACAAATTTAATGAAGGATTCCATGCACGATGATTTCTTGAAACAATCAATAGATTTATTGAACGGCTCGAGTGCGTTACAAGACTTAGTGGTCAAACCCTTAAAGCGTAAAATATTTCCATTTGTCGCGGTCGTGGGATTGGTTAACGTGTTGATCATAGTTCTCCTATTCTACATACTCAGTCAAGTGTCTCGTTTGCAGGGGTCGACCGTCCCGACACTGCTTCCGGGCTCGACGGTTCCGTGACGACCTCTTCCAACTCCTCCTCGTCGTCGCTCTGGTACGGGGTCACGAGTTCCTCGGTTTTTTCTTTTTGTGCGCGACCGAAGATCGAACGCTTGAGCATGGTCGTGTTCTTGGGTGCCGTCACCAACCCCTCACCGCTCTTGCGTATGGCGTCCAGTTCGCGCATGAGCTTCTTCTTCTCGCGACTGTTTCCGTCTGTCAATTCACGGAGCTTCTTGATAACCACGTTTTCGCGAATACCAGCGAACGTTCGAATCGGGTGCAAGTCCAGGATCTCAGGTTTGTATAACGCGGTTCCCGGGAAGGTGTATTCGAAATCTTCGAGAATGCGTTTGGGTATGTCTGGCTGCTGCTCAAGCATGCGGTCGAATTCAGCCTTGCATTCATCGATCATGACCAAACCATCCTTCGTCCTGTCCTTCAGTGGCAACGCCAACTCGAGTCGTATTTTTCTACTGAATTTGCCAAACAAAAACGCCGCCGCCTTGTGTGCCTCCGTGTTCTCGGACAATTTCAGAAACGTACTGATGGTCGCGATGAGACCCGCGATGAGATTGGCCGCACCGATCGTTTGCTGAGCAGTCTGCTTGAGATCTTCTGGGACATCGCTCATGGCAAAGTTAGCGGTACCCGTGAGCGTCGATAAGACGATGACGGGTAAGGTGGCGCGCATGTACTTTTTTTGGTACGCTTGAAACGCTTGGAAATGGATGTATCTGTAGCATGCAGCTGCTTCACCCCATTGTTTCAAAATTAGTTCCTGCTGGGAATGCCATATTTTATGTTCTGGTCGAGAAGGGGTGATTCCGATCTCAGACATGTTTTACATTTAACGCATTTTTTTTCCCAGCCATGTAACAGAAGAACATGAACATTATATTTCAGATTCATCTCACCATGTTCATCACGCTTATGCTTCTACCATTTACAAACGACGAACGCACTCTTGAATTTTACAGCCTGATGGTTCCGTTTCTGTTCATGCACTGGACGACGAACGATGACACGTGTGCGCTGACGGTCGCTGAACAGTTCGTCACCGGGAAGGAGAAAGGAGAAACATTTTTCGGTCGCGTCATGGGTGGCATCTACCAGATGCCCGAAGACGATGCGTCTAAATTCTTCAAGGGTCTCATGTTCTTCCTTTGGTTGTTCGTGCAGTACAGACTCGGTCGACTCAACGTATTCTTCGACGATATAAAGAAAAGCTTCATGGTACAGTAATGTGGAAGCACGACGTACATGAAATAGGCGAACTCCTTCGAACACACGTGCTCCCACGGCTCACAGACTTAGAACTAGAGATTCACACCCTTCGAAAAGCGGTCTATCCATGGGTGCAACACATGAAAGAGAACGGATCCAATATGAATGAACTCAGGGAAAAACGTGAATTTTTCAGGGCGTTGGATGAAGACACGATTCGAGAACTCTTGGAGCTCAAAGCAAAGTACTCGAATGGTGGGACAGATCATAAACTAGAATTTAAAATGTTGTTCAATACTACTAACAATGAACATTGATGAAAACGAACGAAAGTCGATCGCAATTCAGGTATGCCTGTGTTTGTGCTCTTTCATGATGTTCACCTTTTTGCGTGGTCGATTCCCTCCGAACCAATTGACGATCGCCGGGGCGTTCGTCTGCTGCTGTCTCAGCCTTTCACAATCGTGGTCGATCAAGAATACCGTACAAAAAGCTATGATGGATTAGAAGAAATTGTCAGTGCGATAAATCTTCGTCACGTAGTTACCGGTCTTCCCGGTCACGGTCACGGATTCACCTCCATACAATTCGTTACATCCCAAATCCTCCGTACACTCTCGATCGTTAATCGTGATGGGCAGCGGATATAACTGCTGACCCTCACTCACGGTGTAATAATGGTAACGATCGCGATGGTATCTCGACTCTTTCCCGTACAACGGTAACACCTCCTCGTTCGGACCGATCAACACACCCATGGCTTGGGTGTGCCCTGGTTTGTATTTCTTTATGGGTGCGTCTCTGAACTCAGGTTGTCTACGCACCTCGCGAACCACCGGTACGGGTACCTCGACCTCGACCGGTACCTTCACCTCTTCAACGCGCACTCGCGGATTCATCCACATGTAGAGCACGACACCCGACAGAATCACGAGAGACCAGAGCATCAATTGTTGCTTGGTCTTGTTCTTCATTGTACATGAACAACATTTAATTTCCATGTGTAACCACTGTAGCCGTTGACGTTCCACGCGCCCGTGAACTCAATCTCGAGTTCGCAGCGATCACCCTTCTTAAGTCCACTGATCGGGGTCAGACCGACCACCTGACACATCGGACGTCTGTATCGCCAAGGAATTTTCACCATCAGTATTCGACCATCCAATGGGTCGTCCACGCGATCGCCACGAATCAAATGTTTCTTTTTGTCCTGTACGGCACGAATCCGCGTGGCGTCGGAGTCACCCACGACAAAACGCATGTATCGACGCTCGTTGTGTTCATACAACGGTTCATACACGGTTGCGCTTACCCGCATTCCTGATTGCATAGAGCACGATTACTATAAGTATGAATAATAAGACGTGCGTCATCAACAAGGGCGTCACCGGTGGTCGAGTGCCGAAGGTCTCGTGGGCGAACTGACGCGCGATCTCCACGGACGTCTCGATCGATGCGAAGGGTGTGCGATGTGGTGACATCATCCCGACCAACGCGACCTTGGAACATTTTCCCCAAAAAGGTACGCTCCCGGCGGTGGACAGGACACCTGACGATTGGGACAGTCTCCATCGCTCACCGTCCCACTGGGCACCCCATCCCACGCGAATGCGATCGGGTGGGGGAAGGTTCAATTGTCGAAGGACTTGTCTGAACAATTCGGGTGGTGGTGTTCGAAGGATGTCATCCGGCAGATTTACCATGACACAACTGATCGTGTGATTGTCCAATCGAGCCGGTATGATTTTCCATTCGCTGTTGAACGCCGACTCGTACATGTTCGGGTGAGGTGCGGTCTCGTAATCCAATAGCACGTTGATGCATTCGTACATACCCGACTGAATTTTGTCGCGCGCGCCGACCCAGTTATCCTTTATCAACGACAACGCGGGTTTGTTGTCCACACACAACACTAACATTCCTTCGTCGACTTTCGTGCCATCACTGAACGTGGCGATGAACGAATCCTTCGCGTACGCCACGTCTTCCAGTCGGGTGTTGAAGACGAATTTCACACCGCGGCGCTCGAGCGCGTCTTGCATGGCGGCGCACATGTACGCCCCCGATCGTCGCTGGGTCGATTGCCTGGACAAGATGACGTAATCGAAACTCTTCACGAATTCGTAGGCGGACATCGTGTCCCACCCGACCCCGTCCATCATGAATGGCAACGTCGAGAGGACTTGTCGACCACCTTCCGTGAGCACACCGAGTGCATCCTTCATTGTCACCGTCTTGTAGTGTTCCGGTCTGGACAACACGCGAGCACTCAGGGTCATGAGCGACCAGTAATCGCGTGCACCCAAGCGTCGAAGGATCGGTGTGAACATGTCCTGATCATTCTTCTTGAACACGGCGTTCCAATTGACACCCATCTCCTTGAACATCTGTCGACAGTTCACGTACGCGCCATCGAACACGAGTCTGTGTGAGTGAAGATTCCTCATACCTTCGAATGGTTCCCACCACGAACCACCGGCTGAGGATTTGCTGTCATACACGACAACCTTGTGATTGGTTTGTGAAAGTTCCCAAGCCAGCGCCATGCCGGTGGGTCCGGCACCACAGATGGTGATCATTACTATGTGTCACTAGAAAAATCCACTCTCGTTGCGTTCCTCCTTTGTCTTGAATATGTACAAACCGATCATGTAGAAGAGGACGGATATGATGGCGACCTCCAGGTCTGGTACGGCGGTCATCGCCAAAGCGACCATCAAAAGAAATTTGAACCATCTGGTTTTGGTGTACTTTTTGACTCGTTCGGGTGTGTCGATGATCTCTTCCGTGAAGAGAACAAGAATCGTGAAGATGATCGGCACTCGGACGTAAGACTCCAACCACTCGGCACCTAACCCTTTCAAGAGCGATGTGTACCTCGGTTCTTTCGCCCACGAATACTGTAATCGTCCCCACTTTTTCATGGTTGTCTATATTATCACTCGATTTTTTTTGTGTATGCAATCTAAGAGATGCTGACCATATGTCGGACATCATCATCTCCGCCAAGAGTGAAACAAAAATTTAAAACTTGGAAATTCGCCGCCAACTTTTTATATAGAAATTACACCACGCGTGACAAGAAAGTGTTGGGTCAGTGGGTCAAGACCGAACTCCTCGATCTCGGACCAACTTTTGTGAAACTTGGTCAAATCGTCTCGACGCGAGGTGACCTGTACCCGAGCGAATTCGTAAAGGAACTCGAAAGCCTACAGGATGATGTTCCACCCGTCGAGATCGATACCGCACAATTACCTCTCCACCTCTTCTCCCAGTTTTCAAACACACCATTCAAATCTGCAAGCATAGGTCAGGTGCACCGGGCGACCCTTCTGGACGGTCGCGACGTCGTCGTCAAAATCAAACGACCCGGTATTTATGACATCATGAAAAATGACACCGATAACGTCAGAGATATCGTCCAGTTTCTCGAACGTCTGGGTGTGGACACGGGTACGGGTGCCGGAAACGGGTACGTCCTCGACGAGTCCATCGACAACCTATTGAAGGAGAGCGATTACGCTCTCGAGGTTTCGAACGCCAAACGATTTCGAAAAAATTTCCGAAAGACCACGTGGGTGAAAGTGCCCAAGGTTTTGGAGGAGTATTGCACGGAGGACATCATCGTCATGGAATACGTGCCTTCGATAAAATTGGACAACGCACCGGTGAACAAGAAGAAGATTTGTGAAGCTCTGATCACGAGTTATGTCAAACAAACCATGACCGATGGATTCTTCCACGCCGATCCTCACCCGGGAAATTTGGGTATGTCCTTGGATGGGAAACAATTGGTGTTTTATGATTTCGGGTTGTGCATCGAGATCGACGAGACCCTTCGCCAAGGTTTCATGGAATTGTTGTCACACATCGTGACGAAGGATACCAAAAAAATCGTGGAGACGCTCATCCGATTGAAGATCATCATCCCCACGTCGAGCGACGTCGAAGACCTCGAGGTATTTTTCGAGACCATATTGAACTATTTGGGAAACGTGGACGCAAAAAACCTCGCGGAAGACATCGTGTCCGACCCACTCATGATGGATTTGGCGCAACAAAAACCATTCATCATCCCGAGTGCGTTCATATATTTGGCGAAGACGTTCAGTCTGGTCGAAGGTCAGTGTCTTCGCCTCGATAGTGGATTCAACTATTATGCCTACCTCACACCGATCGTACAGAGTCAGGTATCGTCGAGCATCGACGTCCAGAAAATCCTGAAGAACACGGCGGAGATGCCACTCCTCGTGAAGAACATGAGCACCGCCATCCTCGGCTTGGAAAAGTCGAGGGCAGGGTTGAAACGCTCGTTGAAAAAAACGCGTCGAGAGGTGCGCTACGCGCAGTACAGCATTCTGTGCGCACTCACTGCTTTTGAATTACAAGACCAAGACAAGACCGCGCTCGCCGTGGCGTTCGCGGCGTCGTCGCTGTTCTGGGCGTTCACTTCTCGAAGAAATCAATAGCCTTTTCCTCGGGTGTCGAGGGCACCTGTTTCTTTTCGAAAAATTCCCGGTGTTCCTTCAGGAGTTCCTTCGTGCGACGCTCCTCGTCGCGGGCGATCTCTTTCATGCGGTCGCCCATGCGCTCGAGATCGTTTCGACGCTCGCGAATCAGACGCTTGCCGAATTTCTTAAGCTTCTTGGACGGATCCTTCTTCTTGGCGGAATACACGATAGACGTAGACGCGGTGATCGCAAGCATGGTTGTTGTTCTTACTCTTGACTTAGACAATAATCTTTAAGAGATTATAAATGAGGTGTTCACATTGTCAGAAGAGATGTCCGATCGTCGATGCGTTCGAATGTAAGTTGTGTCAGGAAGAATACTGTTCGTATTGTAGACTCCCTGAAACACATTCGTGTACGGGACTGGACGAAAAGATAAAAAAGGACAGGGACGAGCTCACGAAATCCTTACCCAAGTGCGTACCCAAAAAAATTTAAACCAGACCCATGTCCCCTCGAAGTTCGTCGATCGATTTGTAATACCTACGAAGATCCTTCATGAACCGTTTATTGTTTTCCAAGCATTCGCACTCGGGCGCATTTTTCAGGATGTACGCCAGGTTACTCTTCGAGTACTTGGTCTCCTTCTGTTGCTCCGTCGGTTTACGTGCGACGACTTTTTTCGTCTTCGCCTTCGTCACCGGCAGCGGTGCCGCGCGCCTGGTGAAACTCAGTGCTTGTAAAACGGTGTCAGCCATGTCATCCTTCTTCTTCGTCTTGTCGAACACAGGAAGCCATCGCCCGTTGATGTCCTCGGTCTCGACGATGAATTGTCGACACCGCTCGATCGCGGTCTTCTTCCGCTTCACATACTGTGCGCGACCCGTGCCGATGACGTCGGGCACTTTATGCTTCGCGTCGTAGATGATGGTCTCACTGCGAGGAGAACGAATCACGAAATAGGAATGAAGAAAATGCATGACCATCACCATTCGTTTGTTTCGCGGAGGCTGCTTTTCGATCAGTATGGTGTCCGCACCGATGACCCACGGACGCGCGTCCAAATGGTCTCGGAGACACGGGAATATGCCATCCTTGTGTTCGGGTGGGATACCGTCGACGTCCCACTCCAACACGGTGTTGTTCGAATCATCGAGGAGGCACATGGCGAGGTTGCGTATGCCGACATCGATCGATAAAATCGTCATTACTTATAGATTACATGAACGTCTTTAACCACAACGTGTACATCGAGTTCGCGGCGTTTTTGGTGTCCTTCGTCGTGACCCGGCGAATGCTCATCGGACATATTTCGCCAGAGAACGATCACTCGGATAGTCGGTGACCATCTCAAACCCGAATTCCGCGAACACACCCGAGAACTGTTCGAGCTCTTCGCGCGTCCACAAGGTCGACCCGTCCTTCGCACGCAGGTACGTTGAGATCACCGTCCCTTCCGGAACGATGCTCGCGTTGTTTTTCCAATCGAGTGGGAATTCCACCCAGCATCGCATGTGTTTGCGCACCTCCTCGATGAACACGAACGAAAATTCACGCCTATACGGCTGTTCCTCTAACACAATGGGTGTTCCCGTACGCGCACTGAGGACACTCGCGATCTCTCGCATCTCACCGATGTAGACATCGCGGGTCGCTTCAATATCGAAACCGTCAGTGTGTGTACGTAACATGGTTGATTTGATTATAATATAGATCGAGTCTTTAAACTACTTACCATACCTCTTTGCCGCCGCACCCGACGCATTCTTGGTCGCTTGCTGACCCGCGGGTGACATCAAGAACACGACTGCACCGATGCACACGACACACAAGAGCGCGACACACGCGAACACGATGTTCCCGTAGGCACCGATGATACCAGAGACTGCTCCGCCGAGACTGTCTATGATACCGGCGAAGCCTTTATTCTCTTGCTTGACACTCGCTTCAGCCGCTTGAGTCACGTCAGTGACAACCTTAGTCTCCATGAGCTTTTCCGTCAGCAATTCACTCACGACCTCTGCAGTTAATTGTGCGGTGATGTCTTGTGATAAATCAAGCCCGCCTTTACCTTCTGGACAGATCAGGTTACCGCCGAAAATCAGGCGCTGCTGGTTGATGTTGATCTGCTCGTTCATGACCTGCGTAAGATTCTCCGTGGTGATGTTCTGTGTGACCGTGGTTCTGATTGCAGTTTTGATTTGTTGTTCAATATTTTGATCGGATTTTCCAATGAGTTCACTGAGTGATCCCAACTCTGATAGCATTTCCATGTTCGACGCCGCCGATTGTTCGAGCATGTTCTGAATGTCGTTCGCCATGGATACGACCTCGGACACGGCGGCACCGACTGTACTGGTCATCTTTGCATCGATCGACTGGGCGGTCTTGATACCGCATCCGATCACATTCCCCTTGATGATCAACTCAAGTTTGTTGATCGACGTTTGTTCGTTGCCAACCTTCACGGCGGATTTCGTCACCTGGTTGGTCATGAGCTCGGTGACAGCGTCCATTTCAAAAAATTGTTTTACGGTCTGTTTCTTTGCTGGACCCATTTACATTTCATGTAGAAAAAAAATGTAAGGTTCATTTAGATATGGGCGAAGAAAATTTCACTTGTGACAAACGCCCGACAACCTTGGATGAGTTTGAAGTTTGCCAACAAAAAGATATCGAAGAATATGGTGTTCCAGGTCTGAGAAAAATGCACGGATGGATCGCGCTTACACGTGACCAAATCAAAGATGAACTTGTGCGAAAAGTGATGACGGCACGTGCAAGGCATTTATGGAATTCCAAAGCGACCCAGTGGTGTCTGAAAGATGGTAAGAAAGTCGCGCGCCTAAACGATAAGATCTCGTCAATTGGCGATCAGACATGCGCGATCTTTGACATGGACGGTGAAACTCTCAAAAATTTTTGTCTCGAAGAACATCGATTAAATCCTGGAAGATCGGCGACGCCGCAGTGCACTGAAGGTTCACTCGGAACCGCTGCGTACCAAGAGGTGAACGTTAAATATTGTAACAAACATCCAGAAGAAAGATGGTGTTCATGTCACAACCTCGTGAACAAAAGATGTGGTGATTCACCCGACGGTGCCGGATGTCGAAAGGCGACGTTAGACCCCAAACTCGCCGATGACGCGATACTCGGTCAGAGTTCGTACGATAAATTGAACACACTGAATCACTGTCGACGAGAGATGTGTACGGCGACTGGGATGTTCATACCCAGCAATCGACCAGAATGTCCGGAAAAATTCACTGCGTGTGAAAAAGAATTTAACCTTCGAACGGTGAAAAATTCTGACATCATTCGACACTGCGTGCTCGGGTCGGATGGAAGCGACGAGGATTTAGAAGAGCTCCTTTCTGGCGAGGTTGCAGACCTGGATGAAGCCATGAAACTTCAAAGCATTCTCACGGCTGAAGACGAAGATGCCCTAGATAGAAAACGTAGTCGCCTGCGTAATGATGTACTGATCGTCATGTCGATCCTCATCTGCTGTATCTCTATGGCATTCATGCTCACAAGGCGTAATTAAAAAATCAATGAATAATAATGATGAACCTTAACATCCCGTCGATCATTACAAACTTGCGTCGCAAGCACGGATCGATTTATGCCCCGGTCAAATACTTTAAGGGTTTGAAGACGCGATCGGGTGTGGAACGACGATACCTGAAAATGTTGCGCGGTGATTACAAACCCTTCCCCACGGACAAGGATGTCCGAACGCGTCGGTCGAAATACACGATCGCCTTCGAGAAAAAGTACGGAAAGAACGCGAAGACCCTACCCCAAATCGCCCGCGTCACGGGCGTGTCCCTTTGGAAATTGCGTAAGGTGTACGACAGAGGTCTCGCCGCGTGGCGCACGGGTCACCGACCGGGGGCGTCCCAGCACGCGTGGGCACAGGCACGCGTGTACTCGTTCGTCATGGGTGGGAAGACCGCTCGCACGGCTGACAAAGATTTATTTCTGAACAACAAGTAAATGAAGCTTGGACGAACACAAATTCTCGTCATCGCAGTGGTCATCGGTGCTATGTATGTCATGTACAAACGAGAGCGATATGAAAAGGAGGAAGACAAAAAGAAATTGACACAAAAAGATTTGGACGCAGTGTTAAAATTCATCAATCAATAAAAATTTGTTGTCATAGTGTAGAACATGGCACCTTACGGAGCCACCGCAGGTGCTCACAGGTTTACCATGAAATGGTGTCACTCACATTCAGAGCATGGAGGATGGAGAAGAGACTGTTCGTTCGAGCAGTGCCGAGACGATCTCGATGGTAAGTATTGTCCAGAAGGTGGTGAACCCGAACTTGTCAGTGCGGAATCTCGAGAAGCCAGTGGAAATGGGTATGATCAGATATGTTACGCTGGAGACAAATTGATGAATGCGAAGGCCCTTCGCGTCGTTCAAGCATCTCTTCAAAACGACCAATGTGCGACGGACGGCGTGAGTCCGTGGGAACAGCTCCTCGTGGGTAAAGACACACCTAAACATACGAAGACGAAAGGATACTGTGAGAACGTAAAACATCTGAACGACGTCGTCGGTAACAATGGGGAGACGTGCTACAGTCACTTGATGGCGAAAGTCAGCGAAGCCGCGGCGAAAGCAAACGCTCAGATCTACTGTCCAGAGAATCCACAAGATATCAAGACGGCTACGTGTTCCATTGAAAACATCGGGTCGGAAATATACCAGAGAGTCGCGGCTGCGTATTGCGACGACGCCGACCTCGGAGGACCGAAAGATCCATGGTGTGCATGCTACAACGCGTTCAGTGGAAAGTGTAACCAGAAAGATGCCGGTGCGAACTTTGCCGGATGTACGGACGTCAATCAGAAGCATCAACAACTCGTGGATGACATTCCAACCGATCAACAGACCGGCACGGTGCTTCAACAACTCGAAGAGCGCAAACACTGTAGAGCCAACGTGTGTAAGGATGCGAGCATATTCCGTCCTTCGGGTTCGGATGCGTGTGACTTGAAATTACAAGTCTGCATTCAAGATGCCAAGGTTGCAGGACATTTAGTCGAGTCTGGTGTCACACTCGAGTGTAATCAAACCATGAACGAGGGTGGCGGTGGAAATGGTGGTGACAGTGGAAAAGGTGGCGGTGGCGGTGGCGGTGGCAGTGGCGGTGGCAGTGGCGGAAATGGAGGAGGTGATGGAAAAGAGGATGGTAACAAACTTCTTTTGTTGGGCGGTGCACAGGTAGTCTCGTTTATATGTTTATTGATTGTAGTGATAGCAATGACAATTTAATATGTATGGTATGTTATAATGAGCGCGGGTATAGTCGTTATATTCTGTCTTTTAATTTCACTGATTGTCGGTGTGGGTCTTGGTTACAAAAACAAAGACAAACTGCAAGACGTGCTGTCGAAAAAATCGTCCGACAAAAAATCGTCCGACAAAAAATCGTCCGACAGTTCATCGTCGCCATCGGGGGTCAGTCGAAGTTCCACGCAATCTACCGAGTCACCGACTACGAGTGAATCGACGGAGCTCGGTAATAAATCAGAAAAAGAACCGTGTCGTAC
>Ga0181567_10002237_pt1 | contig 14523 bp, 6 predicted proteins | sample 101ome_14_FD_133761 | JGI IMG/M metagenome (GOLD analysis project Ga0181567, IMG submission 133761) | Coastal salt marsh microbial communities from the Groves Creek Marsh, Skidaway Island, Georgia - 101403AT metaG (megahit assembly) | ecosystem: Environmental > Aquatic > Marine > Intertidal zone...
CGCGCGCGCGCTCGAGCACTGCATTGACACCTTTGGTGTTCACCTCTTTTCGCGCGCGCGGGTGAGCGAGCGCGTGAAGACCGGACGCGGGACGTCCCGCCGTCACCGCGCGCCGGCGCGAGCGCGAGGACACGCGGATCACCGAGGTGATTCCGCGCGGCGCGCGCGATTCAGCGCGCGGCGACGTCATCGCGTGCGCCGTGGGGCGCGCGCGCGATCGCAGGAGCGACCGGCGGATCCGCGCGGTTCCGAGGGAGGTTCACGGCGCCGGGGGAGCGGGGTTTGTCGGGACGCCGCGACTCGACGGCGACTGTCGCGAGACGTCAGGCGCGTGTGCGTTCGATTAATTCTCCACTGAACGAAGAGTCGTTATCGGCAGAACTCGAGATGGCGCGGATGGCGCTCGAGACGGCGCTGCCGACGTCTTTCACTGATATGACGACGGAGGAGGCGAAGCACTGGCGGTCGACGCACGCGAGGATAGCCAACGGACCGGTCGTGCCGCAGCAGTTGATCGGAGGCACGCCGATGATCGATCTGAGTGCGTTCAGTACGAACCCAAAGGTGAAGATTTATGGCAAGTGTGAGTACTTGAATCCGTCCGGGAGCATCAAGGATCGCATCGCGCAGGAGATTTTAAGCCGAGCGTTGGAGACGGGCGAGCTCAAGGAGGGCATGACGGTGGTGGCGGCGACGAGTGGGAACACGGGAGCGGCGATCGCGATGGCGTGTGCGATTCGTGGATTTCCATACATCGTTATCACGAATCAGAAGACGAGTAAGGAGAAAATTGACGCGATGAAGGCGTACGGGGGAGAGGTTATCGTTGCCCCGAGCGGGGTTCCCGCGGATCATCCGGATCATTATCAGAACATTGAGGCGACGATGTGCGCAAAAAATCCGAATTATTACGGTGTCAACCAATACGACAATCCGTACAACGCGGACGCGTACGAGAAGACGCTTGGGCCGGAGATTTGGTCGCAGACGAAGGGCGCCGTGACGCACTTCGTCGCCGGCGGTTCCACCGGCGGTACCATCACCGGTACCGGTCGATATCTTAAGAGCGTCGATCCGACGATTAAAATTGTCCTTGCCGACCCCAAGGGAAGCGTTCTGTGGGATTACTTTGTTAACGACGTCCCAGAGGAGGAACTCGTACCGAAGAGTTGGGAAGTCGAGGGCGTCGGTAAGGATTCCATCCCCGGGGTTCTCGACACGGATGTTATCGACGGTGCTATTAAGGGTGATGACAAGAGCTCTTTTCGCACCGTTCGCATGGTGGCTGAGTCCTCGGGTGTCTTACTCGGAGGTAGCTCCGGTTTGAACCTTCACGCCGCGCGCGTACTCTCGAGCCACATCAACGAGGGTACCATCGTCACCGTCTTGTGCGATAACGGCGTCAAATACTTGTCCAAGATCTTCAACGACGACTGGCTTCAGTCCAAGGGTCTCGATGCTCCGCTGAAAGACGTGACGGAGTACGAAGTGCACTGGAAGAACGGCGACAGCAAGCCGACGGAGGAGGAGGAGAACGATAGCCTGTGGGGCCGAGACGAAGAAGAGAAGGAGCTTCGATTCCTCGACGAAGTCGCCACGCACATGGTCGAGTACCACAGAAACTCGATTCGAGGCGCTGAATCGGTGAGCTTATACAATACGCCGGCCGATCTTCGCACGATGTTTGAGGACATCGGCGTTCCTTTGGACTTGCGAAAGAATGAAGAGAGAACGTCCATCGCGAGCCTCACCACGGCGCTCAACGCCGTCGTGAATAACAGCGTGCGAAGCTCACACCCGATGTTCATGAATCAGCTCTACGCCGGTGTCGATCCCATCGCGCTCGCTGGTGAGTGGGCGTCGAGCGCGTTGAACTCCAACGTGCACACGTTTGAAGTCGCTCCGATTTTGACAGAGATCGAACGCTCAATGTTGGCGAAGATTGCGTCTCTCTGGCTCGGTGAAAACGCCGACGGATCCGTCCCCGATCACGATGGTCTCTTCGTTCCGGGAGGATCGATCGCCAACTTGTATTCTATGATATTAGCGCGCGAACGAGCGTGCCCGGAAGCTAAAAAGACTGGCATGCCGCAAGGGTACATCGCATTTTGCTCTGAACAGTCGCACTACTCTTACAAAAAGTGCGCGCACATGATCGGTCTTGGCATGGACAACATGGTCAAGGTAGACTGCGGCAAAGACGGCGCCATGCTTCCGGAGGCACTCGAAGCCGCCGTGCAAAAAGCCAAGGCGGAGGGCAAGACGCCGTTTTACGTCGGCGCCACCGCCGGGAGCACTGTGCTCGGCGCGTACGATCCCTTCGGTGCTCTCGCCGACGTGTGCGCCAAGGACGGTATGTGGTTACACGTCGACGGTGCGTGGGGTGGCGCGGCGCTCGTCTCCAACAAGCACAAGCACTTGATGAACGGCGTCGAGCGCGCCGACAGTTTCTGTTGGAACCCACACAAGATGCTCGGCATTCCGTTGCAGTGTTCCATCATCCTGAGCAAGAAATCTGGCTCGTTCATGGCGGCCAACTCGTACAAGGCCGACTACCTCTTCCAACCCGATAAGAATAACACCGACGCCGACCTCGGCGATCGCACCATTCAGTGCGGTCGCAAGTCGGACGCGCTCAAGTTGTGGTTGGCGTGGAAGTACCGCGGCGACGCCGGATGGGAACAACTCGTCGACTGCGCCTTTGCTCTTGCCAAGTTTGTCGAGAGCGAAGTCGTCAACGATACCACGGGGGCGTGGGTGCTCGCCACTCCCGCGCAGTGCGCCAACGTCGGCTTTTGGTACGTACCGCCTCGACTTCGTCCCTTCGACAAATCCACCGCCACGCCGGAACAATTCGCCGAGCTCGCCAAGGTGGCCCCCAAGCTCAAAGACCGCATGCACCGCGCCGGCGACGCCATGATTGGGTTCCAACCCGTCCCGGCGCTCAATTTACCAAACTTTTTCCGCCTCGTCCTCCCGAATCCTCGCCATAATAGCGAGGAAAAGATGCGCGCGCTCATGCGCCGCATGGACGCTCTCGGCGCCGACCTCTAAAGAGCGTCGCGGCGAGAGCGCGTCTCGACCTCGTCCGACCGTCCATCGCCGCGACGAACGGATGAACGGACGATCGATCGACTCGTATTGATTATTATCGTTTTGTACGACGGTTCGCCGCCGCGACCGTCCTCGTATTGACATATTTAATACAGGATTGAGAAATTTTCAAAAAAAACGCGACAGACACCGACGCGGCGTCTTCGTCTCGCGCGTCCGTCATGGTTCGCGTGCGCACGCTCGAGATCGCCTGGCACAACGTCGACAAGACAAACGTACGCGCGCGACGACCGCGCCCGCGCCCCCGCGCGTTCTCCCGACGCGCGACGAACCGACGACGACTAATCATCTGTAAACTCTTCGCACAGAAACCAATCTACTCGTGCGATTTCAACCCGCGCACGGGCGTCCTCGCCACCGCCGGCGCGGATTGCGAGATAAAACTCTGGCGCCTCACCGTCACGTCCTCTTCGACGTCGACGTCGGTCGAGGAGGACGACGGCGACGCGTGGGTGACGGCGACGCACCTCGAGACGCTCACTGGGCACGCCAAGGCGGTGAACTGCGCGCGGTGGAACGCGCGCGGCGACGCGCTCGCCTCGGTCGGGGACGCGGGAGACGTGTACGTGTGGAGAGAGCGTGAGGGAGGTACGAATGCGCACGGTGATGTGGTGGGATGGAGACCGGTGAAGACGTTGAGAGGACACGCGGACGACGCGACGAGCGCGTGTTGGGGACCGAAGGACGCGTTGGCGACGTCGTCGGTGGATAACACGGTCATCGTGTGGGACGCGGTGAGTGGACAGGGGTTAGTGCAGTTGCGTGAGCATTCGCATTACGTGCAGGGGGTGGCGTTTGATCCGAGAGGGGAGTACGTGGTGACGCAGAGTCCGGATCGGACGGCGCGGGCGTACGCGGTGACGGGCGGCGGGCGCGTCGACGCGAAGAATATCAAGCAAGTCAAGGTGATCAAGTGCGTGGACGCGCCGGGAGAGGAGGGTGGACCGATGCCGATGTTCCACGATGATTCCATGACGTCGTTCTTTCGTCGTCCGGAGTGGTCGCCGGATGGTTCCTTTGTCGCGCTCCCGGCGGGGACGTTTCGTCGGCCCGGCGCCGCGCGCGCGATGAACGCGACGTACGTGTTCGCACGAGGGAATTTTCACGTGCCGGCGATGCACTTACCCGGAGGTGAAGCGCCGTCTGTGTGTGTGCGATTCAATCCGAAGGTGTTCGAGCGGCGCGAGGGAGAGAAGAAGTCTCCGCCGCTCACGGATTTGTCGTATAGAATCATCTTCGCCGTCGCGTCGCAAGACAGCGTATGCATCTACGACACGGACGAGACGGAGCCGATATGTTACGTCTCTGGCATACATTTAGCATCTATCACCGATTGCGCGTGGTCTTCCGACGGACGCGTGCTCGTGGTGACGAGCACGGATGGTTTCGCGAGCGTCATCGCCTTCGACGAGGACGAATTGGGCGCGGCGGCGGAAAACGTACGTCTCGACGTGCCGTCGGCGAACGCCAGTCCGGTCAAGCCCGCGCCCGTGGAAGTGACGTCTGCAGTTATCGCTCCGGTCGACGCCGCGCAGCCGACGCGCATCGCGCCCACGCGCATCGCGCCCACGCCGCTTTAGAAGAGAAACGATTGAAGAAAAGAAACGAACGAACGCGACGTCGACGTGTCAATACGATTTCGTGTGCATTTTATCAAAAAATATACATGCACTCGGTGTGTGTTTCTAATAGTTGAGCGCGAACCGAGCCTGGTCCGCGTCTCCCCCCACTGTACTTGATTCTATAAAACATGGTGCCGTTGTGTTGTAGCACATTTCAGATCAGCGCGCGAGACTCTTAAGGAAGTCTCGCCGCGTTCCAGTCGCTTGATTTTACACGCGTCGAGCGACGCTTCGTCGTGGGCGTCGATGGCGCGTTGGGTTCCCCGGAAGATCCATTCACCTTTTCACGATTATTATTTTTCCCGTTGTTGCCGTAACCGAAGGCGCAGCCCACCGAAGAGACAAAGTTCTTCACCAGCGCGCCCGCTTTCGCCGCGGCTGCGCCCATCGGTGATTTGACAGACTTAACATCCGATCGGTGACGTTCGCCTTCGTCGAAGACCGCGACCTCCGCGATGGGAGACTCGAGCTTTTCAGCCTTGACGGACTTCGGCGGCGGAGAACGCTTCGGCGACCGAGCGGCGGCGGCGGGTTTGCTCTGCTGCTTCTTGACGGCGGTCGGTTCCTTTTTCGGCTTTTTCTGTTCCTTCACCGGAATGATCGGCTTTGGTTGGTACTCGACCACTTCCCAGCCGTGCGCGAAAAGTTCGTCGAGCGGTTCGAACGAGATGGTCAGAGGCTGCGACACGGCGTCGTCCATCGCGGCTTGGACGCGACGGCGACGCTTCGTCGCGGCGGGATTGAAACAAGGACGGCGGCGACGCTTTTTCTGCGCCTCTGCCTGTTCCACTCTGACTGCTCGTTCCTGTTGCTGCCTGTACACCGCCTCGAGATTGAAACAGAATAAATAAGCGAGTTGCTCTGATTCTGTCGCCATCTCTGGACGCTCTCTGAGCCGCAACGGCGGCACCGGATCAAAACGCTTCAGAAGAGCTTTTCCTCCATTCTTCCAACGCTTCTTGAGCCAGTAACGGTAGACTTTGCAAATAACCTGAAGAGAAGGGGCGTATTTGCAAATCTCGAAAATTTTCTCGTTGATTTGGTTAATCGTTTGGACTGCGTTCTTGAGCTCACTCTTGCCTCCAGTCCGGGGGCGCGACACCTGGGCGCCGCGTCTGGAAAAAAAATATCCAGCGCGACGCAGTTTTCCCACTTGGGCGCGGGTGCCGAGATCACTGCTCTTTAAGTTTTCCGACTGTTGACGACCCGTGTTCGACGCGAGCCGACGTTCGATCAAATCGTCGGCGGATTGCGTCGATGAGTCGTCATCGCCGTTTTCAGATGGAACGCTTCCAGACGGAGACGCACGCTTTAGCAAAAACTCTGCGCTTCCGCTCGGCGTCAACGGCGCAGCCGTTTCTGACGAGCTTTGGTTTGAGTTTTCGTCGTGCAAATCCAACGGATTCCAAGCTTCGACCTCAGACTTCAAGTTGACGAGCTGTCCGTCGCCCAACTGCGCGTTCGAAGCCCAGTGCAAAACATCCTCCATTTTGCTCTCCGACGTGTTCACCGCACCGAACACGTTCCCAAGCACGACATGTACCGCCTGTTCTTGCGTCGGAATCGCGGACGAAGCCCAAGAGGTTTCTTCGAACGTGTCAAAGAGCTTCTCCAAGTGCTCCGGGCGCATGTACTGCGCGTTCGGCGTCGTCGTGCACACCGTCCCCTTGCCTTCGAGCGGCTCCGAGTTCATGTGTTCGAGCCACTCAAAGTCCGTCGCCGTCGCTTCGTACATCGGCGCGGCGGTTCCCGGACCGTAACGGTTGAGCTGGTGATCGGCGACGTTTTCGCGCAGATACGCGTTCGGCTGTCTGAATCCCCCCGCGTGCGACATTTCGTAATCCGCCACTTCGTGGAAGCTCGGTACGTGAATGTCCACCTTTTGCGCGAAGTAGTTGCGCGCCGGCTTTGATTTCTTCGCGTCTTTCTTATCCTCTCCTCCCTGTGAAGCGCCACCCCCGCGCTTCCTCTTATCGCCACCCTTCCCGTTAGACTTGCTCGCCTTGGGCGCCTTGGGCGCAGACGGTTTCTGCACTCGATTCGCCTTGGCGTGTCTTCTATTATCTCTCACCCCACACGCGTTACACAACGTTTTCGGCCCATCCGGTCCGTTCCGCCACAACGGCGTCGTGTGCGTGTTACAGTGCGCGCACCGCTTCCCCGCCACGCCGGGCAACAATTGCCCCGACGTCGACGCGTCCATCGCCTACGCGCGTCGTCTCGTCAGTCAGTCTTTCGCATTCGTTCGCCTTTCACCTTTTCCACGCGCGTCTCTCGTGTCCCCTTTCCTCTGTCCAGGACGCGCGGGCGCGCGCCCGCGCGGGCGGGCGGATGGATGGATGGGCGCGATCGTCCCCGCACCGCGCCCGCGCGTCTTCCCCCCGCCCCCCCCGTCGACGTCGACGCCGCACACCCACCGCGCGACGCGACGTTGACGACGCACACATTTTCACGCATCCACTCGTCCTCCGCGCGGACGAACGCATCGCTCGCGCGCGTCGAACCCGTCGCATCCATCCACCCATCCATCCTTCGTCCCCGCCTTCTTCCCGCGCGCGAAGGATGAGAATAATTCATTCGATGGATCCCCATCGACGTCGCGTCGCGTCGACCGACCGTCGACCGCGCGATGAATCACGCGCGATGAATCGATTCGCGTTCGGTACCGCGCCGTCCCGACCCCGTCTCGCGCGCGCGTCGTCGTCGTCGTCGACCGATTCACGCACCTCGTCGCTCGACACCGTCCCCGCGATTTCGCGCAAGCGCCCGTCACCACCGACCGACCGACCCGCGACCGAACGACCGACCGACCGAACGAACGAACGTCGAACGAACGAACGAACGACGCGGGTCGGGGTACGCTCGCCGCGCCTCGCCGCGCCTCTCGGCCCGCGCTCGTCGGCGACGCCCGTGCCGAAACTGTCGTCGCGCGCGGCGAGGCGCGCCGGGACGGACGGACCCTCGTCGTGCGGCGACCGACCGAGAAGGGACTCAGTGGTGAGTCGGGACTCGTGGGAAAGACCTCGTTCCGAATGTCCGAATTTCAGCACAGCCCGCGACGCGCGTTTTATCCTCGATTCGGTGTCGTCGAGCGTGCGTGACGTCTCGTACTATATGTATATATGGTCTATGTAGTACACACGGTGTGTGTGTGTGTGTGTGTGTGTGTGTTTGAATAGAGGGTCGTCGTCGTCGTGGCATGTCGTGGGATGTCGGTCGCGAGGGTAATACACACACACCTTGTACCCCTGTCTGAGTGTAAAAATCACATGTATACCGAGGTAAGATAATAATACGTGATGATCGGACGCGTGGACGTGGACGCGACGGATGAGTTTGAAAATGGACGACGCGACGAGCTCGAGCGTCACACGCGTGTCGTCTCGTGTCGTCGACGTCGACGTCTCGCGTCGTCGGTGAGGGGCGTCATGACGTTGAAACGCGGCGCGTCGACGGATCCGGCGTCGAGCGGGGCGTCGAAACACGCGCGTGGGGTGGATGGCGATTACATGGATGCGGATGCCTTGGTGCGCGACGCCGAGAACGCGTACGACGACGATGACGTCGGTCGCGGGCGCATGGGGGCGGAGGAGTACGAGGATGACGTGGATTTTGATGAGGAGGAGGTGTACGCGCGAACCGGAGGGGGGACGGAGGTGAATGCGGTGGCGGCGGACCGGGAGAATTGGGTGCGAAAGCCGCTGGCGAAACCGGTGGACGCGACGCGGGACGCGTTGTTGTTTCAACAGTTGGATATCGATTACGTCGTGGATAAGCCGCACGAGACGTTGGGAAGCAGACGGTCGAAGGGTGACGCCGCGGTGGTACGCATGTTTGGGGTGACGAACGAGGGGCACAGCGTGTGCGCGCACGTGCACGGATTTGAGCCGTACTTTTATTGCGCCGTGCCGGAGAATTTTAGCGAGGCGGATTGCGAGGCGTTCAGGCGACGATTGAACGAGGAAGTGGGCGCGTCGAGAAAGAACGTGCCGGGGGTGTACGTCATCAGCGTTGCGCTCGATCGGAAGCAGAGTTTGATGCACTACAGCGAGACGAAGGATCGGTTATTCGCAAAGGTCACCATGGGGCTTCCCAACATGGTGAGCGCGGCGCGAGGCATCTTGGAGAAAGGGTTCAGCGTCCCAGGCGTGCGAGATGGTGCGTTCACGACGTATCCGACGTTTGAATCCAACATTGTGTACGCGCTGCGCTTCATGGTGGATTGTGGCGTCGTCGGTGGGAACTGGATCGAGTTCCCCGTCAACTCGTACACGGTACGCAAGAAGAAGAGCTCTCACTGTCAAATCGAGGTCGACATCTCGTACGATAAGCTCATCTCGCACCCTGCCGAGGGAGAGTACTCCAAGCTCGCGCCGTTCCGTATCTTGTCCGTCGATATCGAGTGCGCCGGCCGTAAAGGCCACTTCCCGGACGCCAAGTTTGATCCGGTGATTCAGATTGCAACGCTCGTCACGGAGCAAGGGAGCGATAAGCCGATCATCCGTGCCGTTTGGACGCTCGATACGTGCGCACCGATCGTCGGTGCGGACGTGTTGAGCTTTAAGGATGAACGAGAATTGTTGCGAAACTGGGGCAACTTTCTCCGCGGGTGCGATCCAGACTTGTTGATCGGTTACAACATCGTGAATTTCGATTTTCCGTACCTCTTAGACCGCGCAGAGACGCTCGGTGTTTCCGACTTTCCGTACTGGGGGCGAATGATCGGCACAAAGGTGCGCATGCGAGACACGGTGTTTTCGTCCAAGGCATACGGCACGCACGAGAGCAAGGAAATTTCTTGCGAAGGTCGCGTGCAATTCGATATGCTTCGCGCCATTCAGCGCGATTACAAACTGTCTTCGTACTCGCTGAACGCCGTATCGGCCCACTTTCTGGGAGAACAAAAGGAAGATGTGCATTACAGCGCGATTTCAGAGCTTCAAAACGGCACGCCGGAGACACGGAGACGTCTCGCCGTGTATTGTTTGAAGGATGCGTACCTTCCGCAGCGTTTGCTAGACAAGTTGATGTACATGTACAACTACATCGAGATGGCGCGCGTGACCGGCGTGCCTCTCAACTACTTGCTCACTCGCGGTCAGTCCATCAAGGTCATGTCGCAGCTTTTGAGAAAGGCGAGACAACGCAACATGTTGATTCCGTACCTCGCCAAGCAGGGCGGCGGAAACGTGCAAATGGAGGGTGGCGTCGCCTTCGAGGGTGCGACCGTTTTAGAAGCCAAGTCCGGTTACTACAAGATGCCGATCGCGACGCTCGATTTCGCATCGCTGTATCCTTCAATCATGATGGCTCACAACTTGTGCTACTCGACGTTGGTTCCGAAGAGCATGGTGAGCAAGATGAATCCGGAAGACATCGGGACGTCTCCCGCGGGAGACACGTTCGTCAAGGCGTCGAAAGCGAAGGGCATTTTACCAGAAATTTTAGAAGAACTGTTGGGCGCCCGTAAGCGCGCCAAGGCGGATTTGAAAAAGGCGACGGATCCGCTCCAAAAAGCCGTGTTGGACGGTCGTCAGCTCGCGCTGAAGATTTCCGCCAACTCCGTGTATGGTTTCACCGGGGCCACCGTCGGCCAATTGCCGTGCCTTGAAATTTCATCCTCCACGACCGCGTACGGTCGTACGATGATTGATCACACGAAGAAGATGGTTGAGGACAAGTATCGCACGGTCAACGGATACACGGGCGACGCTGAAGTCATTTATGGCGACACCGATTCTGTGATGATCAAGTTCAACACGCCCGATCTGGCGGAAGCCATGAAACTAGGTGAAGAGGCAGCGGTGTACGTGTCCGATACGTTCTTGAAACCCATCAAACTCGAATTCGAAAAGGTGTACTGGCCGTATCTCTTAATTAGCAAGAAGCGCTACGCCGGCTTGTTGTGGACGAATACGGAAAAGTACGACAAGATGGACACCAAGGGTATCGAAACCGTCCGTCGTGATAACTGTTTGCTCGTGCGTCAAGTCATCGAGACCGTCCTTGAAAAGATTCTCAAGGAACGAGACGAGCAGGGCGCCATCGAGTACGTGCAGAACACAATCTCCGATTTGTTGCAAAACAAGTTGGATTTCTCGCAGTTGGTGATCACGAAGGGTTTCACGAAGGATGCCGACTCGTACGGCGTGAAAATGGCGCATATCGAGCTCGCGCAGCGCATGCGCCAGCGCGACCCGGCCACGGCGCCCGTGGTCGGTGATCGCATCGCGTACGTCATCATCAAAGCGGCGAAGAACGCCAAGGCGTACGAAAAATCAGAGGATCCGATTTACGCGTTGGAGAACAACCTGCCCATCGATACGAAACACTACCTGGATCAATTCCTCACCAAGCCATTGCTCCGTATTTTCGAGCCGATCGTGCACAACGCTGCTTCCGTGTTATTGCACGGCGAGCACACGCGTCGCATCGCCCAACCGACGCCGACGGTCAAGGCGGGCGGTATTATGCAGTTCGCCAAGATTCGTCCCAGTTGCGTCGGATGCCGCGCCCCGATCTCCGATGAAAAGCTCTCCAAGGCGCTCTGCAAAAACTGTCTCAACAACGAATCGCAGCACCTCAGAAAGGCGCTGTCCTCGGTCAACAACCTTGAGGAGGACTTCAACCGTCTCTGGACGCAGTGCCAGCGGTGCCAAGGCTCGCTTCACCAGGACGTCTTGTGCACCTCTCGCGATTGCCCGATCTTTTACCGCCGCAAAAAGGTTCAAAAGGATCTCACCGAGGCCACCGCGCAATTGAAACGATTCGACTGGTGAGTACGCGTAGTCTCGCGCCTCTTGTTTGTCAAAAAAAATTAGATGCTCCAACAACCGCTCGCCAATCCCATCCGTCGTCCCCACACACGTCGTCGCGCGCCTCGCGCCTCCTTTACGCGTCGCGCGCCGTCATGAACGAAGAGCGTCCAATCGTCGACGATCGCTACGCGCTCCTCACGCGCGTCGGGCGCGGCGCCACGGGCGAGGTGTTCAAAGCGCTCGACCTCACGAATCGAGACATCGTCGCCGTCAAGCTCGTCGATCTCGAGGATGCCGAGGACGACGTCGCCGACATTCAGCGCGAAATCACCGTGCTTGCGCAGTGCGCCAGTCCGTTCGTCACCAAGTACCTCGCGTCGACGCTCGTGCCGGGGACGAGCAAGTTGGCCATTGTGATGGAGTACATGGCGGGCGGGAGCGCGAGACACGTCGTCGACGAATCGGCGGCGGAGAGGGGCGACGCGGGAGGATTGGGAGAGGGTGAGATTTCATTCATCACGAGGGATGTGTTGCGAGCGTTGGCATATCTGCACGATGAAGGGAAGATTCATCGGGACGTCAAGGCGGCGAACGTGCTGCTGACGGCGGACGCCGAGGCGAGACTGGCGGATTTCGGCGTGAGCGGACAGATGACGCACACGCTCGGGGCTCGGAGGAAGACGTTCACGGGAACACCGTTTTGGATGGCGCCCGAGGTAATTCAGGGAGGTGAAGGGTACGATGAAAAGGCGGATATTTGGAGTTTGGGAATCACGTGTTACGAGCTGGCGCTCGGCGCGGCGCCGCACTCGGATTTACATCCCATGCGCGTTTTGTTCGTGATTCCGAAGCAAGATCCGCCTCAATTGCCGGACGACGGGAGATTTAGCGCCGAGTTCCGAGACTTTGTCGCCAAATGTTTGCAAAAAGACGCCAAGGCGAGACCGAGCGCCGAAGAGTTGCTCGACCATCCGTTCGTGCAGCTCTTCGACGATGAAGCCATCGCGACGTTGAAACGGCGAGTGGACAAGCACGTCGCGTTGACGGAGACGGAAACGAACGTGAGCGATCCTACGTCGGCTCTCGCGCAGTCCAAAACCGATAAGACGAGGGGCACGCCGTCGTGGGATTTCGGAGACAATTCCCTCGGGCGCAAGTTTTCGCAGCAGCAGGCGGCGCAACATACGGAGCGCGCGCAGACGCACAACGCCGAGGTGGCGTCCGATCACGGCGGGAGCTCGATATACCAGTCCATGGGAGGAACTATTCGCATGGCAAACCCATCGGATCACACCGACGACGACACGACCGACAGCATCGCGTCCATGGGTACGGGAACGATGGGCACGGTGAGCTCTCGAGGCACGCACAAGGCGCGATACAAACTCGACGAAGTCTTGCAACACGCCGTCGTGCACGCGCCGCTCATGCGCACGCTCATCGGTCCCGCGCTCGAATCGCTCGAGACGGACGACGAACCGAACGCGCAGGCTGCCGTGGACGACGCCATCGAGGCGTTGGATAAATTGGAAGTCGTCCTCCCCGGTTCGCTCAATCAAACCGTGTTATCCATCATGCGCACCATCTCGACGACCAAGAGCGAGACGTTGCGCGCGTTAAAATCGCGAGCAAACGCGTATTTTGGCGGTGACGCGGATGCGTCCGCGACTTCGTCGACCGGTGGACGCTCCGTCGTGGCAAACTATCTCTTGCATCGATGGCAAGCCGACGTGAACAGAACGTAGTCGTCGTCTCGACCACGAAAGACTAGATTGTACAATCAACTACAATAGTACTAGCGCTAACTGGATCGCTACATCCTCTGGAACTTTTCGTACATATCGAGCAACTCGGGTCGAGGCGCGGGACTGGCGCGAACGCGACCCATGGCGACGCCGACGTGTCGAGCGCACACCTCGGTCGCGTCGATGTTTTCCTCGAGCGCGGCGAGCGCGGCTTCGCGACAGATGGCGGATAAATCCGCCCCGGTGTACCCGTTCGTGGACATGGCCGCCAAGTTCAAGTCTACGTCGTCCGCGAGCGGGGTGTTCTTGAACTGTACGCGAAGAATCGCGAGTCTATCCTCCGAAGAGGTCGGCGGCGGAACGTACATGAGACGATCGAAACGACCCGGACGCAAGAGCGCGCCGTCCACGAGGTCCGGTCTGTTCGTCGCGGCGACGACGGTGACGTTGGCGCTCGGTAATAACCCATCCATCTCCCCTAAAAGCTGCGTGATGACGCGATCTTGTACCGACGGCGCGCCGTGTCCCTCTCCGCCTCGCGTGCCCGCCAAGCCGTCCACCTCGTCGATGAAAATCACCGAAGGCGCCGACGTTCGAGCGCGCGCGAACACCGACCGCACTGCCTTCTCCGAATCCCCGACCCACTTGGAGAACAATTCAGACCCTTTGATGGAGATAAAGTTACGTCCCGACGCGCTCGCGACGGCGCGCGCCAACATGGTTTTACTGCACCCGGGCGGTCCGTAGAGCAAGACGCCCTTCGGCGGCGACGCGCCAACGCGTTTCATCGCGTCCGGATGTTTCTCCGCCCACTCCACAGCCTCCTTCAGACGATTCTTCACGTCGTCCAACCCTCCGACGTCGTCCCATCGCACGTCGGGGACTTCGACGGCCACCTCGCGAAGCGCGCTCGGACGCACCTTGACGCGCGCCGCTTCGAAATCTTCTTCGGTGATTTTTTCTTCGAGACGCACGCCATCCATCGCGCGCGTGAGATCGTCCACGTCTGTCGCGGCGCCGTTCACTCCGTGACCAAGTTCCGCGCGCTCGATGACGCGCGTCAACGCGCGCATGGCGGCGTGTTGACACAACGCCGCGACGTCTGCGCCGACGAAACCGTGCGCGCGGCGACTCACATCCTCCACGTACTCATCGGACAAGTCGTGATTCAATCCTCGAAGATGCGCGCGTAAAATCTCCAAACGATCGCCGGGTGTCGGCACGCCAACCTCGAGCTCGCGATCGAAGCGACCAGGTCGTCGCAACGCGCGCTCGATGGCGTCC
>Ga0181567_10002240_pt1 | contig 14505 bp, 12 predicted proteins | sample 101ome_14_FD_133761 | JGI IMG/M metagenome (GOLD analysis project Ga0181567, IMG submission 133761) | Coastal salt marsh microbial communities from the Groves Creek Marsh, Skidaway Island, Georgia - 101403AT metaG (megahit assembly) | ecosystem: Environmental > Aquatic > Marine > Intertidal...
AAACTTGATGAAGATTTAGTGGAACTGGAAAACAACCCTGAAGATCTTGAATTACTTAATGGGATCTTTCGTGTGGCTCACACTATTAAAGGGGCATCATCATTCTTAAACTTTGATATTTTAACTCATCTTACTCACCATATGGAAGATGTTTTAAACAAAGCAAGACATGGTGAGTTGGTAATCACTCCTGAAGTTATGGATGTTGTTCTTGAATCAATTGACTTGATGAAATCTCTTCTCAATACTATTAGAGATACAAGTTCTGATGGAGGAATAGATGTTTCTGATTGTGTTTCTCGCTTAGATCAAGTAAGCGGTGGTGATGGAAATGTTGAAACTCCTGTTGTTGAAGAGGCTCCTGTCCTAGAAGAGGTTGTAGAAGAGGTTGTTGTTGCTGAAGAACCTGCTGCTCAGGAAGAGGATGAGTTAGATTATGAAAATATGGATGCTGATGAGATTGAAGCTGAGATAGAAAGGCTTTTAGCACAGCGCCAAGCTGAAGATAAAGCAAAAAGAGAAGCTAAGCTAGCTGCTGGACAAAGTGTTCCAGCTCCACCACCTGATCCCGACACTGTTCAGGTAGAAGAGCCAGCTCCAATGCCAGAACCTGTTGTTGAAGCAGCTCCACCTCCTCCACCGCCGCCACCTCCACCTCCTCCTCCACCTGCCAGAGCAGCTGCTCAAGAGGCTCCAGGAGAAGCAAGTGGTGGTGCAAAAGCTGCAGCACCTGCTAAACGTGCACCAGCAGCAGTTGAGCAAACAATTCGTGTTGATGTAAAGCGACTTGATCATTTAATGAATCTTATTGGTGAGCTTGTTCTTGCAAAAAATAGACTGATTAAAATCAATGATGATGTTGAAGAGAGATATGAGGGTGAAGAGTTCTTAGAGGAGCTTAATCAAGTTGTTTCTATTGTTTCACTTGTTACAACTGATCTTCAGATAGCAGTTATGAAAACAAGAATGCTTCCTATTGGAAAAGTATTTAACAAGTTCCCACGTATGATTCGTGACCTCACACGTGAGCTTAACAAAAAAATAGAACTTGAGATATCTGGTGAAGAAACAGAGCTCGATAAATCTATTGTTGAAGAGATTGGAGATCCGCTTGTACACATTATACGTAACTCATGTGATCATGGTGTTGAAATGCCATCTGATCGTGCTGCAAAAGGGAAGCCTGAGACAGGAACGATTAAATTAAAAGCGTATAATGAAGGAAATGCTATCGTTATTCAAATTGATGATGACGGTAAAGGGCTCGATGCTGAGATGCTTAAAAACAAATCACTTGAAAAAGGGATTATTACGGAAAAAGAAGCTGACAGTATGAGCGATAAAGAAGCATTTACGCTTATCTTTAAACCTGGTTTTTCAACAGCTGCACAAGTTACCAATGTGTCTGGTCGTGGTGTGGGTATGGATGTTGTGAAAACAAACATCGAAAAACTTAATGGTATTATTGACATAGATAGTGAGCTTGGTGTTGGGACTTCGATCAAGCTCAAAATCCCTTTAACGCTAGCGATTATTCAGGCATTGCTTGTTGGAGTACAAGAAGAGTACTACGCAATTCCTCTTGCTTCAGTTTTAGAAACAGTACGTATTTCTCAAGATGAGATATATACAGTTGAGAGCCGCTCAGTAATGAGACTTCGTGAAGAGGTCTTATCTCTCGTGCACATTGGAGATATTTTCGAAGTAGATCGAATTATCGATGCAGGAGAACATGCATATGTTGTTGTTTTAGGTTTAGGAGCTCAAAAGCTCGGTCTCATTGTTGATTCACTTGTCGGTCAAGAAGAGATCGTTATTAAATCTTTAGGTGATTATCTTAATGGGATTGAAGGTATTGCTGGAGCAACTATACGTGGTGATGGTGGTGTTACTCTCATTGTTGATGTTGTGGTTCTTATGCAAATGGCAAAAGGTGTAAAAGCATCCTTACCAACAGCAAACTCAGAAGCAGCTCAACTCTCAAATGAGAAAAATAGCGCAAGTGACTATAAAGTTATGATTGTGGATGATTCAAAAACTGACAGAACTATTATGCGTAAGGCACTTGAACCATTAGGTATTTCACTTGTTGAAGCAGCAGATGGTCAAGAAGCATTAAACATTTTAAAATCGGGTGAACACTGCTTTGATGCAATGCTTGTAGATATAGAGATGCCAAGAATGGATGGTTATTCTCTTGCTACCGAGATTAAAAAATATAACAAATATAAAAACTTACCTCTTATAGCGGTTACTTCACGTACAGGTAAAGCAGATAGAATGAGAGGTGTTGAATCTGGAATGGTTGAGTATATTACGAAGCCATATTCAGCTGATTACCTCTCAAGCGTAGTACAAAGAAACATTAACTTTAAATCGGAGTTCCTATCATGAGTGATAAATTAAAAGATATAATTAACAAACAATCGCAACAACAAAATATTGCGCTTGAGCAATCTGATGACATTGTTCAGTTGGTAGGTTTTATTATCGGTGAAGAGGAATACGCGGTACCTATATTAACGATTCAGGAGATTATTAAGCCAATCACTTGGACAAGAGTTCCACAAACACCAAAGTATGTTTTAGGTGTATTTAATCTTCGTGGAGCTGTTATACCTTTGATTGATTTACGTGTTAAGTTTGGTCTTACATCGAAAAACCATAATGAAGAGACTCGATTTTTTGTTTTAAAACATGAAGGTGAAGTTGCTGGATTTGTTATAGATAGATTGACAGCTGCAATTCGTATTAAAAAAAGTGACATTGGACCACCACCTGATACTATTGAATCTGAAGAGAGTATGATTGATGGTGTTGGAAAACAAGAGGGTAGAATCTTGACAATTCTTCGTGTAAATAAACTTCTTGAGAGAGACTTTTAGCGTTTTTAATGAACTCAGTAACTGTACAAGTTAAAAATCTCAATAATAAACTCCTCTTAAGATTCTCAGGGGAGTTGAATCTCTACACTTTGCCGCATATAGAAGAGCAACTTCAAGTTATAGAATTTTCATGCAATGTCCCTGTTGAAATTGACTTTTTAGATGTTGAATCCATTGATACTGCAGCAGCTCTTTTTTTTGAGAATTTTGAATACAAATACACTAAGAAAAAACTAAATATTTCATATCTGATTTCAAAACATGATATACGAGCGACCTTAGATTTGGTTAAAAATAATGTGGCCTCTAAGCAGAAGCCTATTGAAGCGCAAAAAGATGATTTTTTTTATAGCTTTGGTAAGTCTATTTATCAGTATTATTTAGGTTTACTCTCTTTTTTTAATTTTCTTGGAAATATTTTTGCAACAAAATTTTATTATTTGAAATCTGTAAAAAATATTCGCTTTAAAGAGATTGCATTTGAGATTAATGAGAGTGGAATTAAGGCTCTAGCAATTATTGCAACGACAAGTTTTCTTATAGGTTTAGTAGTCGCATATCAATCAGCATACCAACTAAAAATTTATGGTGCTAATATATTTTTAGTTGATATGCTCGGTATATCTTTACTTAGGGAGTTGGCTCCAATGATCACCGCTATAGTGATTGCTGGAAGAAGTGGCTCTGCATTTACAGCTCAAATAGGAGCAATGAAAATTACTGAAGAATTAGATGCAATGAGAACTATGGGGTTTGATCCATATATATTTTTGGTTATTCCACGTATTTTAGCACTTATGATTGTAATGCCTTTGCTTGTTTTTGTTGCAGATATTATGGGCCTGATCGGTGGGATGATAGTTGCAAATGTTGATCTGTCTATTTCACCAACTTTATTTCTGGAGAGATTTTTATCTGTTGTTGATATACGTCACTTCTTTTTAGGGATTCTTAAAGCTCCATTTTTCGCTTTTTTGATAGCCTCTATCGCTATATATAGAGGACTTCGAGTAAAAGATGATACTCAAAGCATAGGTTTTAATACAACAAAAAGTGTTGTAGAATCTATTTTTGCAGTTATAGTCTGTGATGCTGCTTTTTCAGTAGTATTTACAAATATGGGTATTTAAATGTCTATTATTGATGTAAAAAATCTTCAAACTACATTTGATGGTCGAGTAATTCATGATGGATTAAATCTAAGTGTGAATAAAGGTGAAATTTATGGTTTATTAGGTCCAAGTGGCTGTGGTAAAACCACTCTTTTAAGAGAACTTGTAATGTTACAAAAGTTTTCAGCTGGTGAAGTTAGTATTTTGGGACATAATTTAAGTCATATTTTTCATCATGAAGCGCAAGAATTAAGAAAGCAGTGGGGTGTTTTGTTTCAGGCTGGTGCTCTTTTTTCTTCCCTTACTGTTGCTGAAAATATAGCTTTACCTCTAGTAGAGTATACAGGTTTATCAAAAAAGATGATTGATGAAATTGTCTCTTTTAAAATCAATTTAGTAGGCTTGAAACAATCTGATGCTTTATTGTATCCATCACAGATAAGTGGTGGTATGAAAAAAAAATCAGCATTAGCACGCTCTTTAGCTATGGATCCAAAATTATTGTTTTTGGATGAACCTACAAGTGGACTCGATCCAATTTCAGCAAGAGATTTTGATGCACTTATTTTAAAGTTGAGAGACTTATTAGACTTAACTATAGTAATGGTTTCACACGACTTACAATCTATTTATGATACACTTGATAGAATGGCAATTATTGATAATAAAAAGATAGTTTTTGAGGGAACTTTAGATGAAGTTCAATCGATCCAAAATAAATTTATAGAAACATTTTTTTCAGATTTGAGGTAGAGATGAATAATAAAGTTAATTATACATTTGTAGGTTTTTTAGTGTTTTTTGGGATAACTTTAATGCTTGGCTTTATATATTGGTTATTGCAACCTAAATCTGATTTAGAGATGGCACATTACCACATTAACTTTGATGAGTCGGTTTTAGGACTTAATATTGATGCTCCTGTAAAATATAGAGGAATTAGTGTGGGAAAGGTTCAAGAGCTAAAGATAAATCCTCAAAACTCTGAACAAGTTCAGGTTACTGTCAATATTTTAAAAACTACTCCAATCAAAATTGATACAGTGGCACAGTTAACAGCTCAAGGGATAACAGGTTTAAGTTACATTAACCTCAGTTTGGGGTCTCGCCACACAGAAGATTTACAAGCAAAAGAGGGTGAAAAGTATCCTGTCATAAAAACAACACCTTCATTTTTTGAAAACTTTGAATCTTCTCTTGGAAGTATGTCTAGTAGACTTTCATCAACTTTGACGCAAACTGAAAAACTACTCAACAATGAAAATCAAAAACAGATAACTTTACTTTTAGAAAAAACTGCAGCATTTATGAATAAGCTAGATAAAACATTTGATGAAAAAACGATACAACATTTACAATCAAGTGTTGAAAATATTGATAATGTTACTCAAAAAGTTGATAAGTTAACACCTAATTTGGACAAATTTATAGATAAAAGTATGCAATGGGAGGAAAAAGTTTCTCTATCTCTAGGTTCAATTATGAAGAGTTATCAAAATATTAGTGGCACTATGACTGAGGTAAAAAAAGCAGTTGCAAGTGGACAGTTTAATATCAAAGATGTAGCTGAAGATATTGTACCAACAATGAATGCTACGCTTCGTGAATTACAAGAGTTGATGATACGCATGGATGCTATGATGCAACAGTATGAAAGAAGTCCAGGAGATGTAATCTTTAAACAAGAAGAATTGAAAAAAGGTCCAGGAGAAGAGTAATGAAATATTTTGTATTGATTGGAATAACTTTATTTTTTAGCGCTTGTGTAACAACAAAAGTTCCTGCAAAGTCAGAGTATAGAATTAACACAGAACTAACAAATTTTACTAATGATTCAAGTATGTGTAAAGATAAAACATTAAAGGTTGCACAAGCATTCAGTGACAAAAATTTAATGGTAAATGATATGATGTATACTCAAGGTAATTATAAGCAGTTTTTTTATGCATCTTCACAGTGGGCACAAACGCCAAATGATGCAATTACAACAAAATTTTTATCCTTGATGAGAAATGCTAAACTTTTTCAAAATGTTCAAATAGCAGGTTCAAGAAGTAAAAATGACTTTATACTTGAAGTACATATTGAAGATTTTATGCAGTATTTTAATGCAGATATTACAAGTTCTTTCGCAAATGCAAAAATTCACCTTTCACTTATTGATGCAACAAACCGTGAAATATATGCGAGTGAAAGTTTTAGTGCAAAAATTGATGTCAATACTCTTGATGCACAAGGTGGGGTTGAGGGATTAAGCATTGCTTTGACAAAAATTTTAAATGACTCTGGAACTTGGATAGCTAAGGTGTGTAAATGATTTCTCAATTAGAATATCATCTTAGGAGAAAAAGAGTAGCGAAACAATTAAAAAGTAGATCCATTGCAATTGTCTGTAGTTCTATATATAAGACAAGATCTAATGATACTGAATATCCATACCGTCAAGACAGCAATTTTTATTATCTTACAGGTTTTAAAGAGGATAATGCTTGCTTGGTCTTTATCAAAAAGAAAAAGAAAGTAAAAACATTTTTGTTTGTTGAAAAAAAAGATCCTACTAAAGAACTTTGGAATGGAAAAAGGCTAGGTAAAGACAAAGCAAAAAAAATGTTTTTAGTGGATAACGTATTTTGCATAGATGAACTTGAGGAAAAATTAAAAAAATTCTCAATGAAAAAGAACTTTTTATATTATGATTTTTTTGTTAGCAGTAAATCTATTGAGCAGCTCAAAAAAAGTTTTCAAGAGATATATGCTTATTATAATCTTGCACAGATAATTCGAAAGATGAGATTGATAAAATCAAGTAATGAAATAAAGCTGATTCGAAAGGCTGTTGAGATAACAAAAAAAGCTCATCATAATGCAATCAGTGTAGATAAAAGTTCATTGTATGAGTATCAACTTCAAGCAATGATAGAAAACATATTTAAAAATGAAGGTGCTTACAGTGATGCATACACGTCCATTGTTGCAGGTGGAAATAATGCAAATACTCTTCATTACATACAAAATGATAAACCATTAAAAGATGGCGATCTTATTTTGATTGATGCAGGTTGTGAGTATGAATATTATGCGAGTGATATTACTCGTACAATTCCAGTTAATGGAGTTTTTTCTCCAGCTCAAAAAGATTTATATAATTTAGTCCTTGATGTACAAATGAAAATAATTTCAATGATTAAGCCAGGAGTTTTTCGAAGTACATTACATAAGAAATCTGAAGAACTTTTGTGTGAGGGGATGATACGTTTAGGGATATTATCTGGCAATAAAAAAAGTTTACTCGAAGAGAAAGCACATAAAAAATACTATCCTCATGGAGTAGGGCATTGGTTAGGTATAGATGTTCATGATCAGGCACCCTATAGGTTTCGTGATGGTAAAGAGATTCCATTCAAAGAAGGAATGGTTTTAACGATTGAGCCCGGCTTATATTGTGATAAAAAAGATAAAACTATTCCTAGAAAGTTTAGAGGGATTGGTATCCGTATAGAAGATGATATATTGGTTACAAAAGACGGTTATGAAAATTTATCTAAAGGTATCGCTAAAACGATTGAAGAGATAGAAGCACTGGCTAAAATCAAGTAAATTTTAAAACTTTATATCAAAATAATTATCTGTTTAATGAATAGTTAATTGGAACATTTAAGATAAGGTTTTCTGGTGGTTTTGGAAATTTATCTGATATGTTTTGGATTGTTTTAATTGCAGAGCGAGAAAGAGTTTCATTTTTTGATTCGAGAATAATAATATTTGAAACCTCTGCATTTTTTGATAGTGTAAATTGTACAGTAACTTTACCTTGAATTCCACGCTTTCTTGCACTTCTAGGATAGTATAAATTTTCTCGAAGTAGTTTAGATATCTCTTGTATATGAGAACTTATATACTCTTGTACAATCTGATCTTGTTTTTTTTCAGTTGATTCTAATTTTTGTTTTGTAGTAACTTTCGAAGAAGTAACTAGCTCTTTTTTTTCTGAATTTTCACTCTTTATTTCTGTTTCAGTTGTTGTAGGCTTATCTGTCTTTTTATCAGTTGCTTCTTCTGTACTATTAAGATCTTTTTTAATTTCTTGATTTCTAATTTTTTCGACTGGAACTACTTGAGGTTTTTTTATTATTGTTTTAGATTCTGATTTTACTTTGGGTTTCGTCTTTTTTGGTGCTACTTTAGTTGTTTTTTTAACAGCTTTTTCTTTGGAGAGCTTTTTTACAGTTTTTTGAACAATAGGCTCAGGTTTTTTGCTCTCTTTTTTTGGTTTTTCTATTGAGACTGTACACAAGCATATTTCTACTTTTTTTTCAGCAGTTTTATTATTTGTAAATGAGATATTTTCGTAAGAATACAGAAGTAAAAAAAATAATACAGCATGAAAAATGAGCGAGATTATAAAAGAACTACTGTGCCTTGTCATAAGCTTATAGTAGCCAAATCTATGTTATGAATATGTTAAGAAATAAAAGTGTTGGAAATAAATTCCAACACTTTTTGATGTGTTTACTAGAGGATTAGATTGATCTTTTAAATTCTGGATATGCTTCTACACCACATTCAGTGACATCCATACCTTCAATTTGAGCTTCATCTTCAGCTCTATATTTTGTAATTTTATTGATGATGAAAAGTGAGATAAAAGAGACACTAAAAGCAAATATAGCTACAAGAACAACACCTTTTAGTTGATCCATAAATGAAATATTGTCTATAAAGATTCCAACAGCTAATGTTCCCCAAATTCCATTTACTAAATGCACTGAAAGTGCACCAACAGGATCATCTAGTTTGAGTTTATCAAATAAAGGTACGGCAAACACAACAAGTGCTCCACCAATTGCACCAATGAGTATAGGTGTATACACATCATACAAATCTGGCCCTGCTGTAACTGCCACTAATCCACCTAAAGCACCATTTAAGATCATAGTGATATCGAAAAATTTATATCGAAAATACATCATTACACCTGCAATAATTGCACCTGCAAGTCCTGCTGTGTTTGTGTTCATGATTGTTTTTGCAACAGCGTCCGCATTTTCAACACTTGATATAGAACCAACACTTCCACCATTGAATCCAAACCATCCAATCCAAAGCAAAAAAGCTCCAAGAGTTACAAGTGGAATATTTGAAGCAGGGATAACTCTGACTTTATCATTTACATAACGACCTTTACGAGAACCCATAATTAAAATTGCGGCAAGAAGAGCCCATCCACCTGTTGAATGGATTACTGTTGATCCTGCTAAGTCATACATGTTAATATCAAACATTGTATCAGCTAAAAAATCAGCTCCCCAACTCACATTTACAACGATTGGATAGATTGCAGCACCCATAACAACTGCAAAAATAGTTAGAGGTATGATACGTACTCTTTCACTCACTCCACCACTCATAATGTTGATTGTTTTACCAACAAATGCCATTTGAAAAAGAAAAGCTGCCCATTTACTCATTGAATCATTTTCCCATGATCCGAAAGCAAGAGTGTATCCTATAAGTAAAAATGCTAAAGATGCTACTGCGTAGATCATAACATTTATAGTTAAAACGGAAGTAACATTTTTTGTACGTACTAAACCAGCTTCAAGCATTGCAAAACCAGGTACCATAAAAATAATTAACACCATTGAAAATAGTGCGAAGAACGTGTCTATGATATATGTAAAATCAGCTTCTGACATCAATTAAACCCTTTAAATTTTAGTTAAGGGCTCATTTTAGCGAAAAAAATGTATATTTGAAAGATGGATTGATTAATATTTAATCAATCCATATATTGAAAGGGGAAGAGTGTAAAAGTTTTATATTGCTTCAGAGTCTGTTTCACCAGTTCTGATTCTAATGATTTGTTCAACATCGCTCACAAAAATTTTACCATCACCGATTTTACCAGTGCGTGCTGCTTCTACAATTGTAGCTGTTACTTGTTCTACATCTTTTGCTTCAACAACCATTTCCATTTTGATCTTTGGTAAAAAATCAACTACATACTCTGCACCACGATAAAGTTCACTATGACCTTTTTGACGACCATAACCTTTTACTTCACTTACTGTCATACCGTCTATTCCGATCTCAGCTAATGCATCTTTTACATCTTCTAATTTGAAAGGTTTGATAACCGCTTCTACTCTTTTCATATTTACGACTCCCTAATTTATTAAGAAAGAGGCTTTATCCTCTTTTTGAATTTTAAAATTGTAACCACTTTTATGGTGTAAATCAACTCTGTTATGTTTAGTTTTTATACAAACTCATATATGAAGCCATTGAAGGCTTTATATATCTGTGAATTATACGTTTAGTACTTTTTCACCATGAGTAGCTTCATCAAGACCTTGTTGTTCAGTCTCTTCATCAACTCTACCACCACCAGTTAATGCTGATGCAATGAAGTAAACAATAACTGTACCTACTAGAGTGAATATACCTACAACTACTACTGACTCAAGTTGTACCATAAATTGACCCATTCTGTCACCAGTTGCTTTTAATGGTCCATCCCATAATAAATCTTGATCGTTAAGAGCAAAGATACCAGTTGCAAGAGCACCCCATAAACCAGCTAAGAAGTGAATACCAAATGCATCGAGTGAATCATCATATCCAAGTTTCTTTTTAAGACCAGCAACACCGAAGAATCCAACAAGTGAACCAACAGCACCAATAATCATTGCACCAGTTACATCAACGAAACCAGCAGCTGGAGTAATAGCTACAAGACCAGCAACAACACCTGAAGCAGCACCTAAAAGAGTTGGCTTTTTGAACACTAACCACTCAAGGATAACCCATACGATAGCAGCCACAGCAGTTGCAAGTGTAGTAGTAAGGTAAGCTAAACCAGCGATAGCGTTTGCACCAAATGCAGATCCACCATTAAATCCATACCAACCAAACCATAGTAATGCAGCACCAAGAGCTGTTAACATAACTGACATAGGTTTCATAGCAACTTTATTATATCCAGCACGTTTACCAACTAAGAATGCAAGAACTAAACCAGCTAAACCACCATTCATGTGTACAACAGTACCACCAGCGAAGTCTAAAGCACCAGCATCAAATAATAGTGCACCGTCTCCACCCCATACCATGTGTGTAATTGGAGCATATACAACAATTGTCCAGATAGCTACAAATACTAACCATGTTGAAAATTTAATTCTTTCAATAACTGATCCAGAAGCGATAGCAACAGTAATAGCAGCAAATGTACCTTGGAATACAACAAACACATATGTTGGATATGTTCCACTTAATTCATTCCAAGAAATTCCACTTAAAAATGCATTTCCAAATCCACCAATAAAACTTTGTAGTTCACCACCATTTCCAAATGCCATTGAATAACCTGCTGCTATCCAAGCAATGAATGCTACTGCAAATGCACCTAAAACCATTGCATATGTATTAAGAACATTTTTGCTTCTTGTCATACCTGCATAAAATAGTGCTAAACCTGCCGGTGTCATTAATAATACTAATGCTGCTGACATCATCATCCAAGCAGTATCACCAGTATCAAGCGTAGGTGTGTCTTCAGCTAAAGCTAAAGAAGGTAAAAGCATTAAAGCTATCTTCAACCATTTATTCATCTTTATTTCCTTTTTTTCTCTTACGAGTTATTTCGATGAGTATTGTAACAGCAAAATGAATTGTGAATAGTCACTAAGTTGATTAAAAAATATACAATTATTTTAATATAATATTTTTTTCTGAAAAAAGATGGTTGATAAATTAATCAAAAATATTTTTTTAAATTTCTGGTTTTACTAAGTGTATGTGGGGTGTTTCGTTAATATTAAAAATCAAATATATCGTCAAGGGAATCTTCTGCCTCTTCATCATAAAGACCAAGTATCACTTTGATTTGTGAAAGGTCCGCTTTAAAAGATTCATCCATAAAGTTCAAATGCTCAGTACCATCTACAAAGATTTTTTCTTGCCAGTGAATGAGGTTGTTTAAAAATGATTGTAAAAGGACTCTGAAATCATTCCCTATGAGTTCACATTCTGAAGAGTAGAGCGACAGTATTACTGAAAGTTCTGCAACAATATTATTTATTGTACTAAGTTCAGGATAATGTTTTAAATGGCTACTATAGTATGAAAATGTTGTTCGATAATCAGAGATTTCAGATAAGTTTATTGTTTTATAAATAGTTTCGTAATTTTTTTCATGCATTTTTTCTAAAATATTAAACATCTCATCTAAATCATCTTCAATCAAAAAATCATAATAATACTTTTGTTTTTGAGAGTTTTTATCTGTATAAGTATAGGCTATTGATTTTTGTATTGAATAGTGCAGGAGATTTTTGCTTTGATCAAAATCAAAATTAAATTTTCTAAGTCTAGTACTAAGGGTATCTAAACACTCTGTATGTTCGGTTTGAATTGTTACCACATGTGCACTGGCTGATTCTTCTAAAGTGAGATATATCGGCTTGTTGTAAGAGATACGTTTTTGAAAGCTACACAAAATGTTATGCAGTCTTGCAAATCTGTCATATGTTGATTCAGACTGCTCTATATTTAAGCGAAAGATTACAAAGGACCAGAAGTCTTCAATTGTATCTTCATTAGTAAGAGTAAATATTGTTCTGTATCCATAAAGCGAAGACATCTCTTGTACCTTTTGTGTAGAAGCTTTTCATTATAAAGTAATATTTTTGTGATATTTTAATAGAAAATTTATTGAAATATCATAATAATTGATTAAATAGTAAACATAATACATTAAGTTGCTTAGATTTTAATCAGGTATTTTTACTTTAGAATAATGGAAATAATTATAATAAAAGAATGATAGAAGAGTTACTAGAGAATGACAGAATTGAAATATTTTTACAACCGATAGTTTCAATTAAAGATAAAAGTATTTTTGCATTTGAAGCTCTAACAAGAGCTTATGATGAAAAAGGTAATTGTATTTCACCTACTTTATTGTTTGAAACAGCATATAAAGATGCAAAGTCTTGTAAACTAGACGAGTATGTGAGAGAATTAGCTCTTCAGAACTTTTTACAATATTATCACCAAAATAGTGTTGCATTACTTTTTTTGAATTATGAATCTTCCGTAGTAGATAGTAGAAAACACACTGATTTTATTGATGTGGTAAAAAAATATGATATTCCAAGTTCAAATATTGTTATCGAGATTAAAGAAGATAAAGTTAAAGACAATGAACTACTTAAAGATTTTATAGAATTATATAAGCAGAATGGTTTTGTTATAGCAATAGATGATTTTGGAACTGGATATTCAAGCTTTGATCGTCTTGAATTGATAAAGCCTGATATAGTGAAGGTCGATCGCTCAATCATTTCAGATATACACGATAATTTTATTAACTCAGAGATTCTAAGTGCTATATCAAACATGTGTCATCAAATTGGCTCTATTGTATTGGCTGAGGGAGTTGAGGACTCAGATGAGATCCTCACATGTATGAAAAAGGATATAGATATTTATCAAGGATATTGGTTTGCAAAACCAGCTGCGCAGATAAATGAGAATGATCTTGACAATATCCAAAGCTCTATACAAGAAGCGGCATCAATATACAAAAAAATGATTCAAAGTGATATCTTGAAAAAACAATTAGTATTTGATAGATCAAAATCTTTAACTTCAAAAACATTTTCGATTTTACAAGAGTATGGACTTAATGGGTTAGACGAAATTGAAAAGGTCTTTTTACTAGATGATGCACTTGAAGCAATTTATTTTATACATTTTGACAATGGTATTCAAGTAGGTAAAACATTCATTAATGCTAAAGATCGTTATCTTTACAAACCTACTAGTGAAGGGTATGATCATAGTTTAAGAGAATATTATTTTATAACAAAGGATTCCTCTAGAGGAGACTATCTGAGTAAGAGGTATGTTTCAAAAGCAAGTGGAAATATGTGTAGAACATATGCTTCTAAAATACGTTTTAATAGACAATACTATATAGTTTGTTTTGATATAGCAGATTAAACACGTGAAGGTTTCATAGGAAAAAATTATTTTTTTATAATATTTAGAAGAAGATTAAGGCATTTTAAGGTAATATAAAAGAATTTATTTTTTTAGGGTGTTTTATATGAGCGATTTGCTAAGCAACGATGACGTACAGAGTATTAACATAGAAGAGACACTTCAAGATAGTTATCTTGATTACTCTATGAGTGTTATAGTAGGACGTGCCTTACCTGATGTAAGAGATGGACTTAAACCTGTTCACAGAAGAATACTATATGCGATGGACAAACTAAATTTGTCACATGGCTCTAAATTTAAAAAATCTGCACGTATTGTTGGGGATGTAATTGGACAGTACCACCCTCATGGTGATACAGCTGTGTACGATGCACTTGTTCGTATGGCACAAGATTTCTCTATGAGAATGGAACTTGTAGATGGACAAGGAAACTTTGGTTCTGTAGATGGTGATTCTGCTGCAGCTATGAGATATACTGAAGCTCGTATGACAAAAT
>Ga0181567_10002244_pt1 | contig 14481 bp, 21 predicted proteins | sample 101ome_14_FD_133761 | JGI IMG/M metagenome (GOLD analysis project Ga0181567, IMG submission 133761) | Coastal salt marsh microbial communities from the Groves Creek Marsh, Skidaway Island, Georgia - 101403AT metaG (megahit assembly) | ecosystem: Environmental > Aquatic > Marine > Intertidal...
CTTCTTTAGCTCTGCGATCTTCTGTTTTACTTAATATACCTTTTACATCGCTTGGAGCCATAAACTGACCCTTTTTGATATTGATAGCGTCAATATTCATTTTTGCTACACCAGTAATGAGATCTGTTTGTCTGCACAAAAATGCTGGTATTTGAACAACGTCTACGCTACCATTTCTTTCTATGTCTCCAATTTGCCAACGTTCATGGACGTCTGTAAGTATTTTAACTCCAAGTCTCTTTTTTATTTCTTTAAAATCTCTTAGAGTTTGGAAAAATGATTCCCATGGACTAGAATGCATCCCTCTTGTACTATCAATATGTGTGCGATTTGCTTTGTCAAAACTTGCCTTAAAGATATATTCAAAACCGTATAGATCACACACACGTTTACATTCACTAGCGATTTCTAATGATTGCTCAAGTGACTCATGCTGACAAGGTCCTGCAATAATCCTCACTGTATCACTCCATTCTTATATGCATACTCTAATGCATTATTGGCCTCTGTTTCCATTGGCCTGTTCTCATACCAGTTACCAGTCTCTTTGTCAAATTCTTGGCATAACATTACTATTTGTTGAGCTGTAATAGGATAGCCACGTTCTACGGCTTTACCAGCAATGGCTATCATAATACGGTACATTTGTCTATACCAACCAGTATTTGAAATTGATATGTATTCAGCGGCAAGAGACTTTGGCCAAAATGGACAATCTCTATAACCAGACCAAACATAATCAGTATTATTTAGCTTGGTTTTACGGTACTCAATTATCTGTTCTTTCCAAGCATCTGGTAGTCTATCTAAAAAGTCTTTACTATTTTGTTTTTCGTTGTATTCCCATTTGGCCATCAAGGCATCAGGTTCAAGTGCAGAACCGCTGTTAGAGAATACAAAATTATTAGCACCATCATAATTTGCAGGGACGTAATACATACGAGACAAATCCTTAGTCTGTTTGTCTCCGATCGCTTCGAACTCGGAGTTAAGCGCAAACCAGAAGTGTTTGATACGATCTGCCGATATTGCTTCAGACATTGGGAATACAAGTCTAAACTTTGGTACAGAACTAGTGCTGCTAGCAGTGCTGTAACAAATAAAAGTGTAATGCCCATATCTGGATTTAAGTTCACTTTCTAGATCTCCTTTAAACTCATGATCATCAACATCAATAGCACACCAAGATCCCCAAGTAACAACGTTCTTGTTTGCCCTAGTTGTATTAGGTAAGTAAGTAGCCGGTGATATAAGTTCAGCATCGAGTTTTCCTTTTAACTGACGTTCTGATAATTTATATATGAATTTCTCAAAGCCAGCCCAATTATCAAAGTCAAGCCGTCTATGAGTTTTGTTGTCATATCTACTTTCAAATATCGTAAGAGAGTACATTATCCAAAAAATTCTTCCAAGGTTGCAACCGGTTCTGGTGTCCAGTCAACAGCATCCAGAATAGGTTTGAGTGGTTCAATAAAAGTCTTCTCAAACATTATACCATAGTCAACATGCTGTTGTAAACCAAATTCTTTCGGAAGAATACCAGGAAATGATATGACATTTTCTTTGATAGGATTAGGCGTCTTTAGATAGACAAACTTAATCTTTTCGCCATTCTTGATAGTTTCATATCGTTTCGTTAGATTATTTTGTTTTAGGTAGTGGTTATATAATAACGAACCACGGACATGAATTGGAGTACCTTTACCATAGATTTCTTTACGGTCTTTCCATTTGTCAACTTCAGAGACGCCACGTGGAAATGCAACAGCTTCAGGTGGAAGTTTACTAAACTCAGACTTGAAATTAGAAATGAATTTCTGTGTATCTGATTCAGTGCCATTGATAATCACTTTGAATATTTCTTTGAACTTATCACGGACCACTTCAGGCGTAGACGACTTAATAGCCTCAATACCCATCATCTTGAGTTTAGGCTCAGCGTACTGGACACCCTCTGAGTTATGCACATTCAAAATATATCGTTTCTTTGCTGTCCAGATTCCACGATCAGCAATCACTTCACGAGCCATTTCCATACGTGGAGCGTATCCATTCATTACATGATAGAATTCGTCATAAGACTTTGATAGTATTTTTTCAAAATGGTCTTGACAGATTTTATCTAAAAACTTTACAGGATCATTTGGATTAAACTTCTGAACCAGTGGACCCATGTTAATATAGACAGAGTCTGTATCAATTGCAATTACATAATCATCTTCAGTTTCTAGAAGCTTGTTCATCTCTTCGTTAATAGCTTTCTCTGCCCAACGAATCACAGTCTGACCAGTCAAGGTAACCGATTCAGCCAATGCGTTATCGAAATACTTGAAGTACTTGTTAGCCAAAGCGCCATATAAACTATTAAGTAGGATCTTAATAGCCATCTGGTTATTTTCAAGCTGATTGATCTTTGACTCTAGAGATTTATCTTTAGTCTTCTCATACTCAGACTGAGCATCTAACATTTGGCGTTTGATAGCTTTTCGTTCTGCGTAGTAGTCCACAATCAATTCAGGGATAATGCCCTGCTTCGACCGGTCAAAGGGCACACCAGATGAGGCGAGAGCGTATGTTTCATCAACTTGCCTTGTTCGATCATGGTCAAAAAGATAATAATCTACGCCTTGTGGAAAGCGTATGGTGTAATCTTTACATAGAGTCTCTGGTGAAATATTCTGTTGAACAATAATATTAGGATATAGAGAGTTCAAGTCGAAAGATACTACCCAATCATGAGCACCAACATGTGGATCTTTTACATAACCACCGGCAATTGACTTACGTTCAGATTCTGGATTACCAACCACAGCATACGGAACTTTATCAATTTGCTTTACTGGTGAAATAATCTTTTTACTTAACAACCGGCGATAGATAATCGATTCCCAGATGTTAGTAGTGCCAAAGGTATCACCAACATTGACGCCGCCTTTGTATGCCATAGTCAAAGCCAGAGAAATCAATCCCATCTTTTGGTCAATACGATCTACGAGTTGAACGTCTTTGATATTATAGTCAATAAACTTTTGGTGGTCTTCTTTGTATAGAGTATAGAGATTACCATGTTCTTCATATGATAGCTTACGTTCTCCAAGGACGACATAACCAATATGGTCTAGCTTGTAAGATTCTTGAGCACCATATGAATAACCAAACTTGCGGAATAGCTCTAGATAATCTGCTTGTTGAATACCAACAATTTCATATCCGGGTTGTACACGTCCAGCAATTTGCTGATTACGTTCATTAATCATACCCCAAGGGGAGAGGCGCTTGGCTGCGGTTTCAGAACCAATAAGAGTAATACGGTTTACAATATAAGGAATATCAAAGAATCGAGAGTTCCAACCAGTAATTACGTCGGGATAATTCTTTGTCCAGTAGCCAAGAAACTTTGTAAGTAATTCCTCTTCAGTTTCGCAATAGTGATACTGAATGAGATCACCTTTCATATCGATCTCAGTCTTTTCAGGATCATATGTATCCAATCCCCAGACTTGATAGACCGAAGATTTACTTGACTTCAGAGCAATTGAGATAATTGGATACGCAGCTTCTTCTGGTGTAGGGAATCCATCGTCAGAAGCCACCTCAATGTCAAAGTTAACTACATTAACATCTTTGATATTAAACTGAATGTCATTAGGAAACTTCTCAGTAATAAACTGGTGAATGTAATTTGTTGTGCCGAAAATCTTGAAATTATCAGTGCCTTCATACATTTCGATAAATTCTTTTGCTTCACGCATACTGCCGAAATCTTTAGCTTTTAAGTTATGGCCAAATAACGACTTAGTGTCTGATTCTTCCTTGATTGGTAGATATAGTGTTGGTTCGAACTTGTATTTCGTAGTGATTGGTGTGCCGTTGTCAGAATATCCACGGTACAATATTGAATTACCATAACGGTTGACTGATGTATAAAATGCCATAAAACCTCCAGTGTTGAGGCTATTCTATCATAATTTAGACTAATTGTAAACATGCTTCAGCAAATATTTTTCAGCACTTGGATGAACTGGCTTGTTACAACTTTTACAAGGTGAATAACTTCGTTGACCTTTTGCTAAATCTTGCTGGAATTGTTTTAGTTTTTCGTTTTGTTTGATATATGTATTTAGCGGTTGACTATATACATTCTCTAATATAGTTGGATTGAACCATTCATTACAGCATAGATTATAATCACCATTGTAGTTTATATAGATTACTGTAAATGGTTTTTCACAAAATAATCCAAGAACCGGGTGATGTGGATCATTATGTGTAAATTTATTTTCTACTGATCCTGCTCTATTATTATAAGAATTATTTAACTTTGTTCTTTTATCTACAATATGAAAATTGTATTTTTGTAAAGCTTCTTCAGGACTTAGTTTACTTTCATCATATATGCTGTAATCTACTTTATGCAATCTATTGATTTGATCTAAGTAACGATCAACACGATTTCCATTTGTAGATAGTTTTACTTTTAAGTGAGATAGTTTATCTAGAATCTCTCCAAACTGTGGATGTAGTGTAGGTTCCCCACGACCAGATAAATGTATTATGGGCTGATGTTCTAAATCTTTTATCTGCTCAACTATCAAATCAATAGTTTCTAAAGACATGTTTAGATTAGAGTTTGGATAGCCCTGACTGCGAGGACAAAACTCGCATTTCATATCACAAAGCTCAGTAATGTTAAGTTCAATCAAATAAAAGAAGGGCCGAAGCCCTTCTAATTTATTTCTTTTCAGAGACAAATTCATATAATTTTTCAGCTTGCTCTTTGATTTCCTCTGGCGTAATAGCCTTTGGTACATATTTCTTATATGCTTCCAATGCTTGTTCTGCATTGTCTTTATACATATCCATCATCTTGCGAGCAATTTCAAGTTGCATATCGTATTGTTTGTCCATAACATCTTTAGCCATTGCTAAGATATCTGTACGGATTTGATAAGGATTAGACATAATAATCTCCTGTGTCTGTGTTGTGATCTGAGGGGCCATGACAGCCCCTCCGCTAAGATTCTTCTGTTAGCCTTTCAGCTTTGCAACTTGCATCATGCAATTCTTAGCTAGGTCATGTTGACCTTGAATTGCAAAATGAGTAGCTGCTCTGCTATATCCAACTACTTCACACCAGTTCATAAAACCAGCCCAAAGTTTTTGGAATCTTGAACGATGATCGATAGTGACTGTATCTACTAAAAAAGCCATTAGACAAATCCTCTTAAGTTAGGGTTAAAAGGAGTGATAAGATGTGATTGTTTCATATCTGCATCCTGTCTAGCTATAGAATAGATATCACCTCTTGAAATACCAATATCGTTCAATTCTGCATCAGTTAGCTTGCGCAATTCATGTTCTGTTTGTCTGATTGCTTTAGCCATCTGATAGTTATTAATTAGCTTCTTGAAGAAGTTGTTTAGTGTCTGTGTCATTTGTTAATTCCTCGTAATGACCGATTTCGATTTTACGAGGACGCAGTGCTTCAGGAACTTCATATTTCACATTAATTGACAATACTCCGTCCTTGATGTCTGCTCCGTTTACGTGTACGTGCTCAGACAGCCTAAAAGTGCGTTTGAACTTCTTCGTGGAAATACCACGGTGAATGTACTCGCGACCTTTGCTTTCATGTTCTCCAGTTACTGTCAATGTTCGGTCTTTGACTTCAATTGACAACTCATCTTTTGAGAATCCAGCCACAGCCAATTCGATCAAGTAATCATGATCACCAGTTTTTAAAATATTGTGGGGAGGATAATTATCAGTTGCATGTTTTGCTACATAATCTAATTCATTAAGTAGGTGATCAAAACCAACAAAAGATGAACGTGGAAATAGTGATTGTACGCCTGTCATTGTTTTCTCCTTTTTACAAGCAAGAATAAAAATGGAACCGGATCATTCCGCATTCCACTTTTATTTATATAGTTATTGTTATGCCAAATGTAAATAGCCGATATGCAAAAAAGTTCTACCAGCCAAAAGAAAATCCTACACGAGAACTATCTGGCAAAGCAACATGGTAAACTCCAGTTGGCACATATACAAATTCCCCTTGGACTAAGCGTCTAGAGAATGTAGATTTACTAGTCATAGTTTGTGTTTCATCAGAATAATCACATCCATTTTCAAATATCTTCCACGGCATAGACCCCTGTATCATAACAAAGAAAACTTCCATTCTATCGTTATGGGGTGGGGAAGCTATGGCGTTTGGACTAAAACCAGCATAACAATGGCATGATAATCCAGTTCTATTTAAAAGTTTACCAAGTTCAGTTTTTACACGTCTTACAATTGGAAAATCATCTGTTTCAACACTAACAAATATTTTATGAGGATCTCTAGCTCTTTTATTTCCATTTAAAAAAGACTGATCAAAATAAGGTACTAATTGATCCCAACTAGGATAGGCTGATGGTGGCAGATCGAGTCTGCCATGAAAAGCTTTTTTTGATTCAATAGATTCTAATAATCCGTCAGGAAACATTACTTATTACCGATGTTATACTTTGGACAAAGCTCCCACTGATTCTTTTCTTTATATGGTAGAATTTTAATTAATCTAAGTGGAGCACAATTGGATGCTTTGGTTTGATCTTGAATCTCTACTAGACCCCAGTCACTCATAAGAGTAGCAATTGTATTGCGTCTTTGAATATCTGTTTCTTCAAGGTTTGCTTTTTTACCGTCTAACATAAACAGCTCTTTGAAATGTACAATAAAGTAGCGGCCTTGTTTATGTAGAATATGACATGACTGGAAAAGTTTTTTATCTTTGCGTGAAGCGACGCCGATGCGTGTTAATGTTTCTCTTACTTTAAGGAAATCATCTGGTTCGTTAAGTGTAACCTCTAGCATATCTGTAGGGTTCCACTGTATTACATTAGTTTCTTCCACCTTTATTCACCTTCTGTCTTATTATAGTTATTTGTTCAGGTGACAGAAGTGACAATACTTGTCTAGCTTTTTCATTGCTATATCCATAGTACTCTTTAACCACTTCAATATCACTCTCAGTTGTTGGTTTAATCCATTTCGAAAATCTTTTACGCTTACGGATTATATTTATAAGAAAGTGATATTGCAGTTTGTGGTCAAGGTGGTGATACTGATTCATGACATTTGCGAGCCCTACCGTATCAGCAAAGTAAGACAATGAACGATTAACCATGAAAGCAGGATATGCTTTTTCATCTTTATCATCTTTCATAATATCTTCTTTAGTATTATTAATACTATTCACATAATCAAAAGGATTCATTAATACCATCCATTCGCATAGTCTTTAGCGTACATCTTAATAATTCTCATTTGTTGATCGGGGGAAAGCTCAACTCTATCAAAGCTTGGATTTTGATTTCGCCATATGCCTTTAAAAGAAGTTTTACACTTGGTTTTTCTCTCCAACCATTCTAACAATTCTGGCATCTGATGTAAATAATAAACTTTATCATAATCATTGGGATGGCCCATAAAATAGCTTTGAGAAAAGAAATGTTCATCTCTTAACAATTGATTATCAAATGCATCTAATACTGCATTAATATTTTTTGAATCAACGTGTGTTAAATCTATGTAATTCTTTTTGACATACTTATGATGATAGTATAGTTTTGTTTGTTCCAAATAATAAATAGCAGACATAAAGCGTTCTACTGGATCTCTTTTAATAGCTATTCTGTAAGAGCCACGACGAAATGGTTGATCCCACATATCCATTTTTAACATAACCATATTATATCTTTCACTACTACTAGGAGAGTTGATTTGTCCCCCATTAAGTTTTTCAAGATAAATTGGATCATATCTAGCTAGCCATACGTGGCGCAAAGTCGTATATCCATTTTTTAGACACAATCTAATATCAATATCATCATTAAAATAAAGTACATTATCGACTGGGGTCATTTTTAAATCTCATATTCGACGCCGCTGTCTTTCCACGGCCAATCTTGTTGATCCATTACATCACTAATTATATCATTTAATTCACCAGATGTATACTCTCTTGTATCACTTTTTTGATTAATATGAATATCATTTAGATATAATTGTGGAACAGTTTTATGGCCTCGGTCCCTAATCCAGACAAGAGCTCCAGGATCTTCTCTAATATTTACAACTTCGTACTTATGACTTGTTTGATCTAACATCTCTTTCATTAGATCGCAAAAGGGGCAATTAGGTTGTGTATATAATCTTAGCATATTGTGCTCCTTTTTACTTTATCTAAAATCTCCGGCCACGATATTTGACTATCAATATGCATTCGAAATGAAAGGTTCATTCTATGATCTTCATTTAAAGAGTTATCAACAGAATGATATTTCTCAGTACGTATTATTTTAGGTCCATCCATTTTAATAGCTAAAACCTGTTTTATATATGGAGAATCTTGACTTACTCCAGCGGTTGGGATTCCATTTTTTAAATGATTATATCTTACGTCAGAAGTGTTTTCCAATTCCCAAAAATTAGTTGTGCCTTTATCATCTTTAAATAGCGGAAAATTAATTGCAAAAGTAAAACATTTTTCGTCATTTCCATCTCTGTGTGGTAAGGCTTTTTTGTATGGTTGAGTGGAAGTAATAGCTATATTTTTGTCTATGTCTATATCTAATTCATCTTCTAAGTATGTTTTAATATAATTAGTGTATTTTAAATTATCTAGATCATTGCCTTTTATTCTTAAATATTTAAAAGTACCTTTATCCATTTCTCCGGTATCTTTTATAAACTTACCATAATCAGGATCTTGTTGGAGGACAATATCTAAATAATTAGATATTTCTGATTTTAATATATCAGCATCATAATCAATATCTATAGGACAAATGTAATCATCCATAGAATTCTTTTCTACGTTGCTCATCTACCATCCCAGCAAAAACATCGTGCTTAACTTTTTGTCCATCATACAAAACATAATCATTTGGTTCTTGGTTTTCAAATAACTTATCCATATATGTTATCATTCTGGACATTGTTCTTTTATCGCCGTCTTTTACATTTGTCGGCCGTGCATGTAAAGTAATATTTTGATCCATGAAAACAATTTGGCCATCTTCCCAATTTTGTGTATAAACGTTTTCTGGTTTATTCAGTAAAGACCACATATGAGCTCTTACTTTTTGGCTTTCTTCTACTGACATACCTTTAAATTTTTTAAATGAATGAGATGGATATTTTAATCCTTTTCTACCTGTAGCGGTAGTATCAACAACTGGACATTCCATTCCAGCTAAACACACCATATTATATTTTACAATCTCCATTTGAGATGGAATTAGTTCTTGAGACATAGACCCATCCCATTCCCAGACTGTAACGAGTTCATCAAACATTGATTTATCTTCATGGTTTAATGATTCATAAACTGGACCAGTCTGAAGAAATGTTGTTTGACTCCCTTTTGATCCAAATAAACTCATTAATCCAATCACACGTTGTTTATCATAATGAGCTTGTTGATCACTGTGCCAGTCTAATTCGCCATTAGTAAAAATACCAGTAGGTTTTCCTTTTGCGTTTTTAGCAAAACTAACTCGAGACATTCCTTCTTGAAATTCTTCAACACCTTTCGAAATATATCCAAGATTCAGTAATACTTCTCGCCAATGGCTGCCTTTGAGTCTTTTTTCACCAACATACTTATGAAGTAAAGCTCGTGATGGTGTTCCCCATAATGTTTGTATTTCGAATAAACGTTTTTCTGTAATTTTCTGGTCAATAAAAACTACACATTTATCAGCTACGATTTGTCCTAGCTCTTTACATTCTTCATCATTGCTTAAATCAATATCTGTAATTTGATAGGCATTATTTAATTCAGTCAATTTCATAATTAATCTCCAAAGGTGCGGCCATAGCAGCCTGAATAGTCTTTTTGGCTATTTCTATATCAAGTATATATACATCAGAAAGGACACCATTTACTTTATAAGTGCCATCATAATAAGCAAAATTTATTTTTTCTAAAAGATGTGCATGGCGTAATGGTGACGTTCCTTTTCTCCAATCATTACTATCCTTATAATCATTAGATACGTTCAAACTAAAATATAGATTCTTAGCGCCGTTGTCTAAGCAATGCATCATTGTTGGCCAAGCTAAAAATCTAGATGGAATGCTTTTAGCCCAAACATTTCTAGTTTCTATCATAGATCTTTTAACACGTAATAAATTAAAATATTTTGGATGTGTTAATAGTCTTGAAAAAAACATCCAATCATCCCCGCGCCATTGATAGCATCCATTCATAGAAACTATTTTATTTTTATAGTAGGCTAAAAAATATGTAATTTTATCAGTCTTCATCCTTTCAATTGAAGACCAGTTGAAGTGTTCAAAACCATATTGTTTTAAATCTTCGATAAAAGCTTCTAAATGTTTTCTTTGGCTTTCATCGTATTTTTTAACTTCAATCATTAATTACTTTATACCAATTAATAAAAACTAATCGAGATCCTTTTGTTACTTCTGTAACACCATGTAACATTTTAGATCCATATATCAATGTATCTGATTCTATTACTGGAACGTACAATTTAGAAATAGTGTTATCCCTATAGTCTCTCGCAACATAGCTTACTCCACCTTCTAAATCATCACTTAAATTTAAAAAAGTAACAGCAGTTACATAAGATAAGTTATGATTATCTCTATGTGTATTTGCTTTAGCGCCTTTTCTGTAATTTATTATATGACTTACTCTAGTATATAATTTTACATTAACTATTTTTTCAATTTCTTTTTTAACACGATTTCCAACTCTTTTAATCACTTCAGGTGAATTGTTCGAAACTTCATACTTCCAAATGTGATGCAGGTTTATATCTTGTTTTTCATATTTCATTTTAGAATATGCATAATCACATATCTCTTGTTTTTCTGACAGTGAAAAAGTCTCTGGAAGAACTGATAAAAACATTACTTTAAATTTACCTGTGCCATAATTTCTGTCATACAAGCTACCATATTTAATTCATGATCAGCGACAAAAGCATCTTTGTACTGATAATCGGCTAGAATAAGAACTAGCTGTGGAATACTTTGAGACTCTACGAAGTCATACATATTATCGTATAAACCACGGAAAATAGCTGTAGTATCCATATCCATATGATTAACTACCCATCCCCGCATCTTTTTAAAGTCTTTTGTTTTTATATATTTAACTAAGCTATCAAAACCCATGTCGACAGAAATAGTATTGCTGCCATCAATACTAGTATTACTAATATTGGCCCGTTGTCCTTCATTTAAAACCCTCCGCCAGTCTGGAGCATGTTTCATTATCATATCTGCCACAGCTTTTTGTTGATATGATACGCCTTCCTGCTCGAGTATATATACGAAACGTTTGAAAAATTGACCTGCTAATTCCGCCAAATCTTTCTTTGATGTATTGAATTCATAAACACTACAACGCGAATGTAACGGTTCAATAATACGGTTCTTAAAATTACATGTAAGGATAAACCGGCAATTGTTACTAAACTCCTCAATAAAACCTCGCAAGGCAGGCTGAGTAGACTGGGGGTTGAGATAGTCAGCCTCATCAAGGATAACTACCTTGTACCCACCTTGCAAGGAAACACTAGAGGCAAATTGTTTAATCTTACCACGTAGTGTATCAATGTTACCTTCTTCAGATCCATTGATGATAATATAATCTAAATCCAACTCATTACATAATGCTTTGGCTACAGTAGTCTTACCAAGACCAGCTGTGCCAGTAAAAAGCATATTAGGCATTTCGCCTTTATCTACAATTTGTTGGAATGTTTGTTTTAGTTGATTCGGAAGTATAGTTTCTTCAATTGTTTTTGGCCGATATTTTTCAACCCAAAGAAAATCATTCATATTTTTTTATCCCTTAATAACGAAAAGAATTGTTCACTGGTTATAATATAAAAATATGATTCAGTAATATCTGTTTCTCTTACCATTTTAGCCATTCTATGGCTACCATCAATCATTCTATATTTTCTATTATGTGGATTAGTTACATCTAATGCAACTATTCCTGGAAAGGTATAATCACATTTAATATACCTTCTACCCATTTTAGCATGAGGATGTTCCATATACTTCCAACTAACATCCGAATGCTGTAGAAGAGTAGGAACCTTGAGATAAGGCCCTACATCTTCTACTTTGAGATAAGAATCTTTCTCAGGATAAACACGCCACTGTTCGACGCATTCATGCCATCCTTTTAATTTACTCTTCAGCAGCACGATCTTGTTGATATGTCTCCGACATTTGAATCAGCTGGACTGCCTGATCTCGTAATTGGCCAAGTGTAGAAAGTTCTTCACCTTTTACTGCTCCGCGTTGTACCATAGTATCAATCACTGCAACTGTAGAACGGCATACTCGATTTGCAAGGTCATAAACCGGGGCATGGGATTCGTGTGCAAGTTTTACTTCATCTTCTTTAGACATTATTATTCTCCATATGTTGATGTCTTTTCAAGAGCAACCCAATAAACTACATTGTGGTTTTGACCCTTAAATTCTGAAATTAGTTTTGATGAGATCTTTACGTCATAAGTATCTTGTACCATACGTAAGTTTGAAATATTTAAAATAAATTTAAAGTTTTCTTGTTTATATCCTCCATCTACTTCAATAGAATATTCATTAGCAGTTGTATTATCTGGATCAACAACCGAAAGTTTAATAGTACCATTCGATGGTTCTACTGCTAATTGACCATGTCCAAACACAGATGAAGCGCGGCGTAAACCAGCAATTGTGTTTTCATCTAATGTAAACCACACATCTTCTTCTGGCATAGTAATTGGTTTTGTTGGTGTAGTAAGCATATCAGTATCAGCATAATAGTACTTAACAACTTCTCTACCAGATTGGCTATTAATATTCATGTACATATCTTCGAAACGTACACTTGGCTTATCTACTAATCCTAACACATTTAAGAACTCTTGTAAATCATAAATCCCTACAACAGTGTCAAATTCTTCTGGAACTTGAGCTTCAGCCAAAATGTTTTTAGCTTCAGAGATTGTCATGATTTTATTACCGGGTTTAATTACAATGTTACCATTGATTCCCGCAAAGTTCTTTAATACATTAACTGTATTTGCACTGATTTCCATTATATAAAATCCTTATAATTTTTAACGCCTAGTTCTGAGTTTGATCCATTAGCATCAACCCAATGGAAAAATATTTGATAACACTTTTCATATTCTAATTCACTTCTCCAATGTTCAATATGGGGTCCAGCATAATATACTGCATCACCTGGTTCCATTAAGTACGTATGCTTTCTATCATCAAAAGTATAAAATGGCCAAATTTCATCTGCAGGTTCATTTCTTAAATTAACTGTCATAGAAAATTCACAATGGTTTTTGTCTCTATGCGGTATAAGTACTGCACCTTTAGTGTATATTCTACTATAATCATTTGTAGGCAATAAACTTTTACCTGATATTTTATTTAGCTTATCAGTTAGTTTATAATGAATTTCTATAAATTGACTATCAAAAGCTTTAGTAGTTTTACTTTTTGTAACATCAATATCATCATCAGTTGGATCAATATTATCCATTTTATCTGCGATGAAGTTACAAGTATCAGCATCTAAAAAACTTTTATAAAACCGATTATCATTTACAATTGTTTCATACATTATTTAATTTTACTAAAATTCTTTTCTTTATAGATTTCAATTTTGTTTGCAAACTTACCATCTAGCATTTCGCCTTTATGGGATATAACAAATACATTTGTATCGTCATCAAGTGTATGGATAATTTTCATTAGATTATCCACACCATCATAATCCAAAGAGGAATCAAACGTTTCATCTAGTATCAAAAGATTGGTTGATACAGAGTTTTTCATCTTTGCTATTTGGCGCCACGTAAACAAGAGAGCCAAATCAATACGTTGCTTTTCACCTTCAGAAAACGAATCATAAGAGAAATTATCTCTATGACGTGAACGAATTGTTTCGGAAAATGCTTCGTCTAAATAGAAAGAAACGAAGAAGTCTAGTACTTGTAAGTACTGGTTAACGAGTTTATTTATAACTGGTAAATACTGTTTTATAATTTTTGTTTTAATGCCAGTATCTTTTAGCATTTCCAATATAACAATATTATAATTCAAAGACTCGTTAATGTACAACCTTTTTTCGAACAAGTTATTTTTTTGGTCATTAAGTACTAACAAATCTTCTTTAGACTTAGCTACATCACCATCATTCCCGCTGATCTTGTCGATGGCATCGGAGAGATTTTGTATCTGTCCTTGCAGCCGTACGATTTCTCTACTGTTAGAAGATATAGCTGCGGTTTTGTCTCTGATTTGACTTGAGGCATCATTGAGCCGTTCAAGAGTTGATTCCACAAGAGCTGATTGCTCAGCGACATTGTCCAACGCTTCTTGTAATTCCGAGGCTTTAGTTTTGGCGGAGGCGAGCTTCTCAGATCGTAA
>Ga0181567_10002254_pt1 | contig 14446 bp, 10 predicted proteins | sample 101ome_14_FD_133761 | JGI IMG/M metagenome (GOLD analysis project Ga0181567, IMG submission 133761) | Coastal salt marsh microbial communities from the Groves Creek Marsh, Skidaway Island, Georgia - 101403AT metaG (megahit assembly) | ecosystem: Environmental > Aquatic > Marine > Intertidal...
CGACCGCTGCCGTGGTAGTCAAAAAATGTATTGAGCGCCGTGCGAATTTCACCGCGCCGCTGCGGTGCGGGTGGAAGGGACGCTTTGCTATAGGTGCGCAGAGACTGCAGGCGAGTGAGGAATGTTAAGCTTTCCCTCGGTATGCGCATTCCTACTCCTTGCCCGCAGGCAGCGCATAGGCTACCGCCCTGAGCTGGACTAAACCACAGCCAGGAATCCGTTAGGTCGCGGCGGCACCCAACGCACTGCTGCAGTTCAGGGCTGTAGCCCAATGCATCGAGTACCCGTAGCTGATAGTACCAAAAGAGGGACTCCACCTGATCGGCTTCAACTTCGATTAATCCGTGTAATACGCCGTGCAAGCACGCGTAGAGGCGTTCATTCGGTTCACCTTCTATCGTCAATCCCTCAATTAATTCAAGTGCAGCATTGGCCAGTGAGAACCGCTCTAAGTCACTCCCTAGAGACGGTGGGGGGTGTAAAAGGTGGCATTCGCTTAGCGTCTGTAGATCGCGCGTGTCGCGCACGTAGCACACGACGTGGACTTCGGCCATTAGATCTAATGCAGAGCCGAATTTACTCTTAACGCGTCGCGCGCCCTTGGCCGTGACTTTTAGCTTGCCAACGTCTTCTGTGAAGAGCGTGGCCATGCGACTGGTCTCACCCATGCGCCGGCTGCGGAGAACGATGGCCTTCGTTTTGATAATGGTGCGCGGCATGCTATGGGGCCTCGGCCGACGGCAGCGCGTATACGCGTTCACCTTTCTTACTCATCCCGTATTCTTCCCGTGCGACCTTCTCGACGTATCCCATGTCATTTTCCAGGCGCCAGAGCATGTTTTTAAGACTGTCGCGCTCTGCCTGTAAGTGTGACACCTGCGCCTGTAAATCTTCCACTGCTCGTCGTTTTTCTCCCATAGTCCAAAGTGCGCGATTTCCCAAGGCGATATAGGCGACGAGTCCCACGATGAGCGCGATACCAAACTGTCGCCAGCGAGAAGGCGCCACGGCGACTGGTGCGAGACGTTTTTTTCTTGTGAGTTTAGGGCTCATCTACTATGCTCGGCTCGATCTAGCTAAAAGAGGACTAAATCGTCTCTGTGTATGACTTCGAGTGCGGGACGTCCTAACTCTTTTTCTACTGCTGGCGAACTCTTGCCAAAGACGCGTCGAAGTTCGGTAGCCGTGTAGCGACTAACGCCACGTCCTAGTTCATCGCCGCGCTCGTTACTGATCCTAATTACGTCTCCGGGGGTAAAATCGCCGCTGCAGTCGATCACGCCTGCCGGTAGCAGACTGCAATCGCGATCGGTTAGTGCGCGCTGCGCTCCGTTGTCGACCACGACGCAACCCCGATGTTGGCTGGCAAACGCAATCCAGCGTTTTCGGCTACCCATGCGCTTGCCGGCGGGCCAAAATAGCGTCCCAAGCGGCTGTCCATCCATAATGTCCAATAGGCGGTGTTTACGTCCGTGAGCGATGATGGTCATTTCACCGCAGGTCATTAGAAGTCGTGCGGCGCGCAGTTTGGTGCGCATACCACCGCTGCCTACAGCGCTATTGGAGGTGCCGACCATGTCTTCTAATTGCACGTCACTGTCGCGGACCTCCGTCAGCAATTCACCTTCAGGTCCGTTTGGACCAAAGGCTGTGTAGAGTCCCTCTACGTCTGACATCATGACGAGTAGGTCGGCTCTGATAAGGTTGCTCACGTAGGCGGCGAGCATATCGTTTTCACCCAAGCGGCGTTTCAACTCGGCAACGGCAACGCTGTCGTTCTCATTGATTATGGGGACTGCGCCGTAGTCGAAGAGGCTGCGGAAGGTATTCTCCAGGTTCACATAGCGTCTACGATCGCCCAGTATGTCTTCTGCGGTTAAGAGCACCTGGCCAATGGGGACATTGCTGCGACCGAAGAGCGTCTTGTATGAGTTCATCATCAGGTTCTGGCCGATGGAAGCCAGCGCCTGTAGTTGGGCGATGCTGTCTGGACGCTGCGCCAGTCCGAGCTGTCCCATTCCAGCTGCTACGGCGCCTGAGGTGACGATGGCTATTTGGATGCCGCGCTCGCGCAAAGTGATCACGTCTTTGACCAACTGGCGTATGACCACTCGATTGGGTTTATGCTGAGCAGTTGTCAACACGTTGCTGCCGATTTTGACAACTAAACGCTGCACGTTGCGCACCGGGACACGCATGGGGTGGCCGTCGTTCACAGCCTCACTACCACTCCTCTCTGGGCGAGATAGTCCTTCACTTCGGGTATGGAGTGTTGCTGAAAGTGGAATATGGAGGCCGCCAGTGCAGCACTAGCCTGTCCGGAGGTCAACACTTCATGGATGTGATCCATCGTGCCGGCGCCGCCCGAAGCGACAATGGGCACCTGCACGCGCTGGGCCACTTCTCTATTCAACTCGAGGTCGTAACCCTGTCGCGTTCCATCGGCGTCAATGCTGTTGAGGACGAGTTCTCCCGCCCCTCTGTCGACTAATTCCTCCACCCATTCCAACGCATCAATCCCGGTCGCTGTTCGGCCTCCATTGATATAAATCTCCCAGGTGGGTTGCTGACCTTCAACCTCGGGCCGGCGGAGCGCGTCAATGGCACCTACGATGCACTGTGAGCCGAAGCTCTCTGCGCTCTGATTGATAATTTCGGGTGTGTGAACGTGTGCAGAGTTGATAGAAACCTTGTCTGCGCTGCTCTTCAAAATGGTGCGAACATCCTCAAACGTCCGTATACCGCCGCCCACGGTAAGCGGTATGAACACCTGTTCGGAAACTTGACGGACCAGGTCCATCACAATGGCGCGGCCATCTGAAGAGGCCGTTATATCGTAAAAAACTAGCTCGTCGGCGCCCTCGCGGTCGTAGCGAGATGCCAATTCAACGGGATCACCAGCGTCGCGGTCGGCTGAAAAGCGCACGCCGCGCACGTTGCGACCGTTTTTCACGTCTAAGCAGGGTATAATGCGCTTTGCTAGCATAATCAGCTCATCTGCGCAAAGTTTTTTAGTATTTGCAGGCCGCGGTCTTGGCTTTTTTCGGGGTGAAACTGCACTCCGTACAGACCATCACGCCCGGCAACCGATGTGTAATCGAGTCCATAGTCGGTTGTTGCGATACATTCGTCACTGTTTTCCGTCGTCACGTAATACGAGTGTACAAAGTAGAAGAAGCTGCCCGTGGGCACGCCTTCTAGAAGGGGCGTTTCCCGCTGTATATCAATCTGGTTCCACCCAATTTGCGGCACGCGCTCGCCGACGGGGAAGCGAGTGCACTTGCCAGGAAGGAGACCCAATCCTTTGTGCGTGCCCATTTCTTCGCTCTCCTCAAACATGAGCTGCAGTCCAACGCAGATACCGAGAAACGGTTTACCAGATCGGATGCTTTGTTCGATGCACTCGACCCAACCGCCGCTGTGTAAGTTGCGCATCGCATCGCCGAATGCTGCGTCTCCAGGCAGTACCAAATGGCTCGCTTCGGTGGCTCTTGCGGGATCATCAATGATTTGTGCCGCGAAACCGAGAAACTGAAATGCCTTCTCCACGCTGCGAAGATTGCCCATGCCGTAGTCGATAATGGCGATCATGACGAACCCAACTCCCGCGACCGTTCGCTCGCCTCGACAACGGCGTTCATAAGGGCAGCGCGCAGGCCGCCCCGTTCTAGAGCGTGTAGGCCGGCAATGGTTGTTCCACCTGGCGAAGTAACCTGCTCTTTGAGCTCGGCTGGGTGGTGGTCGCTCTGCAAGACCATTTGTGCTGCACCAGCAACGGTCTGTGCCGCAAGCTGAAGGGCTGTATCGCGTGGGAGACCCGCACGAACCCCGCCGTCGGCCAAGGCATCAACCATCGCATATACGTAGGCGGGACCGCTGCCGGATAGTCCGGTGACGGCGTCCATCTGCGCTTCGCTTACTTCTACGGCACTGCCAACCAATTCCAAGATTTGCCGGATTTGGTCTATGTGTTCTGCCGTTGCAAAACGTCCCCCGCACAGCGCGCAGGCTCCCATGCGTAGCCGGACGAGGGTCTGAGGCATGACGCGTATAACGGGTGTATCACCACCCATGTATCGTTCGATCGAAGCCGTTTGCACGCCAGCCATCATGGACACGACTACCTGCCCGGGTACAAGCGCGTCGGCCAGTTCAGGGAGCACGGCGTCTGCTACCTGAGGTTTTATACCTAAGAAAATGAAGTCTCGTTCCCGAACGGCGATGGGCAGTTCCACGCCCGTCAACATGCCGCGCTCGCTCAGTGCTTTTAGTGTCGCGGGCACTGGATCAGCGGCTGACAGAGACTGTATTTGGACAGAGCCCGAGTCGAGTAAACCGGCAATGAGCGCCTGACTCATATTGCCTGCGCCGATAAATCCAATGCGATAGTTATTCATGGCAATCAGTGTCCAAAAGTCTCGGAGGAGCGAGATTGTTTCCTCAACTAAACTGCGAATAGGATGGGCTAAAATAGGCTACTTATCGCTTTATGTCAATGTGTGAAAGTGCTGTAAGTGCCTTAATTTAATAGTAATAGACGTTGCATGGTGAACATAGGAGCACTTCTTTTTTTCTTGACGAAAGTGTGGAGAAGGCCCTATCTTAATTCAAATTTCAAGAGTCGAATATAGTATTTATGTATAATTGGGAATGCAAGGCGGTGGGCGCCCACCTCTCCGCGTTTATCAGAGTTCGTTCCCGCCCTCGAATGACTGATAAGGAGTGAGAGGAAATGGCTAAGAAGGCTCCGGCCAAGAAGGCTCCGGCCAAGAAGGCTCCGGCCAAGAAGGCTCCGGCCAAGAAGGCTCCGGCCAAGAAGGTCCCGGCCAAGAAGGCTCCGGCTAAGAAGGCTCCGGCTAAGAAGGCTCCGGCTAAGAAGGCTCCGGCTAAGAAGGCTCCGGCTAAGAAGGCTCCGGCCAAGAAGGCTCCGGCCAAGAAGGCCCCGGCCAAGAAGGCTCCAGCTAAGCGCTATCGCGGTCCTTCTCTGGGAAAGCCGTTGCAACCCGACGCTACGCTGGGTGCCGTGATTGGCACTGAGGCAATCCCGCGCAAGGAAATTACGAATAAGATATGGGATTATATTCATAAAAAGGGCCTGCAAGACAGCCAAAACAAACGCATGATCAATGCCGACGAGAAACTCAAAGAAGTCTTTGACGGGAAAAAGCAGGTCAGTATGTTTGAGATGACAAAATTGGTCAATGAACACCTGAGTTGATTGGCTAAGAGCTGCTCGGTTTCTAACCAAAGAAGAGAGGAATGCCCTCAGGGTGTTCCTCTCTTCGCATCTATACTCTCTCAAAAGCTACGGTATGCTCACATTCCTACTCGCCACGGGTACGGTTTTAGTAGTCTCCTGCATATGCTCTCTGCTCGAAGCGGCACTCTACTCGCTGTCGGTAAGCCAGATCGAGATGATTGCGCGTGAACATCGCGCATCAGGCCAGATCCTCAAGAGGCTACACGAGGACATACAGCGCCCTATTTCGGCTATATTAACGCTCAATACGTTGGCGAATACGGGGGGCGCTGCGATTGCGGGTGCCGCTTTTGTCGGCGTCTTTCCTCAGACGCCCGAAACGTATTTCACGATTGCCATTTCGTTTGGGGTGCTCGTTTTCTCTGAAATCATACCCAAGACGGCTGGTGTGGTTTATGCACGTTCACTGGCTCGCTTAATTGCTTACCCCATTCAGTGGCTGGTTTGGATCTTTTCGCCCTTTATTTGGCTCAACAACTTCATAACGCAACTTATTACGCGGGGGGGACAAGCTCGTCAAGGCATTACGCCAGAAGAAATAGAGATCATCGCGCGCATGAGTCGCCAGGCAGGCGCAATTTCTCCTGAACAGGAACGCGTTATCAGCAATATCCTCAACTTGGAGAACCTACGAGCACGAGAGATTATGACGCCGCGCACGGTCGTCTTTGCGTTAGATCGAGACCTGAGCTTAGGAGAAGCGCGTCAACAGGCGGGCGCTTGGCCGCATACGCGTGTTCCCCTGTACGATGGGGAGAGGGAGAATATCGTTTCGCTTGCTCTGCGCCGAGATGTTTTTTCAGCCATAGCTGATGGAGAAGAAGGCAAGCAGCTTTTTGATATTGAACGCCCCGTTCACATCGTGCCCGAGTCGGCGCGTGCCAGTCAACTGCTACAGGAATATATAAAGCGCCGGGAGCACCTGTTTTTAGTCGTTGAGGAATACGGCGAATTTTCTGTTATCATAACGTTGGAAGACGTTATCGAATCTATTGTTGGTCAGGAGATCGTAGGTGAATTTGACCTGGCCGTAGATATGCGGGAAAGGGCGCGTAGACAGGGGAAACGGTTACGTGAAGACTGATCTCTGTTCAGAAAGATCCTCGTTTCGTAGTTTATCTGCGTGCTGCGTCAGCGCTCATTGCACTACCAGGGTGCGCTGTCACTGCTTATCATTTTTGAACTCATTCACTTAGCACTCAAGGAGTAGATTGCTCATATGAAAGCGCTCGTCGCCCTCTCCGACGGCACCATATTTGAAGGCCGTTCGTTTGGCGCCAGCGGCGAAAGCCTCGGCGAAATGGTCTTTAACACGAGTATGACTGGTTACCAAGAGATACTTACTGATCCCTCGTATGCTGGGCAGATTGTATCAATGACCTATCCGATGATTGGAAACTACGGCGTCAACGCTGAAGACGATGAGTCATCGCGACCCCAAGTACGCGGTTTTATCGTTAAAGAGTGTGCACGTGTGCACAGCAACTGGCGCGCCTCACAGAGTCTTCCCGACTACTTGAAAGAGCATAATATCATCGGGATAGAGGGAATCGACACGAGAGAATTGACGCGGCGCGTGCGCATACATGGAGTTATGGACGCGGCCATCTCCACTGAGGATACCGATCCTGAAAGCCTACTAGCTAAGGCGCGGTCTTGGGAGGGATTGGAGGGTCGTGATATGGCGTCAGAAGTTAGCTGCACTGCGTCCTATGTTTCTTCACCGGAGACCCCGCGCTTTCACGTAGTGGCTTACGATTTCGGTATCAAGCGCAATATTGTGCGATGTTTGAATGAGGTCGGGTGTAAAGTGACGGTCGTTCCCGCCAGGACTACTGCAGAAGAGGCGCTTGCGCTGGAACCAGATGGAATCTTCTTATCCAATGGGCCCGGTGACCCGCGCCCCCTCGACTACGCGATAGAAACGACGCGACAACTGGTCGGCAAAAAACCGATTTTTGGTATATGTCTCGGTCACGAAATTTTGGGGCTCGCGTTCGGGGCACAGATTTTTCGTCTTAAATTCGGCCATCGCGGTGCAAATCAGCCCATTCGCGAAGATGCAACGGGTCGCATACTCATTACGTCAGAAAATCACGGCTGGGGAATTGAGGCCGATTCGCTGCCCGATGATCTGGAAATTACGCGACGCAATCTGAACGATCAGTGCGTAGAAGGCATGCAACATCGAGAGCTGCCTATCTTCTCTATACAGTGTCATCCGGAAGCCGCGCCCGGACCGCACGACAGCTTTCACCTCTTTGCGTATTTCGCCGAACTGATGGAAAAGCACGCCGCGTAAAGCCGCTAGCGCACCGCCTGTTTTTTTCGAAACGCGTTTTGCCCTTTCCGGGTGCAGAACGCGTTTTTTTTGTGTGGCGATAGGCGAGCTTGACCTACGGAGTCGGAGATGTTTGTATAGGTACGACAGACCGATAATCTCACTATAGGAGGCGGCTATGCCGATCGTTCCACACGCCGTGCTTAATGATTTGGTATTTCGCGTCTTTCACGCTACAGGTATTCCTGAAGCCGATGCGCATATCGTTGCCGATCATCTGGTAAATAGTCAGCTCTATGGACATGACTCGCACGGCACGTGGTTTACTCCGGCCTATGCACGCGGGATGCTCAATGGCTACCACCTATGGGAAGATCACGAAGTGTTGCGCGATAGTTCAGCCCTGCGGATTATCGACGCAAAAGGGGCAAATGGTATCGTATCTGTTACGCGAGCGCTCGACATCGCAGTGGAGAAAGCTAGGGAGTCGACCTTCGGTTTTGTCGGACTCAGCAATACCACCCACATTGGGCGCTTGGGAGACTATCCTCCGCGCATAGCGGAAGAAGGGATGATCGGCATGGTCTGGCTCAATGGGGGCGGGGTCTTTCTCGCTCCCTTTGGTTCGGCGGATCGCCGTTTGCGGCCGGAGCCCATTGCCTTTTCAGCGCCCCGTAAGAATGGCCCTCCATTTATGCTTGATATGACGATGACGGTAGTAGCTGGTGGGAAAATCGAACAGAAGTCTATTCGAGGCGAGCAGATGCCCGATGGATGGGTAATAGATCCGCAGGGAGAGTATGTGAGCGACCCAACGCGCTATAAGGAAGACCCCGATAATACGGGGGTGCTGCCCCTGGGAGGAATGCAGTTTGGGCACAAGGGCTACGGGCTGGGTATGATGGTAGAGATGCTGGTCGGTCCTCTTTCCCACGCGGGCTGTACGACTTCGGCTAGTGGCACGGGCGGCGGTGTGATGATTCTCGCTATCAACATAAATGATTTTATTGACTTAGCCAGCTACGAAGACGAGGTGGAGGCCCTGGCTGAGTGGGTATGCTCTGCGCGTCCACTGCCGGGTTTTGATAAGATCTATACCCCGGGAGACCTAGAGCAGGAATCCTATGCTCGCCTATGCGTTGAAGGCATCGACCTGCCGGAGCCTACATGGAAAGCCATTGGTGAGATCGCCGGTGAACTAGACGTTGCAATGCCCGTTTTATAGGCCGGCAGGATAGCACACGTATTCGATAAAGCCCTGCGCCAGGTCCTAAAAGCTCGCTACATGGACACTCCTAACAGGCCGCGTGCAAACTGAAAGTCCGCGTTGCCCTGCCGTCGCGCTTTCGCCTCGTGACGGCGTGAAGCAGCTCGTGCGAGCAGCGCTAATAGCTGCGCCGGCCACTCCTCGGGATCTTCTTCGAGTGCTATATCCATATCCTGTCCAAACTGCGCTTGAACGCGACCGTCGGCTGAGAACTGCAGCACTGGAACGAGCGGATGTCCCTGCAGCGGATGCTCGCCGGCATGCACCAGCATGAGCTCGACCCCTGTTGCTGCCAAACCGGTCAGCGTTTCCGTCCAGTGTTCGGTCTGTGATTCCATAATGTGCAGCCCCGGACTGGGTGCACGTTCTCCATACGCCAATGAAGGTCGAGGCTCAATGCCGACGAGTCCACCATCGACAAAAACGGGCTCTGTTAGGAGTGCATCGTTGGCCGGGGAGACGACGAGTCCGCCACTGCCGGCAATCCATCGCGTCAGTTTCTCCATAGCTTCAGCGACGCCCGTGGGTAGCGGGCCGGAGCTCAGGAGTGCCACGCGTAATGCATCGATGCCGACCGCGTTTTTTTCCGGTGGATCAAGCTCTCTAACTGCATTGGTAAAGTAGGACTCCACTCGCTCGATTACGGCGTCGATGCCGCCATCCATCTGCACGCTCGCCCAACCAAAGTCTTGCTCTTCAACTTCCAGAGAGCGCAGCTGCTGACGCATGTAATCATTATGCGTCTTTTCACAGCCGTGTTCCAAGAGCAGGGCAGGGCCCACCATAGGGTGGAGCAGATAGCTAACCATAGAGCGAGAAAACATTTCTTCGGCGGTTGTTCCTGCGACCCCACAGCCCTCCGTGTGCACTAGTGCAACAAAGCGGGAGATACCGCGATCGCTGCCCAGTCCGCGTTCGTTGAGGCGTTCTGCAATCATGCGAGCGATCTGTCCTGAACACAAACTGGTTGGCAGAATCAGTCCCACGCGGTCGCTGGTCGAGATGGAGCCATTGCGCAGGGCCTCTATTTCGACGGCGGGTATTTCATCCACGTCGGGACGCATCCCGTAGCCGTTAGGTGCAGTAGCATTGCGCAGAGCCTCGAGCGCATCCCCATTTTTCTGGGGCCAGTTGCGCCATATTTGCACCTGCGCGTGTCCAGCTTTCTCGCCTTTTGAACGTTGGCCTCCGGCCACGGCTACCGTCAGGTCTAGAGTGGACGCGCCTAGCGCATCCATGGAAATGCCGTCCTGATACGCGCCGGCGTTTATATCCATATCGCGCTCGAGCATGTTGTAGCGCTGTGTGGTCGTCACTACTTTGAGCGTGGGGACAAAGGGAAAGTTGGTTATAGAGCCATTGCCGGTGACAAAGAAAATGGCGTTACAGCCCGAAGCAACCTGTCCGGCGATACTCTCTAGGTCGTTGCCAGGACTGTCCATAAAGTAGTAGCCCGGCTCGCGCATCGGTTCGCCGTATTCTATACAGTAGTCGAGCTGCACGTCGGGATGGCGTTTCATGGCGGCGCCGATTGATTTCAGCACAATATTATACAATCCGCGAAACTTATTGCCCCCCGAAGGATTTCCCTCTGCCGATTCGCCGTGCCAGGCGACGCGGTCTTTAAAGCGTGCGACCATATCCAAAAAGCGCTGTGCCGTATCGGCGTCGCGGACGTTTTGTAGGACATAAGGTTCAGCTCCTATCAATTCGTCTGTTTCTGCTAAGTTTGCTCCTCCACCATAGCGAATCACTTCTTTCGCCACCCAAGACACCAACGGATTACCAGATACGCCAGAAAAGGCGTCTGAGCCGCCGCACTGTAGGGCAATGCGCAGATGTGCTAGTGACTCCGCGGTGCGTTTATTGGCATCGACTACGGGAAACCAAGCGCGAATTTGCGCCTCTGCCATTTCTAACTGATCTACAAAATCGCGCTCTATGCGCATAAAGCGGTGCGGAACGGAGTCCAGCGCATAGCCGTTCTCTTCCATGTAGGCGCGCAGAGATTCGTTGTTGATTGCTTCGCTACCGTAGTCAACAGCGAGTACGGCGCCGACGTTGGGGTGGACCATAAACCCAGCCAGCGTGCGGAGTAGGAGTGTGCGATTGTTGGGTTCGGATCGGCTGCCCCCTTCGGTATGGGCTACCGCTACGACGCCGTCGATGTGGTCGTGGCTAGCTGCAATCTTATGCGTGAGCGCCGCCAGCTGACGCGCAAAGCCGGTTGTGCGTGACGAAGTGCCCAGCACTACGATAAAATTCCGGGTACCCACGCCGCGTCCACCGGGACGTCTGTAGCCCATAAAAGTTCGTTCTTGGGTATGGGGGGCTAGCGGCCTGCCGGGTGCGAAATTTTTGCGGTCCAAGACGTAGGGTTGGATATGGTCTGCAAAATTGGCTGCAGGAGGTAGGGCAAAGTCGATCGTGCGGCCGCCGAGAGCCTCTAACATGCCTGCGTTGCACAGGTAATTCCCCGGATCAATATCGTGTAGAGCTCGGCCAAAGGGCAGGCCCCAAGAGCGCAGCGTATCGCCTCGTTCAATGCGATTGACGGCGAATCGGTGACCTTCCATCACGGTATAATCGAGTTGGAAAGTGTCATCGCCATACCGAACTGCGCTGCCTGCTTCTAAGCGCTGAACGGCAATAGCCACGTTGTCGCCCGGAAGGGGGAGGCGACCGATCTGTGAAAAATCGAAAGTTTGACTCATATCGTTCCTCAGAAAAGCTTGAATTGATCGGGGTCGATCAGATTGGCCTGTCGGGCCAACACGCCGTTGAGCAGCTCAATAGCCAGACGAGATTCTAGCGTGACGCCGGCTCGTACGCCTAGGCAGGGATCGTGGCGTCCTTTGCGCAGTTCGAAATCAATTTCGGTGAAATCTTTGCGCACGGACTGCTGTGTCAGGGCAATGGTTGAAGTTGGTTTAAAGCTCACGCGGCAGACGAGCGGAGTGCCCGTCGTAATGCCGCCGAGTAGGCCACCGTGATTGTTGCTCGCATAGCCGCTCATCCGAATGGGATCGTTGTTTTCGCTTCCAAGCCGTTCGGCCACCGCGTTGCCCGATCCAATTTCGCAGCTCTGAACGGCATGCAGTCCGCCTAAACTGCCCATTAAACGGATTTTGAGGCTGTCGTAGAGGGGGGCGCCGACTAGGGCCGGAACGTTTACGGCAACAACTTCTACCGCAGATCCAAGCGAATCCTTTGCCTTGCGCGTCTGTGCAATGAGCGCAGCCGCGTCGCTGATAAAGTCTCCGTCGACAGAATAGAGGTCGGCTCCGGCCAGTTCCTTCTCAAGCGCCTGTGCCGCTTCGGGGGCTAAGCTGCCATCCGGCGAGCATAGATCAGCTATCCGATCGACCAAACGTTTTTTGGCGCGAAGGGGGCCGACTTGGCAAATGGAGGAAAAAATATGCGTGTTGAAATGCTCGTGCAGCACGGTGCGTGCGATAGAGCCGCCGATAACGTCTGAAATGGTCGATCGATAGCTGGATCGTCCTCCCCCGCGCACGTCTACGTGGCCGCCTGACTGATAGTGTTTCACCAAGTCAGTGTGGCCTGGACGCACTTCTCCTTGCCGGCCAGAAAACTGCTCATAATCGGCGGATCGCTTGGCCGCTGAAAGTACGATTGCAGCGATGGGTTCTCCCGTGCTATAGCCGGCTTCATACGCCTGGGTCTGTAGCGAGAGGTCTCCCATTTCTAAAGAGAGTTTTGGCCCTGCTAAGAGGCGTTCGTGGTCATCGGAGTACAAGCCCGAGAGAAATATGACCTTGTCGTCCTCACGGCGCGGCGTGCCCAGTTTATTACTGCCCGGTCGTCGTCGATCCAAAAAGTGCTGCACGCGGGAACGCTCTATCCACGTGCCGGGTGGACAGCCGAACACGGTTGTAGATATGGCCGGTCCATGTGATTCCCCTGCGCCCGCTACGCCAAAGAGGGGGCCTCCCAGAATTTCCATATACATTTCCTTTTTTAGCACATGAAATGTACGATTTGCCGTGCGGTGAATCAATTCGTGTATGCCGCAGGATGTCGCGGCGATACGCTCCAGTCGTCTCGCCCTACAGAATAGATGTATTGCGTAGGCATAAGTGCTTTATTGAGAAAGGATTTATTGCTTGGTAATGACAATGCGTTTTTTTACTATCTTTACTGTCTATGACAACGTGGTTCAGAGGGCTGTGCGACATTGCAGCCTCCTGCGTGTGAACTTCCCATATATTTTCTCACGGTCCTTTGAATGCAGCCCTAACAAAGGTGATTGAGTAATGAGAGTGTTACTTGCCGAAGATGCTCAGGGAATGCGCAAGCTCATTAGCACGATGTTGCAGGGTATGGGAGCTCAAGAGATTATCGAAGCTGGCGACGGTTCTGAAGCGTGGGATCAGTTGGGCAATAACAACGTAGATCTCGTGCTAACCGACTGGAATATGCCGTCAGTAGATGGTTTGGAGTTTGTTGAAAGGGTGCGCGGATCTGCCGAATTTGACGATCTTCCCATAATTATGTTCACGGCACGTGCGACAAAAGAAGATGTCCTGAAAGCGCTGCAGTCGGGTGTGGATACATACATAACTAAACCTTTTACGCCACAGGAACTATCCGCAAAGATCAAGGCCGTTTTTAACCGTCGAGGAAAGACGGCTATCCAACGCATTTTCTCCGAAACAGCACTGATTATTCGCGAGGATACCTTTCCACTTATCCTCATTGGTGAAGCCAATGCCAATCCAAGTCAAATTGGCCATGAAGCGAATAGATCAGTTGCTAACTTTCTTTCTGCAATTACGAGCGCTGTGCAACGGGTTGATGACAGAACGCCCGACTACAAAGTGGGCTACACGGTTTCCGACAGTACGAGAGATCTCAGTAAGCTTATGCACGCGGGGGGCGACCGTGTGAAAATGGTAGTTATTTCCTCAAAGTTGCCCGGAGGGGGAATTACCCTAGCTCGAATGGCGAGCATCAACAATCGCGGTTCAATGCGGATTTTTGTCGCCTGTGATAGTGCAAGCGAACTGTCGGATAAAGATCGTGCTCAATTAGAGCGCCTCGATGTATCTATCTTTGATCGACAGCATATGTTTCGAGATAATTTTGAGCAGCTAGTGACCGAAACAATTGTGTCTGCTATGAGTGAAGATACGCCTTCAGAGTTGCCTTCACCTGCAGAGATTCGCAAGCGCATTGAAAACGATGTGCGCAACATGGTAGATATGCCTGTTTTACCTCAGGTCTATCACGATATCATGGCGTTAGACAAAGACGAAGACAGTGAGATTCACGACTGGGTTACCGCCGTAGAAACGGATCCACTTACGCAGGCACAGGTCATTCGCCGATCCAGATCCCCTCTGTACGGTTTTAAGGGGGAGATTAATGATGTGAGTAAGGCCGTTATTCTGCTTGGCAAGAATACTGTTAAGGAGATCGTAGCTTCAAGTGCGGTAAAGCGGTCGTTTGAAGGGATTGAAGAGCAGGGTTTTAGCATTGAGGACTATTGGTTGCACAGCGTGGCCGTTGCGATTGCTGCGCGCATAATTTCCTTTGTGTACGACGAGCAAAAGTGGACTGCTCAAAACAAAAAAGACTTTGAAGAGTTGGATCTGGGAGAAGAAACCGTAGCGGC
>Ga0181567_10002255_pt1 | contig 14443 bp, 13 predicted proteins | sample 101ome_14_FD_133761 | JGI IMG/M metagenome (GOLD analysis project Ga0181567, IMG submission 133761) | Coastal salt marsh microbial communities from the Groves Creek Marsh, Skidaway Island, Georgia - 101403AT metaG (megahit assembly) | ecosystem: Environmental > Aquatic > Marine > Intertidal...
TCTAACATACCTTTGAGTACAAGCTGTGTCGCCTCATTTGCTTTTGCAGCTTGTTTATTACTTACTGTTGCAGGCTCTTCAACGACTTTTTCCTCTTCTTGCACAAGTTCTTCAACTTTAGCTTCAGGTTCTTCTTGCTTAGGAGTATCAGCTTCTACTACACTTGCTTCACCTTGAGAAATGTCTAAAGCATTTGATCCTTGGAACGCTTCACCTTTGTAAAGATTGTCAAAAAATGGAGCTAACTTTGGAGTTTCACTTGGATCGATCAATCCAACGATATCTAAAAATCTTTGGAGTTGAGCATACTGAAGTGTTTCAGCACCTACAAGTTCCATAGATTTTTTTACCTCTTGAGTGATACCGTTGAGATCAAGATCAACAGCGATATCTTTCAACTCTTTAAGTGAATCAATTTGATGACCACTCGCACCAACATTTATACTTAAAAGAGACTCGATATCTAAAGGTAAAATCTGCAACTCATCAATAAAGTTAAATAAAGAATCTTCAATCTCTTCATATGTAGCTTTGACGTATGCTACAAGATGAGACTTAAGTAAAAGTCCATCTTCGTCTTCTGTTCCACTAAGAACAGATCGAGCGTTGTTATCACTCATACATGAGAAAACACCTAAAACCTTATCTCCTAACAATGAGAGTGTATAGATAGGATCATTTCCGTACACCATACATGACTCATCTACATCAAAAACAATTGCATAAAAGTTTTCATTTGAACAAAACTCTTCATTAAGAGTTCCATTTGTAAAATTGATTTTTTGAGTATCTACACCATTAAGTGTTTTCAAAGGGGGATTAATAACACTTGATGGATCATCTAAAAGAACAAAAGGAACAGACCACTCTTGCTCAGCTTGAGGCTCTTTACCCATCTCTGATGAAAGCGTACTTACTATTGTAGCTAAGGTATCTTCATCAGCATCAACTATTTCACCACTCTCTTCAGCAGCTTCGATAAGATTCATAACTTCATCAAACGCATCATATAATGCTTCAGTCATACTCTCTTGAAACTCTAATTTTCCACCTCGAAGCATATCTAGAAGATCTTCAGCATGGTGTGTTATCTCTTTGACTGATTCAAAACCAACAATTCCACTTCCACCTTTAAGTGTATGTGCAGCTCTAAAAACAGAGTTGATAAGTTCAGGATCATCTCCACCAATATCTTCAATGTTTTGATCTATAAATGCAAGGTTTTCTCTCGCCTCTTGTAAAAACTGTTCTAATAACGGATCCATAGTTCTTCCCCTCCTACTTTACCAAAATATCAACATATGCTTGAAGTTGCTCTGGCCTGATTGGTTTGGTTTCAAAAAGGTTTGCACCAACCTTATACGCATTTATTTTATCTTCTTCTTTAGCCTGTGTAGTGATCATAATAATAGGACATATTTTATGATCATCCTGTTTGCGCAAATCTTTTATAAACGAATACCCATCCATAACTGGCATATTTACATCAACTAGGTAGAGGTCAATCTCAGTACCAAGGCTCTTTTCTAAAGCTTCCATTCCATTTTCTGCTTCAAGTACAGTCATACCCATCGATTTCAATATCGATCCATGGTAACTTCGTACCGTTTTAGAATCATCTACTACCATAATTGTTGCCATTTTGCTCTCCTAAAAAAACTCTATCTCATCATTCGCTTCGTCATTGTTTGTTTTTCCAGCGAATCTATCTTTTTTCTCTTTAGCTTCAGCCAAAGTTTTGTTTAGTTTTTCTTCCAATTTATTCATACTACTCTGAGCTAAACTTTCGTCACTCTCAAATGCATGTTGAAATCTTTCAATGTTTGCTCTCATACTTTCAACCGCTTCAATAGTAGCACTCAATTGCTGTGTTACAATATCTTGATACTGTAAAGCTTCAGCAATATCATCATCGATCTCTAATTGATTCTTTTCAATGTATTTACTCATCTTCATTAATGATTGAGATGAAAGATGAATAACATCTTTTTCAACCTCTTCGATATGTTCAAGTAAACTACCAACCGATTGTAAAATCAACATAACTTCCCTTTACGCCGGTAATCGTAAAACTCTAGTAATTGCTTGTTTTAATTGAGCTGGATTAAACGGCTTAACAATCCATCCAGTAAGCCCTAAAGCTTTCCCTTGTTGCTTTAACTCAGCTTTTGTTTCTGTAGTTAACATCAATGTTGGAGTTCTACTTGTTGAAGGGTTATCACGAAGTGCTTGTAAAAACTCTAAACCGTTCATGATTGGCATATTTAAATCTGTAATAATCAAATCAGGTGTCACACCTGCTTTTATATCTGCTAATGCAGCTTGAGCTTCTGTATATTGTTTAACTTCTATTGGCATTGAGTTTGTAACCATTCTCGTTGATGCTAAAGCTGTCTCACTATCATCTACAAATATTACTAATGGCATTTTTTTTCCTTATTTTAAAATTTATTTTTGGTATATTAATGTGTTACCGACTTTTTTCGCAGTAAATACTGAAACAATTCGGCTCATATATTCAGCATGTCCTAAAAGAACATAGCCACCTGGATTTAACATATCGTAAAAAGTCATAGCGACCTCTTTTCTAGATGCATCGTCAAAGTAAATTAACATATTCCTAGAAAAGATGACGTCAAATTTTCCTAATTTTCTCATTTGTGCTTTATCAAACACGTTACATACATGAAAATCAACTGTTCCTTGAAGATCATCAGAAAGTTCATAGCCAAAACCTTTTTTTCTAAACCATTTTGCTAAAACATCTTTTGGAATTGCATGAACTGAACGATCTGTAAACTTTGCTTTTTGTGCCTTATCAATAACAGTTGAGTCAATATCAATCCCTACGATTTCCATATCTCTTTGATCAACAAGGTTCCCCTCTTCAACAATATGTAATACCATAGAATAAGGTTCTTCACCTGTTGAACATGGAGAGTGAAGGATTCTTAAGGGTCTATTTTTTGGCATAGTCTGATGTAGTTCAGGTAACACTGTATTGATCATCACTTCAAATTGATCTTTTTCTCTGTAAAAATAAGTTTCATTTACAGTGATCGCATTCATCAATTCTTGAAACTCTGTTCCATCTTTATCATCGAAACGAAGCTTAAAAAAGTATTTTCTAAAACTATCCATATCTAACTGAGCAGCTCGAGATGTAATATATTTTGCAAGTTTTTCGTAATGCTTATCTTCTTCTAAAAAAATACCACTTTTTCTATAAATGAACTCACCAATTTTTTCAAAATTATCTACCGATAAAAGATACGCCATACTCTTATCCTTCAATCAGTTTGATTGCGCCATCAACTGCAAATTGAGCGTAATAATCATCAGCAAAGCGATCCTTAAGTGACTCAAGAAGTGGAATATCTTCTGGCTCACCAATTTCACCCATATAATCAACTGCAGTCATCGCAACATTGATATCTTGTTCATTTTCTAAAAGTTCTACAAGCATATCTCGTGATTCAGCAAAATCAACATCCCCAAGCACATTGATAGCAAAAATTCTCAGATCTCTGTCATCGCCTATAAGAAACTTAACTATGTAGTACTTTATTGCATTTCCAAAATCTCTGAGAATCACAATACCAAGATTTCTGATATAAGCGTTTTCCAATTTTAAAAGATCCATAATTTCTTCAATAGGTGCATCATCAGGGCTCATACTTGATAATGTAGAAGCTATTTTTGTAGATAGTTTTTTATCTGCTTCATCATCATTGATGTATGAAACAAGATAAGAACCGCCACCATCAAACTTAGCTATCTCATCGACAATATAATCAAGCTTTTCGGAATCATGACTACTCTCAAAGCATGCAACAGCTTCTTCTAAAGTTGAAAATGTTGGAAGTTCTTCGATTATAGGAGCTGAATGTTTTTTTACTAATGCCATTTATACCTCCTACTTTAAAGTTGCTATCTTTTTTAATATTTGCATAAAATCTAATTGTTCCATTACACCACCTCGATCATAAGCTTCTTTTGGCATCCCATAAACAGTTGCACTCTCTTCACTTTCACCAATTGTATATCCACCTGCTTTACGGATCTTTACCATTGCTTCAGCTCCATCATCACCAATCCCTGTTAAAAGAACTGAAATTAAATTTCTTCCACCAAAAGTATCTAATGCACTCAACATCATCTCATCAACAGATGGCTGAAAAAAATTATCGCCCTTATTTTTATCTTCACGAATTACAACTTTCCCTGAAACTTTTTTCACAAAATTCATATGCACACCACCGCGCGCTAAATATATATTTCCTGGGATAAGTTCAAGGTTGTTTTGAGATTCAAATACATTTACAGCACTCGCTCTATTTAAACGCTCTGCAAACGCCTTTGTAAACTGCTCTGGCATATGTTGCACGATACAGATCGGATATTTAAACCCAACTGGAATAGCAGAACAAATTTGTTCAATTAAACCTGGTCCACCTGTTGAACTTCCAATAAGTAGCACTTTAGTAATATCTAAACTAGATTTATCATTTACAGTCTCTTGAGGTTCTGAACTTTGAGCACGTCTTCTTTCACGAACTGGAGGTCTTGATCCACCTCGTTTTAACCTACGTAATGGAATTCGTGCAAGTGACTGTACTTTTTGAATAATATCTTCACGATTCTCTCTCTTTCCAACATTCATTGTACCTGGTTTAGCTATATAATCAACTGCACCTAAATCAAGGGCATCCATTGTGATAGATGCATCATCAGTTGTTAGTGAGCTAACCATTAAAATTGCAGTTGGTCTATTCTCCATAATCTGTTTCACAGCTTCAATACCATCCATAACAGGCATATTGATATCCATCGTGATTACATTATACTGAGTATCTATCGCTTTATCTACAGCTTCTTTACCATTTTTTGCAAAATCAATCTCATAATCAAGTGTTTCAATCATCTCACTCAACTGTTTTCTAACAAGTGCAGAATCATCAACAATAAGTACTTTCTTTGCCACTTAGCTCTCCTTAAGAAGCAATTTCATCTATATCCATAGATAAAACTAATCTATTTCCATTCTCTAAATGAAGCACTTTTTTGAAGAATTCATCTTCTTGTTCTCGCACATCATCAAATGCCACATTTAGAATATCGCTCACGCTGTCTACAACAAAACCTAGTTTTGCTCCATCAATTTCACACACTATAATTTTTGAATCTTCACTTGTTGTCACTTCAAGATTGAGTTTTTTGAACAAAGAAACCATTGTAACAATTTGACCACGGATATTGATGATTCCATCAATATTTTCATCTGTATACGCAACTTGAGTACTTGCAACATTGTCTATAATTTCAGAAATTTTTTCTACTTCAAAAGAGTACTCTTTCCCCGCTAATTTAAATACTATAACTTCATACACATCATCGTTTAAAGATTCAACTTGACTTATCTCTTTTTCTTCATCAATAAAAGAGCTGTTTTCTTCAAAAAGGTTTTCCAAAACATCCGCATCAAAGAATGAGATAATTGAATCCTTAGTATGAATAATCCCTGCGATCTTATTATCTTGAAAATCATCTTTCATAGTCTCAATATCTTTGAGAGGATATGAACTAATATCTAAAATTTCATCTACAAGCAAACCAATATGTTTTCCATCATGTGATGCGATCAAAATTCTATTTTTATCACTGACGTGTGGAGCAAATCCATAATGTTTTCTCAAATCAACCACAAGTAAAAGTTCATCTCGCAAAGTAATCAGTCCAACAACTTCATCAGCTGTCCCTGCAACTTCAGTAAACTCTCGATCTGCAAGAATAATTTCACGTAAATATTCAATGCTAAGGGCATACAATTCATCACCCATTGCAAAGGTTAAGAATCGACTTGTATCTTCCTCTTTCGTAACCTCTTCTTGAACTTTACCATTTTTAACTTCTTCAGATTCTATACTTACTTTATTGATTCTAGAAAACAAAATCTCCAATGAAATAACTTGAATTAATGAATCTTTATACTTGTAGATTGCGATAATTGGGTCATCATCTTTGTCAATGTAATCGATATGTGATTCATCAACATCTACAGTATTGTAGACCTCACTTACCAAAAGAGTAGCATGTGAATGTGGATCATTTAAAACAATAACCCTACTTTTATCGTTCTCAATATCAACTTGATCGAGCTTCAATAAAGTGTTCATATCTACCATAGTCACAATATTACCGCTTACAGCACATAAGCCTCTTACTCCGTATGGACGTAAAGGGAGTGGCATAAGCATAGGAACTCTAGCTATCTGGTTAATCTCTTTTGTAGGTATACCGTAGCTTTCGTTCCCATTTTTGATAATTAAGATCTCTTCGATTCCCATCGCTTTTAACCTTGTTGCAATTCATCCGCCATTACAGCTAATTCTTCTACACCTTCACCAATATGAGACACAGTCTCAATAATAAGTTCACTTGCTTTACGAGATTCCATAGCGTTTCTTGCACTAAGTTCTACAGCTTTTTGTACTTCACTTACACCGATCATAACTTGGTTCATACCTTCAAGGTTTTGATCATTGACAGCTTTAAGACCAGTATATCTATCAAGAAGATCTACTAACATATCAGCGATTCTTCCAATGTCGTTAATAAGAGAGTCTATAGATTTTTGCTCTTGAGATTGAGAGTGAAGCAATTCATTCCAATCAGTACGTACAGTATCGATTTCAGAGTTCATTGATTCAACAATATCATTAATTTTATCAGTGTTTTGCTCAGAATCTTTTGCAAGATTTCTAATATCTGCAGATACAACAGCAAAACCTTTACCAAAATCACCAGCACGAGCTGCCTCAATAGAACCAGAGATAGCTAGCATATTTAACTGAACAATTGAGTTAGAGATGTTTCCTACTGTTTTATCAACACTTTTTGTTTCTTTCACAATAACATTTAACTCACTTGCAGCATCATTTCCTTGAGAGATAGATTCATTAAACGAGTTTCTAATCTCAATAACACTGTTTTTAACATTGTTAAAAGATACTTTGAGAAGATCAAAGTTTCTTCTTGCAATTCCAATGAGTTTATCAATATCTTTTGCTGCTTCAATTCCCTCTTCAATAAGTGCTTTATTGTTAAGAGCAGATTTATTTGTGTTTTGTGAAGATGCTTCGATTTTATTTAATGCATCAGTAACACCTTCTAAAGCACTTTGGATATCTTCCATTGATCCACCAATAGTGTCAGCAGAAAGAGCAATATCTTCAGCAGACTTAATCGCATCTGTTGAGTATTTCAAATCCTCTGCTAAACTTGACAACTCTTTGATATCATCTTCTGTTTGAGATAAAGCATTTGATTGGATATCAATACCATGAAGTGTTTTTTCAACAGATAATGCAATCTCTTGAGAATCAGAAGCAATTTGAGCAGAACCATCATTGATTTTTGAAACAAAGTCTGAAAGCTGGTTTGTGTAAGTACTTACACTTCGAGCAGCTTCAACAGAGTACACAGCAATCTTTGTCAACTCTTCCATCTTAAGACTTAAAGAGTTTCCTTTAGCACCATTATCTGTAATAATAGTATTCGTTCCACCGATGCTTTTTATAATACTGTCAATACTTCCTTGGATCTTATTTACCAATTCTGAAATAAATTCCGCATTTTTTTCACTTTCACCAGCTAAAGCACGTGTTTCATCAGCAACAACTGCAAAACCTTTACCATGCTCTTTGGCACGACTTGCCTCGATTGCAGCATTTAAAGCTAGAAGGTTTGTTTGATCAGCAATTTTTGCAATAAATCCAACTGCATCGCCAATATTTTGAGAAGAAACTTTGAGCTCTTCACTTTTCTTAGATGATTCTTGAGCTACAGTTACAGCTCCATCCATTCTTACAACAGAATCTCCAATTTTGGATACAGAGTCCATGATATTGTCACCCGTTGCTATAGTGGAAGAGATTACAGTGTCAATTGTTGAGTTCATTCTTCCAATATTTGAATTAATACTCTTTACGTTGTTTAGGGCTTGTTCACTTGCTCCAGAGTTTTCCTCAGCAGCTGTAGCAATTTGCTCCATTGAAGACTTAAGTTGTTCAATTGCAGAAACACTCTCTTGAGCGTTGTCTAAAATTGTCATTGCCACACCAGCAATACTTTCACTTATCTGCTGTTGTTTCGCTAATGTTCTTTGTCTTCTTTTAGATTCGCCACCAGAAGAAGATACAGCTGGAGCTGATGAACTTGCAGGTCCCTTTTTCATTAATGCCATTATAAAATCCTTTTACTCTTAATCTAATGTAGCGTATAACGCTTCAGCTGACTTAATCTCTTCACGAGAAGGCTTCACTCTAATAGAAACATATTTTACATTTCCATTTTTATCAACCGATCGTAAAACAGTTGCATATACCCAGTAAAAACCACCACCCTTTCGAGAGTTTTTAACAAAACCAGTCCAAAAACCTTTACTTTGAACATCATCCCATAGTGATTTAAATGCAGCTCTAGGCATTTCAGGGTGTCTTACAACATTGTGTGGCTGACCTATGAGCTCTTCTTCTGTCATATTTGCAACTCTTAAAAAAGAATCACTGGCATACTCAACAATCCCTTTCTCATCAGTTTCTGAAAGTAAATATAAGTCGTTATATAAAACTTCACCATCTTCTAGAAACGTTAAACCTTCTGTACTAACTTCATTTTTTGACACTGTAAACCTCCGTACATATCAATTTGCATATATTGTACTATGAAGAAGTGTCTGAAAAGTATCAAAATTAAAAAAAATGTGATTTTTACAAAAAAAGTGTAGATTTGTTACTTTTTTGTGTGATTTTTAAAATTTGGAGGATTTTAAGAAGACATTTATTGAAATAAATCATAACCAGAGACTAGATATCTCCAGTTATTTATCAATAAATCTAAAGTATTTAAATTAGATGTTATCTCTAATACCCAAGTCAGATACTAGCTTGTTATAGCTATCTTTTTGAGTTCTTTTAAAATATTTCATTAAACGACGACGCTGTCCAACAAGTTTCAATAAGCCTAATCTTGAAGCATGATCTTTTTTAAATATTTTTAAGTGTTCTGTAAGTTCAGAAATTCTTTCAGTCAATAATGCAATTTGAACCTCACTTGAACCTGTGTCGTTTTCATTACGTCCGTATTTTGCAATAATCTCTTGTTTTTTAGCCGAATCTAAAGCCATAATAGCCTCCTGAGTGGTATAATAATCTACTTTTTCATACAATTATGAAAAGTGAACTCGAATTCTATCGAAAATTATCACAAATAACAAATTAAAAACAAAAATTTCTCTCGGTTTATAAATTTTCATTTTCTTTAGATATAATCTATCCAAAAAAATATACATACTGAAAGAGAAAAAATATGTTAATAACTCGTGCTAGTGAATATGCAATACTCTCTTTAATATTACTTTCAAAAGCCTCAGACCCGATGGATAGTGACACCCTTTCTCGTGAACTTTCCATATCCAAAAGCTTCTTGGCAAAAATTTTACAAGCTCTTGCGAAAAAAAAGATCCTTCAATCCTTCAAAGGTGTACATGGTGGTTTTGTACTTGCACTTGATGCAAAAGATATAAATATGTTAGAGGTAATGTCTGCAGTTGAGGGGAAAGCTCCAGCTGTTTTTGAATGTTCACCATCACGTGAAGAATGTCCATCTGATAGAGCAAACGTATGTTCTATATGGCCTTTTTTAAACAAACTGCAAGGGAAGATTGATCTTTTCTTGTCTGAGCTAACCTTAGCAGATATTCTAGAAGAATAAGAAAGCGATACATTAACATTGGCAAAAAACCCAACGATCAAAGAGCAAGTCGGAATTACACTTAATTATCTTCTTGGTCAAAAAGACTTAAGTGTAGTTATATTTGTAATGGCGATTATCGCCATCATTATTGTTCCATTACCATCAGCTTTTTTAGATGTTCTCTTAACTACATCAATGGCTTTGGCTGTTTTGATTTTACTCATATCATTATATGTACCAAAGCCAACCGATCTCACAACATTTCCTACATTAATCCTAATACTTACATTATTTAGGCTCTCTTTAAATATTGCAACTACGAGAATGATCCTAAGCAATGGACATGAAGGACCTGAAAATGTAAGTACCATAATTACTAGTTTTGGTGATTTTGTTGTAGGTGGAAACTATGTTATTGGTATTATTGTTTTTTCTATTTTAGTTTTAATCAATTTTATGGTTATTACCAAAGGTTCTACAAGGGTCGCAGAGGTTGCAGCAAGATTTACACTTGATTCAATGCCTGGTAAACAAATGGCGGTTGATGCAGACTTAAATGCAGGTTTAATCGATGATGCTGAGGCAAAACAACGTCGTGCTGAGATCCTACAAGATGCAAATTTTTATGGAGCGATGGATGGTTCTTCCAAGTTTGTAAAAGGTGATGCAGTTGCTGGTATTATCATTACACTCATAAATATTATTGGTGGCTTCCTCATAGGTGTTTTTCAACACGATATGGATGTATCTAGTAGTGCATCAACATTTACACTTTTAACTATTGGGGATGGATTAGTTGGTCAAATCCCTGCACTCATAATCTCAACTGCAACAGGTATTATGATAACTCGTTCATCAGGTGATTCAAAAGACAACTTTGCAGATGGTGCGATTAACCAGATGATGGGAAATGCAAAGATCATGATTATAGTAGGTGGAATCATGATCTTATTTGCAATGGTTCCAGGTCTTCCGACTGCATCTATGGGCTTTGTAGGTATCTTATTTGCGCTACTTGGCTGGTCCATTTACAAATATGAAAAAGGTGAACTTTCTCTACTCGACATTAGTAATGAGTTTATGCCAAAACCTAAAGATGAAAAAGGTGCAAGTGCTGAAGATGGTTCAGCTCCTCAGAAAAAACCCACTAAAACTCCTGAAGAGATTAAACAAGAAGAGGAAGCTGCACTTGAGGATATACTCAAAGTTGAGATGCTTGAACTTACACTAGGATACCAACTAATCCGATTAGCGGACAACACTCAGGGTGGAGACCTTTTAGAACGTATCCGCTCTATGCGTCGAAAAATTGCAAGTGATTTTGGTTTTTTGATGCCTCAAGTTAGAATAAGAGATAATCTTCACCTTCAACCAAGACAATACCAGATTCTTTTAAAAGGTATATCGATTGGTGAAGGTATGATTGCACCAGATAAATTTTTAGCTATGGACAGTGGAATGGCAACAGGTGAAGTTCAAGGTGAAGCGACTAAAGAACCTGCATTTGGACTTGATGCGATCTGGATTTCACCTGATCAAAAAGAGTTTGCTATTGAGAATGGATACACTGTTGTTGATCCAGCTACAGTAATTTCAACGCATATGTCTGAACTTGTAAAACGTAATGCTGAGGATCTCTTAACACGTCAAGAGGTTCAAACACTCGTTGATAAAATCAAAGATGATTTCCCTGTTATTGTCAACGATGTACAAGCTGTTGCTTCAATTGGTCTTATTCAAAGAATTCTCAAAGCACTTCTTCATGAGAAAATTCCTCTCAAAGATATGCTTACAATCTTAGAAACGATCGCTGATGTTGCTGAGTACACCAAAAATGTTGACCTTATTACTGAGCAAGTTCGTGCAAAATTAGCACGTATTATCACGCAAATGTATTCAGGTGAAGATGGGGTCATTCGTTTACTCACATTTGATACTGCAAGTGAACAAAAAATGATCGAAAAATCTGTGGATCGTGATGGAAGTAGAGATCTTATGCTCAACGTTGGTGAAATTAATTCCCTTATCCAAGCAACTAGCACAAAAGCAGCTGAACTTTTACAAAAAGGTGTTTCACCTGTTGTTATCATCGTTGATCCTCAAATCCGTCGTGGTGTAGCCGAAATATTTGAAAGGTTCTCTCTAGATGTAATCACTCTTTCTCATGCTGAGATAGACTCAAGTGCAACATTTGAAGTTATGGGAAGTATTACTATTGAATAAATCACGTAAAACTATAAATATGAAACTAAAAAACAAAGGTACATTATGCAAGATATAATTCACCATCTCTCACATATCGATCTCGATGGATATAGTTGTCAATTTGTTATGCAACATACCCCTTATAAGTTAAAAAACTATAATGCAAACTATGGTGCTGAAGTAAAATCTAAACTTGAAATTATTTTAGAAAATATAAAATCAGACAAAAAATCTGCACTTATACTTATCACTGATCTTAACCTCACTATGGATGAGTCACGTTGGATACATGGTGAAGTCTCCAAACTAAACTCAGATAAGTTAGATGTCAAAATAACACTTCTTGATCATCATGGAAGTGGAGAAGACAGTGCCAAAAAATATGATTGGTATTTTCTTGATACACAAAGATCAGCGACAAAAATCACATACGATTATGCAAAAGAAAATTTTGAGTTGGATGAGCCAGAATGGTTACAAAAATATGTCAATGTGGTAAATGCAGTTGATCTTTGGAAGCTTGATGAAGTTGAAAACTTTGAATATGGTAAAGTCTGTATGAGACTCGTAAATGAGACACGAGAACTCAATCGCGTCATGTTTGCCAATGAGGACAATCATTATAAACTTTCACTCATCAAAAGGGCTGTAGAGTTTATGCATCTAGATGATGCACCAGTTGTTCTCGATGAAAAAATTCACCTCCTCAAAAAAGAATTTTTCAGACAAGATCTCAATGATACTCTCGATAATCTTTCAACAAAATATATAGTATCTCTCCTAGGTACTAAAAGAGATACAAACACTATTTATTATAAAGGGTACAAAGGATATTTGAGTTATGGTGTGGGAAATACCTCTATTGTAGGGAATGGCTTTTTAGTAACTTATCCTGAATATGACTTTATTGTAGATGTAAGTTACAGAGGTGCAATGAGTTTGCGTGCAAACTTTAATGTCAGTGTAGCTCAAATTGCAAAAGAGTGGGCCAATGGTGGCGGACATCCAAATGCTGCTGGCGGAAGAATTCAAGGCTTTAAAGAACAATTCCGCTATGACAAGGTAAAACAACAAATCGAAGAAATTATTTACGATAAAGAATCTCGCGCATCTGTTTTAGAACATAAAAAAGAGAGTGAATAATTTTATTTAGATTTTACAGTTAGCAAAATACCTTTCAACACCATTTGCAATCCCTTGAGCGAGCTGTTTTTGATACGCAGTGCTTACAAGTCGCCTTGCTTCTGTAGGATGTGTTATAAAACCAACTTCGACAAGAACTGAAGGCATTTGCGCACCTACAAGAACCCAAAATGGTCCCTCTCTTACTCCACCATCTTTTACATTTTTATATTTCTTTTTCAGCGAGGCAAGCATTCCTCTTTGTAAATCAATTGCCAACTTATTTGAAGCGACCATATTATGAGTGTTTATAGTGTTGAGAAAACTTTCTTTCCCATAAAAATTCATATCACTCAAATCTGCAGAATTTTCCTTTGCAGCAACCCTTTTTGCTCTATCAGATCGAGATTTTGAAAGAAAGTAGGTTTCAATACCATGCACTTTTTTAGCATTTTTCTTGCCAACAGCATTTGCATGAATCGAGATAAATATATCGGCGTTCTTTTTATTCGCATATTTTGTACGTTTACTTAACTTCACAAACTTATCTCTTTCCCGAGTCATAAAAACCTTATAACCACGTGCTTTGAGAATAGACTTGACATTTTTTGCTATTCCCATTACTATTATTTTTTCTCTGTAGTTTCTATATCCAACTGCTCCAGGATCTTTTCCACCATGTCCTGCATCAATAACTATGATTTTATTTCTATCTAACCTTGATGGAGCAATAGTTTTCTCTTTTTTCTTTGTTTGCTTTGATTTAAATTGATTTCCAAGATTGATCTTTAACGTTTTTCCTGAAACTTCATAGCTAGGATCTATTTTTTTTGAATTAGATATAACTACTCTTATCGTATTTGGATCAAACTGAGCCAACTTTATTCTGTCTATACCCCGTTTATTCAGTGTCTTTGAACGAACAAGCATCGCTGTGTCAATATCAAAAACATACCTATATGTTTTTGAACCACGAAGTGTGAAATATTTTATTTGGCTAGAGGAGAGCCTACTATCAAAAGTCAAAACAACTTTGTTATTCTCAATGCTTGATTTTATCAACTTATGAGTAGGTCGCACTGTTATTTTTTTTGATTTTTTTGTCGTTGTCTGTTTTGTAACTTTAGCTTTGGCTTGTGGTTTCTCTTTTTTGAGAGATGATGGATTAAGTTCTACTAACTCATCAGCATACTCTCGAACATCTATACGAAGTTTATTTCCACTTTTTACGATTCCACGCAATGCTTGAACTCGAAGTTTTATATCCTCAGACATAATTGATCTAAGATATAGATTTTTATAGTCATTATAAGCACGAAAGTGATTCGATTTACTCGATGTTTTTACAAACTTATCTGCA
>Ga0181567_10002263_pt1 | contig 14411 bp, 3 predicted proteins | sample 101ome_14_FD_133761 | JGI IMG/M metagenome (GOLD analysis project Ga0181567, IMG submission 133761) | Coastal salt marsh microbial communities from the Groves Creek Marsh, Skidaway Island, Georgia - 101403AT metaG (megahit assembly) | ecosystem: Environmental > Aquatic > Marine > Intertidal zone...
CAACACCGACTCCGACCCCAACCGAGACGGCTACACCTACGCCTACTCAAACAACTGAGGCGACGCCAAGTCCGTCTGCTGCACCTAGCCCAAGTCAAACCAGCGAGCCATCACCGAGCGCCGATCCAAGTGCTGAACCTTCAGCTGAGCCCGAAGCAACCGCGGAACCAAGCGCTGAACCAACTAGTGAACCAACCAGTGAGCCAGAACCAAATGAAACTCAGGCAGCTGCACCTCCAGCCCCTGAGTCGAACCAAGGCGGTTTCCTTGGCATACCACTACCAGGTCCGATTGGTGATGTAGCAGGAGCTGCAAGTGAGGCAATTGGCGAAACCGTAGAAGCCGTAGCCGAAGCCTTTGATGACCTTGTGAGTCTCTTCTCGGGAGAATTGGGTGAGCCAGAGGCAAACCCATCCATTGGAGCCTCTGGTGACGACAGTGTAATTGTTGAGTTTGATCCACTTGGAACTCCTGAAGCCGTTGAGGCAACCAACAAGTTCCTTGCAGCAACAGGTGCTGTTCTTGCAGTCGCTGGTGCAGTGGGTGCCGCAGCAGCCGCAGCAGCCGCAGCTGGAGCAGCTGCAGCGGCAGGAGCTGCGGCGGGAGCCGCCGGTGCCGCTGGGGCTGCCGGAGGCGCAGCAGGAGCTGCAGGTTCGTCGGCGGGAGTCGGTCCTGGCGCTGAAATGAACGAGGACGTTCTCGATGCAATGGCAGCAGCTGACTATGACGTTGACGCCTTTAGAAATACACCACCAGGCTTAGGTGATCGATTAGGCATATTTGCCTTCGGCTTGATGACGGCGCTTGATGGCATTACCAGGCGATCAACGCGCTCAACCGCCGGATTCTCACCCCTTCTTTCAAAGCTCATCAACGACGGTATTTATCTCAGGGCTATTTTTGGTTCGTTCTCGATACTTCCGACCTTGCTTGGAGTCGGACTGGCTGTCGTTTCGCTAAGCCATAACGATGGCATGCTGCTTCACCCACCAGTTGCACTGTTTATGGCTATTGCTGTGCTGGGTATATTCGATGCCTTCGCCGGCTCACTGGCGGTATTGGTGTTCGTCCTTGGATCCTTGCCACTAGTTGACTTCGGACAAATCACAGATTTGCGAATGCTTGCAGGAATTGTTGTCGCTGGGTTTGGACCGATTGTTCTGGCTAGGTCGATTAGAAACTTTAGGCGCATGCCGCAGCCAGGCATTGATGGCCTCCTCGCCCGAGTAGGAGATATTGCTTTCGCCTCACTCATGGGTGGCTGGGTTGCAGGACTAATTGTTAGGGCCCTGCCCGCACTTACAGGCCTGACGCTGCCAGCTGCTAACTACGTGGCAACCTTCCAGCTGATTGCAACGATTGCGATTGCAATCAGGATTGTCATAGAAGACTTCGCAGCTCGGTTCTACCCACAGCGCATGGACAAGTTAGCTCCCGACACACTCCCATCACCACCTGCTGCGCAGGTAGTGATCGTTCAGGTATTGAAGTACTTCTTCTATGTCTTTATCGCCAGTGCCTTTATGGGCTTTGGGCCGGTTGTCTGGATTGCCTCGGCATTGTTCATGCTGCCGACAATCCTTGGCTACTTCCAAGACAAGCTTCCTAATGTTCCGTTTATCTGGCGCTATCTGCCAGTTGGACTGCCAGGCCTTGCAATGATCCTGGGTCTGGAAATACTTCTGGAGAACACCCTCACGGGAATCCTGGGAGATGATCCGAACTTCTCGGTGATATTCATCTATTGCCTACTGGCATTGATCCTTGTGGTCTCCATTGTTGGCATGTTGGGACGTGAGGGAAGACCAGGTGAAGAGAGGTTCTTCCTAAGGCCAGGAATGCGCTGGATCTACAGAATCTTTGGCATTGTGGTTTTCGTGCTGCTGATGCAGTTCACAAGCATGCTTTAGTGTTCGGTTAACCGAAGGTTGCTCGAACTCATTTTTCCCCAGCTCCTAACCTTTAGTAGCTGGGTGAGAGGTGAACGTTGGCCAAACGCGCTAAAGCGGCAATAAGTTTCAGGGACACAGCTGTTTTTGCCATTGTCGCGCTTCTTGCGTCCCTAATTGTTTGGTTACCAAGTCAGAGCGAACAGCCAGCTTTTGCTGCGGATGACCCGGGTCTGAACTCGCAGGTTGATTATGCTTTGGATCTTTCAGGCGGTGGAGGTTACTTGCTTGAGGGTTCACAGACTCTTCCTGCAAACTCGAGCTTTACGGTTGAACTGTGGGTTAAGCCAGACTCCTTGCCGAACCAATGGAATCAGCTCATTCACAATCGCGCTGGAACGAACTATGGGCGGTTTGACATCAATATTGGTGGTGGCTCAATCGGATCTAATCAGGTTCAAATTCTCTACGCACCCCGCACGAGTGACACTAGTGGCTCGTCAAATCGCAAGCCGGCTGCTCTGAACGCCCCGATTGGAGAGTGGACCCACATCGCGGTTTCCGTGGCAATTTCTGGAACAAGTTACACGCTAGCCAGCTACAAGAACGGACAATTAGCTGAGTCACACTCAGTCACTGGCGTCACTTTTCAGTCACTTTATGACGATCTCTACGTCGGTTACTTTGAAGGAGAAAACCGGTACTTTGATGGCCAGCTAGATCAAATTAAGATTTGGGATCAAGCTTTGACTGAGGCCCAGATTCAGCAAAGCATGCATGCCTGGGGTTCCTCGGAGGTAGACGGATCTCCGGCACTTAGGGCGCACTACGATTTCAATGAAGGCTCAGGTGCAACCCTCTATGACAGAGCAGGTTCTTTTGATCTTGCCCAGATTGGATCAACAGCCTGGGCAGATGTCAAGCAAGTAGCGACTGCGGATGATGGCGATACTGTCATCGCTTTCCCAAGAACCTATCTCCCGGGAGTTGGAGGTTGGACTGTACCTGCCAATGTTGAATCAGTTGATGCTTTGATTGTTGCCGGCGGTGGCGGTGGTGGTGGAGATGAAGGTGGTGGTGGTGGAGCCGGAGGCCTCATATCCACTACATCTTTAACGGTAAGCCCAGGGTCTACGGCGTCTGTAGCTGTAGGTATGGGTGGATTTGGAACCACGGTCCCTGGAGAAGAGTCCCCCTCTAATAACGGACAGAATTCAAACTTTTCCTCCCTAATCGCAGTTGGTGGCGGTGCTGGAGGGTATGCGCATAACTCCAGTGCATCGGCACGAAATGGTCAAGACGGTGGATCAGGAGGTGGTGGTGCCGGTGAGAACCGAAATGGACTTGGGGGTCAGGGCACAACCGGCCAAGGTAATTCAGGCCAGTCTCCAACTGGAACAGTTGGAGGTGGCGGCGGTGGTGCCGGCGACTCAGGAACATCTGGAACCGGAGGGGCGGGCCTCGCCGTCTCATTTGTCCCCTCGGCCATTGCTACTCAGTTCTCCATCGGTGAGGTTGATTCCGGTCTTGTTTATTTTGCTGGCGGTGGAGCGGGCGGCTCGGGAAATAGCACAGGGTATACGCAGCGACTGGGCGGACTAGGCGGGGGCGGAGACGGTGGAACCGACACAGTTCCAAACTCTGCAGGAACCGCAAATACAGGCGGCGGCGGTGGGGGTGGCTGTGGTAACAGCGCGGGTGGCTGCGGCACTTTCCAATCCAGTTATGCGGGTCATTCCGGAGGTTCTGGAGTCGTAGTGCTGAGGTACACAAATCCAGTTGATTACTCGTGGTCACAAAGCGACGCAGTTGCAGGTGCCCGTCTGAGTACCTCCTCTCCCGTAATTCCTAACGCTAACTCGACCTACACCGTTGAAACCTGGATTTACCTGAATGAGGGCCTACCTGATGGGGACTACCCGATTGTCGTTCAGGAGAACACATCCGTTGCAAATCAAAGGTTCTTCCTTGGAATCAGGAAGTCCGGAGCCTCCTATCGTGCTCTTTTGACGGTAGGAAACGACAGTGCCATAGAAGAAATTTTGCAAGAGGTTCAAGCTGGTAGATGGCTACATTTTGCTGTCGCGATTCAGTCTGGATCTCGAAAGTTCTTTATTGACGCTCAGGAAATAGCTACTTCGGAAAATTCGACGGGTGCCCTTGGTAACGAATTTTCAATTGGTGGTGATTCCATAGGATCCACTGCTGCCTGGAATGGGCAAATTGACAATGTCAAAATCTGGGAAAACGCTCTCACTGAAGCGCAGCTGCTTTCTTCAATGCACTCCTGGGGTAAGCCAAGTGCTCTTAGTGCTCTGACTTTGCGAGCTCACTACGATTTCAACAGTTTCACCGAAGGCTACTTTTTTGATCAATCAGGAAACCAGCGACATTTAGTTGCGCCAAGCGGATACTCGTCCAGTTCTTTGTCATCTCAGGCAATTGTTTCTGTTGAGGACGTCAATTCAGGGGCTGATCGCGTTTTCAGTTTCAAGCGCAGCTACCTAGTGAGCACCGGCGGTTGGGAAGTGCCTGCAACAGCCAACAATGCGGAAATTGCCATCATCGGCGGTGGTGGTGGCGGTGGTGGGTTTCTTGATGGCGGCGGCGGTGGTGCCGGAGGAGTTGTTCACTACCCATCAACTAGTGTGACTGTCTCCGCAACGGTGAGCATTGTGGTCGGCCAGGGAGGACTTGGTGGTCGGAGCGGTGAGGTAAACCAGAATCACGGCAGGAGTGGCCAGTCGACGTCTTTCGATTTGACTGTAGCCCTTGGGGGTGGCGGTGGAGGAGGGTATGGCTGGAATTCGGGATCGACATTGAGGCCAGCTGGATATCCTGGTGGATCCGGTGGAGGCCACGGCGAATATAACGATGCCCTGAGCCCAGCTGTTTCAGTCCAAACAACGGACTTAGTTACATACACGGGTTCCATAGAGTATGGAAACTCCGGAGGATCCCTTCCCGCAAACGGCGCTCAGAATGGATCAGGTGGAGGTGGTGCCGGAAGCGCAGGAGATGATGCACCCTACAGAGAGGCCGGGGTTGTTGCTGACGGTGGCGACGGGATTGAGCTAACCACCTCCGGTACTGCGCAGACATACGCCGGAGGCGGCGGGGGATCCACACGTTATGCGAATTCTGGTGGTTCCGGCGGATCCAACGTTGGAGGCACGGGGGCGGGCCTTGTGAATCCCCCAACTCCGGGAATGTCCAACCGAGGAGGTGGCGGAGGCGGTGCGTATTACCCAGCAACCGGACTCGACGGAACGGGTTTCGATGATGTAGGTATCGGTGGCTCCGGCGGTTCCGGAGCTATCCTCTTCCGGTTCAGTCTGCCTTACTCAACTTTCACACTTGAGAATCTTGAATTAGCCACTGGCGACAGCACCGCTGTAGCTAGTCCGACTCTGACGCCTAACATTCCTGGCACGTTCACATACACATCCGCTAATTCCTCCATAGCCTCCGTTGCAGGCTCAACCATCACCGGCGTTGATCCTGGAACTACAACGATCACTGCAACCTTCACGCCAAGGGACACCAATTACAGAGCCTCTTCCGTTACTTTCAACGTGACTGTAACTGGAACAGGCCCCACAGGCATTTACTGTGATGGCACGCACACTCAAAATGACATAACGGTGGACAACGGGCACGGCAAAATCTTCTACATCGATACCGGTCAAGGACAAGAGATTGATGCCGGTTATGTTGCCTACCTGATCGACGCTGACACTAATCAGTCAAACCTTTGGGTTGAGATATCTGGTTTTAACGGTGACGTAGTCTCATTGGCTAATAGCAATGACCACATTCAGCCAATTGGAGACATAACGGCTGGTAGCTCAAAGACCGCATTCTTTATGCTCAAGGCAACAGGTGCTACGTCAACACCTCAGTCACATGTCATCAAGGTTTACAACCAGAAGCCAGATGTTGGAAACCCAACTCCGCTTTATGTCTGCTCCTACTCGTTCCTGAGGGTGGATGAAACCATTAAGGCCGCAGCTAACAAGGTGACGAGCATCACTTCGGTGACTTCGCAGACCCTAGGTTCCACTATGTCCATCACCGTGCTTGGTGACACAGGAACCATTGGTCAGGGAAACGACATTGATGGAAGGTCAATATGGCTCACTCCAGCTGCGCGCTCTGACTGGCCTACGGCTGCTCTAAGGCTTGTGAACACCGAGCTAACGATGTACTCGGACAAGAACCGCAACACTGTCATTTCCACACACGTTGACTCGCTCAGAGCCAATGCCGATTCGTCGCCGGCTCTCTCAGCTACGAGCCGCCAGTACTACAAGGCTGTGTACACCTTCAGAGTCATTGGAGCGGCGGCGGCCGCTGCACCAATCATTCCGGTGGCGATGATCTCGTCTGGAACCCAAACCAAGCACACCGATGTGAGCGGTTTGGGTGGAACTGCGGATCAGCAGGTCAACATCACTGCGCCCACCTATGACCTTTCGGTCACCAAGAATTCGACTACCTCGGTTACTGTGACCGAAGACGGCAAGTCGACTTTCAGCTACACGATTCGCCTTACCAATGGCACCGCTTCGCCTGTGGTGATTGATGAGGTGGTGGACACTCCAGATGCGGAAGTTAGCTATGTTGCCTCCTCTGCGAAGTTCGATGGAAGCGCGACAACTGCTTTTGTGAAGAACTCCACTTTGGTCTTCCCAGGGCCTTTCACGGTTGCTGGAAACTCTTACATCGAACTCACATATCAGATGCAGGCGCCTACCTGTAAGGCGGGTCTTGGCTACGAATACAACAACACCGCGATTGCTAAGACCGGAACAGTCGTAATTGGTTCTGACTCAACCAAACAGACTGCCGTGGCTGTTTCTGGTGCCTGTGGTGCAACAGAATCGGCTGTTTTGGTAGCGCAAGTCTTCCAAGACCCAGTTCCTACCACCATGGCGGCTAACGATGTAACAAGTCTCTCGGCAACGGTGAATGGTCTTGTGGATTCCAACGCTCAGAGTGGTCTGAACCGACGATTTGTCTACTCAACCGATGACAATCTAAGCGGAGGCATTTCAGAATCCGCCGGTGTTACAACTGCCAGCTCTGACAGCGAAGCAGTTTCTGTCTCGCTTGCTGCACTGAGCGCTGGAACGACTTACTACTACCGAGTAGAGGTTGAAAGCACGACAAGCAATTGGGTTGCTGGGTCAATTATGAGCTTCAAGACAGATCCCGCTCCTGAACCACCAACAGTCTCAACTGATGTTGCAAGCAGCATTTCTCCTATTTCTGCTCTGCTAAATGGTTATGTTGACGCTAATGCCGTTGATGGTGGAGTGAAGGTTAAGTTTGAATTAGCAACTGAGAGTTCAGCAGTTGGTACCTGTACAGCTTTGGCGGACAACTCGGTTTCTGGTTTCCTCCAAGAAGAGGTGGCAGTTGACGACTCTAATAACCCCACCTACGGCGACTCAACTTTCTCCGGTCTCGCTGCCGCCTATGTGAACTACCTGGCTACTGGACTGGCGGATGAAACAAACTACTGTTTCCGAATCCTTGGCTTCCATGGTGCTGGCTATGCCACTCAGCTGACTGGCGACTGGGCGCCATTCAGTTCTGGAACTAAGGCCTCTCAAACTCTTACTTGGCAATCAGGGACATCCCCTCTTCCAGCGGGAGGATCAACAACTGTTAGCGCGGCAACAAACCAAGCCGCAGTTTCATCACTTATTCGCTACACGAGCAATAACCCGAGTATCTGCACCGTGAACTCGGTCAGCGGTGCAGTAAATGCTGTTTCCGACTCAGGAGTTTGTTCGATTACAGCTCGAAATGCCGGTAGCTCAACTATTGCTGCTGCGGTCCCTGTTGTTATCTCGTTCCCAATCACACCTCCAGAGATAACTACGGACTCGCTGCCTGATGGCACCTATGCCACCAGCTACACGAAGACTCTTGGGGCCACCGGAGGCACTGGCACTTACAACACTTGGACAATTGCTGCAGGTGCTTTGCCACCTGGTGTGACTCTTAATACTTCAACCGGTGTGCTGTCGGGAACGCCAACTAAGGCTGGGGTTTACACGGTGTCATTCACTGTCACAGATTCGAACACCAAGACCAGCGCGACAAGGTCGTACACAGTTGCGATAGATAAGGTCGCGGTAACCGTTGCTGCCAGCTCTCACACTGTGCCGTATGGATCTTCGACACCGGCTGTAACACCGAGCTATGCAACCCTTGTTGGTTCAGACACCACGACAACTTTGAAGACCGCACCCAATGTCGCACCAGCATGTTCTACCACTTACACATCTTCAACACCAGTTTCGCTGTCACCTGTCGACACTGTTTGTTCTGGCGGCTGGGCGGAGAACTACACCTTCCAGAGCTACTCGACTGGCTCGGTGACAATCACCCCACTTACCCTCTCCGTGACGGTGCTAAATGCGGTTAAGGAGAACCTGGTTCGCGGTGATGACACCATCGTGAGCGCCGATCCAAGCTTTGAGTATGTTGTTAGCCCGCCACTTCCTGCCGGTAAGACTCTCGCTGAGATTTTCCCGAATGGCATTGACTACACAAGAACGGGCTCCGGAACCTCGGCTGGTACCTACTCCACAAGCGCTCTAGCCGCCGGTGAGGCCACGGGCAACTATGCCATCACCGCGTCAGCAACGGGAGTCAATACCAACTACACGGTCTCGAGTTTTGTGCCGGGAACACTGACTATTACTGAGCGTTACGTGCCGATCATTTCGGCCCCCGATAAGACTGGAACCTACTCTTACGCTCTTGGTTCATCTTTGACCTCATCAGCAACCCACCAGGGTTCCGCTGTGCCGGGAAGCTACACGTATACCTTCGTTGATGGAGATGGCAATACCCAGACGCTAACTTCAGCTTCCAAGCTGCCTGCCGGAAACTACGCGGTGAAGATTACGTTCACGCCTTCCAACACGAGCGTCTATTACGGTCCTGTCTACAAGGTCATGAACCTCACTATCAACCCACTGCCAATTACAATCACGGCTCTGGATACGGGTAAGCAGAATGAGGATGACGGAACAACTATCTCTGTAGTTGTTGATCCAGCCTTGAAGTATGCAATTGACATACCGCTGCCAACGCCAGACACCATAGACACGGTCTTCCCCAATGGCTTTGTGCTCGCCAGGGCAAACTCAGGAACGGTCCCCGGTTATTACCCCAAGGCCTCTATTCCCAGTGGTGAGGAAAGTGCTACCTACTCAATCACTATTACTGGTGTGGCAAACAACAACTATTCAGTAACCCTGGTTGATGGCGTGTTCACGATCACCGATAAGAAGGTGCCGTCGCTAGCAACCCAGGACGCCACAATCTACGTTGGTTCGACTCTTAGCTCAGCGCTGACAGCGACCGCCTCTCACACCTCCGTGGGCACAGTTGCCGGGTCTTACGCCTTTAGCTACACCAATACGTCGAGCCAAACCGTTGCGCTGCAACCTACAACAGCACTGCCACTGGGCGTCTACTCGGTTGTGGTCACCTTCAATGCAACCGATACCTCCACCTTCCTAACTCCTGTCCTTGGCAGCATGGTTGTGACAGTAATTGAGGTGCCACCGGTTCCGGAACCAGAGGCAGAAGAAAGCTCTGGAGGGGGTGGATTCTCTGTCACGCGTGTCGCTTGTGAGGCCGCAGTTTCAGCTTCCGCACTGGCTGCCCCTGCAACTAGTGGTGGGGATCCTGCGACTCAGGTTGTGGTCAGACTTTCAAGTGCTCTCACTAGCCCATTCGGTTTTGTTTCACTTGTGACTCAAACCCTGCTAACCCAGTTCGACTTCTTCGCCGCGAGAGGTAAACCTTCAACTTCAACAGAGGACCTAGCTCTCGAGGACGTCGAGTTGTCCTCTGGCGCCTCTACAGGCCAGGTGGATGTTGAAGATGTCAATGGCAATGAGCTCTCGCTGTTAGATGCAACATCGTCGGAGCTCGACCTTGAGGTTCAATTCTCTGGGTCAGACTTCAATAACCCAAACACCTGGCAGCTCATGGGCTATGGCTCCAGCTGTTGGAAGCTCGAGCCGTTCTCCGACGCTGACTACTTCTACGAACTGCCGAACCCAATTCAGTTCCCTGCAGGTGATTTTTCAGGTGAGTGGGAGTACTCAAACGTAATCGTTAAGGCCGGAAGCCTCACTGCTCGCGACGAGAGCTACCAGACCGACACCGTCTACCCTGCTCCAAAGTCCGGAGACCAGGTTTGGGCTGACATTAATGGAAACGGCATCTTCGATCCAGGTGGCAAGACCGGTGACAAGGCGATTTCACACGTAATTATTTGTATCAAGAAAACTACATCGGAGACTCCTGAGACTCCTCAGTCCTCACCGACTCCGACGCCAACTCTTACCCCTACGCCTACACCAACCCCATCTGAGTCAGCTACACCAACTCCGACCCCTACCCCGACTCCAACTCCAACCGAGTCTGCTACACCCACACCTACTCCAACACCGACCCCAACAGAGTCCGCTACCCCAACTCCAACACCGACGCCAACTGTTCCGGCAACTTCTTCGCCTGAGCCAACACAAAGTGCAACTGTCAGTCCACCTCTTCCTGAGGACTGCATTGACCTAACTAAGACTTTCTCACCGACTATCTCGCCAGAGCCTCCAGTCTCGAAGTCGCCACCAATCACAATCTTTGTGAAGCCACTGCCGAACCCACCAACAGAGTCTCCAAAGACTGGAGGACCGGGATCTCCTCCGAAGGTGACGCCAATCACTCCAATCACTCTGACCTGTTTGCCTGACGGAGATTATTCAGTTGCGCTTTTGATGTCGAACGGTACCGACACGCTCTGCTATCAGACGACAACCTACGCCTTCTATAACTTCGCCTACTTTGGCGCTCCGCTCTATGAGGAGCCCAAGAAGGACAAGCCAGTAGAGATCCAAGACGCGGTTGCGGCCAAGGTGGAGGAATACGACCCTGATACTTTCGAGGATTGGTCTTCAGACGATGGCAATGGTGACGGTGATAGCAGTGCCCGTGTTGATGACGATAACGTTGCGGTCAAGCCAGAGGAATCAAACGAGGCTTCTCAAGCTGCAGATCAAGACTCCAGTGGGGACAGTGATTCGCCAATCCCAAGCTGGATACTGTGGCTCTCTCTAATTCCAATCATCGGAGGCATTGGTCTCTGGTTGGCAGTTCGAAACCGACGCGACTAAAGTCTCAGCAGCACCAAACTAGCTGCCATAACCGCCATACCGGCGATGACTCCATAAACGGTCAGGTGGCCTCTTGCTGAATTCCTTGCGGTTGGCAGCAGGGTGTCAATGGCAAGAAAGACCATGACTCCGGCAACCATGGCGAAGATGACTCCCAGGACGAAGTGGTTTAGGAACTGGGCAAGGATCAGATAGCCAATTACGGCTCCCGCAGGCTCGGCAAGGCCCGAGAGGAAGCTAAGCCTGAATGCCTTTAGGCGGCTCTTGGTTGCGTAGTAGACCGGCACGGAGACCGCGATGCCCTCCGGGATGTTATGCATGGCAACAGCGATTGCCAGGGCAATGCCGATTTGTGGGTCATCTAGCACCAGCAAGAATGTCGCCAGACCCTCCGGGAAGTTGTGGATCGCAATTGCAAGTGCGACAAAGACGCCCATTCTTAGAAGCACCTTGTCTGTGGCGTCTTGAACTTCTGGCAGCGGGGTTTGCGATTCTCCCAAAAGCTCTACTTGGGTGTTTTCGTGTGGGTTTGCCCCTGATGGCACCAGAGCATCAATGACGGCCATAAGCACGAGCCCCGCAACTAGAGCTCCCGCTGCAACAGCGGCTGCCTCAACCTCTGGCAGATACTCGCCGAGGTAGGCAGTTGATTTGGGCATGATCTCGACAAAGCTGAGGTAAATCATTACCCCCGCCGAGAAGCCCATAGAGGTTGCAAAGAAACCCTTGTTGGTGGTCTTTGCAAAGAAGGCAATTGTCGAGCCAATGCCGGTTGCAAGCCCAGCGCCAAGGGTGACAGCGAAGGCAAGAATCAGTGCGCTGTCCATACTCATTCCTTCACTCTAGAGACAAAGAAGCCGGGTAACCAATTGGTTACCCGGCAACTTAGTTAGTACTTAGTGCTTGCCGCAGTTGCAAGAATCCTTACCGCAGTTGCAGTCCATGGTTCCCTCCTTAGAAGTCCCAGTCGTCATCGGTTGTGGCCTCGTGCTTACCAATAACGTAAGACGAGCCGGAGCCAGAGAAGAAGTCGTGGTTCTCATCGCTGGCTGGGCTTAGGGCGCTCAGGATCGCAGGGGAGACCTCTGCGTCATCCTTCGGGAACAGCGGGTCAAACCCGAGGTTCATGAGTGCCTTGTTGCCGTTGTAGTGGAGGAACTGCTTCACGTCGTGAGTCAGTCCAATCTCGTCATAGAGGTCAGCTGTGTACTTGACCTCGTTCTCGTAGAGCTCTAGCAGTAGGTCGTAGGTGTAGCTTCTCAGCTCCTCCTGACGCTCCTTGCTGGCCTCGTTGTAGCCAAGCTGGAACTTGTAGCCGATGTAGTAGCCGTGAATGGCTTCGTCGCGAATGATTAGACGAATCAGGTCGGCTGTGTTGGTCAGCTTGGCCCTTGATGACCAATACATAGGTAGGTAGAAGCCGCTGTAGAAGAGGAATGACTCCAAAAGGGTCGATGCGACCTTGCGCTTTAGCGGGTCATCACCGTTGTAATAGCTCAGAACAATCTCTGCCTTCTTCTGCAGGTAGGGGTTGTCCTCTGACCAGCGGAAGGCCTCTTCAATCTCGGTTGTCGAGCAGAGCGTTGAGAACACGCTTGAGTAGCTCTTAGCGTGAACCGACTCCATGAAGGCGATGTTGGTGATCACTGCCTCTTCGTGCTGCGTGCGTGCATCTGGCATCAGGCTCATTGCGCCTACGGTGCCCTGAATGGTGTCTAGCATGGTCAGGCCGGTGAACACGTGCATCGTGAGCTTCTGCTCGTGTGGACGCAGGGTGCCCCAGGACTGCACGTCGTTAGATAGTGGCACCTTCTCTGGCAGCCAGAAGTTCTGGGTTAGACGGTTCCAGACATCTAGGTCAACAGAGTCTTCGATCTTGTTCCAGTTAACTGGACGGGTTATGAGCTTGGTCTTTTCCATAATCGTTTCCTCATCTTGCCTAGAGCATGCAGCTGACGCAGTTTTCTACCTCGGTGCCCTCCAGGGCTGCCTGGCGAATCCTGATGTAGTAGATGGTCTTGATGCCCTTGCGCCAAGCATAAATCTGCGAGCGGTTCACATCTCTTGTTGTAGCGGTGTCCTTGAAAAATAGTGTCAGAGAAAGACCCTGGTCAACGTGCTGGGTGGCAGCTGCGTAGGTGTCGATGATCTTCTCTGGACCAATCTCATAGGCGTCTTCGTAGTAGTCCCAGGTCTCTTCGCTCAGGTATGGGGCTGGGTAGTAAACGCGTCCCAGCTTTCCTTCCTTGCGAACCTCGATGCGAGATGCGATTGGGTGAATCGAGCTCGTTGAGTTATTGATGTAGGAGATCGAGCCGGTTGGTGGCACAGCCTGCAGGTTCTGGTTGTAGATACCGTGCTTCATCACAGACTTCTTTAGCTCCGCCCAGTCTTCCTGGGTTGGGATTGCAACTCCGGCCTTCTTGAACAGCTCCTTGACCTTAGGGGTTGCTGGGGCCCAGGTCTGCTCCGTGTACTTGTCGAAGTACTCGCCTGATGCGTACTTGGAGTTCTCGAAGTTATCGAAGGTCTGCTTGCGCTCCTTGGCAATCTTGTTGGAGGCAGCGATGGCGTGGTAGTTCACCGTGTAGAAGTACATGTTGGTGAAGTCCAAGCCCTCTTCTGAGCCGTAGTGGATCTGCTCCCTGGCTAGGTAGCCGTGGAGGTTCATCTGACCTAGGCCAATGGCGTGGCTCTTGTGGTTACCGTCCGAGATTGAGCGAACGCTTTCAATGTTGGACTGGTCGCTAACCGCTGTGAGAGCCCTAATTGAGGCCTCGATGGTCTTGCCGAAGTCTGGTCCGTCCATGGCCTTTGCAATATTGAGCGAGCCTAGGTTGCAGGAGATGTCCTTACCAATCTGGTCGTAGCTGAGGTCTGCGTTGTAGGTGGTTGGGGTGTTCACCTGCAGAATCTCGGAGCAGAGGTTTGACATGTTGATGCGTCCCTGAACAGGGTTTGCATTGTTCACGGTGTCCTCATACATGACGTATGGGTAGCCAGACTCAAACTGCAGTTCCGCGATCTTCTGAAGCAGATCACGAGCCTTGATCTTGGACTTGCGGATTCTTGGCTCGTCAACCATCTCGTAGTACTTCTCGGTGACCGAGATGTCTCCGAATGGAACCCCGTAGACCTTCTCAACATCGTATGGGGAGAACAGGTACATGTCCTCGTTCTCCTTGGCCAACATCATGGTGATGTCTGGCATTACGACACCAATCGAGAGGGTCTTGATTCTGATTTTCTCGTCGGCGTTCTCACGCTTGGTGTCCAGGAACCTCATGATATCTGGGTGGTGAGCGTTTAGGTAAAC
>Ga0181567_10002280_pt1 | contig 14345 bp, 11 predicted proteins | sample 101ome_14_FD_133761 | JGI IMG/M metagenome (GOLD analysis project Ga0181567, IMG submission 133761) | Coastal salt marsh microbial communities from the Groves Creek Marsh, Skidaway Island, Georgia - 101403AT metaG (megahit assembly) | ecosystem: Environmental > Aquatic > Marine > Intertidal...
CGGGGAAGTGCCTGCCTGATGGCGAATCACGTCATGATGGAGACAGGTGGGTCCGTCTTTACAGCCGATGAGGGGTTTGAAGTTGCAGATGGTGCCAGTGGCGTGGTTTCTTGGTGCCGTGTGAACACGACCCATCCGTCCGGTTATTGTATGCCCATTCACCAGAGGACAGCCGAGGACGCCAGCCTCGCACCTGCCCGGGGTTGTATCAAAGTCCGCTCGTATACGGTGCAGGGTACCCGCTTGCTGCTGGGAGCAGCGACCCTGCTGTGCATGTTGGCTGCCGCAGGGTGTCGGGACTTCAGCGTCGACCACGGACCGCCAGGCGACACATCAGCCGACCGGGTGGTCGCAGCAGGGACGCCCTTCGAACTTGGCTACGGACAGCGGGTGATCGTGGACGGAACAGATCTGGCCATCGAATTCACCACCGTCATGGAGGATGACCGGTGTCTGCGAACGGTACAATGTGTTCAGGCAGGGCGCGCAGGTATCTTGCTGACCATCATCGACAACCAATCAGAACGCTCCCAGATCGTGGTCCAGATCCCGGGTCTGGTTGCCACGCCCTACGTCGTCAACGATATCATCCAGTTCAACGGGTATCGCTACCAGCTGCTGCAGGTGGATCCATACCCGGAAGAAAACACGGAACGGCGCGCCTCTGCCTATTCCATCCTGCTGGCCGTCGAACCGGTGGTCGCTCCGTAGGAGACCTGCAGCTCCTGCGCGATTCATGACTTCTTCCCCGCCGACAGGCATCCCTGTGCAGACTGCGGGCGTTAGGACGGACTGAAACTTCCAATGAAACCCAAACAGTTTCCCACTGCCATGGCCGTAGAACGCACGCTTGCCATCCTGAAGCCGGACTGTGTCCGCAAGAACCTCATCGGCGAAGTAACCCGCCGCATCCAGGAAGCCGGATTCACTATCCGCGCCCTTAAAATGGTCCAGCTCTCCCGCGCAGAAGCCGAAGGTTTCTATGCCGTTCACAAGGAGCGTCCGTTCTTTGGCGAACTGGTTGACTTCATGACGTCAGGTCCCTGCGTTCCCATGGTCCTGGAAAAAGAGAACGCCGTTGCCGACTACCGTGAACTGATCGGCGCTACGGATCCTGAAGAAGCTGCCGAGGGTACGATCCGCAAATTGTTTGCAGACAACAAGGGACAGAACATTGCCCACGGATCGGACTCTGTTGAAAACGGACGGATTGAAGCCAACTACTTCTTCCCGGAATACGAAATCGTCAATCACGGCGGTTGAGCTGTGTGTGATGGCGGTGCTGCTACTGGCAGCCACGGCCTGCACTCTTCCTGGCGGGCGGGCGGACGGCGCATCTTCAGATGCCGCCGACCGCCCGCCCGCCCTCGTTTCCACCGGCGCTGACCGCCTGGTGGCCTCGGGATTCGATGCGCTTGATGGAATGCGAGTGGGGCTCGTGGTCAATCACACTGCCCGCTCGGGCGAGAAGCACCTCATTGACTGGATCCATGAGGCGCCCGAGGTAGAGCTGGGAGCGTTATTCGGTCCGGAGCACGGCATCCGCGGAGACGAGGACGCCGGTGCGAAAATCGCTGATGGAATCGATGACGCAACGGGGGTTCCGGTCTACAGCCTGTACGGCGAAAACCGCCGTCCTACGCCGGATATGATGGCGGGCCTCGACGCCCTCGTTTTCGACATCCAAGACGTCGGCGCGCGGTTCTACACGTTCATATCCACCATGGGGCTGTCGATGCAGTCGGCCGCCGAGGCCGGCGTACCGTTCATCGTACTGGACCGCCCCAACCCTCTCGGTGGTGAACGCATGGCGGGTTATCTGCGCCCGGACTCGTTGGTCTCCTTCGTTTCCCAGTATCCGATCCCCGTTCGCCATGGACTGACCGTCGGAGAACTGGCTCGCATGATCCAGGGCAAGGACTGGGTACCTGGCGTGAAGAATCTGGATCTGCGTGTTGTCGAAATGGATGGGTGGGAACGAGCCATGCTTTGGCCGGAGACGGGGCTGCACTGGATTGCCCCGAGTCCGAACCTGCCCTCGTTCGAATCGGCCATGATCTACCCCGGCACCTGTTTCTTCGAGGCCACGACGGCAAGCGAGGGACGGGGCACGCCAGCCCCGTTCCTTACCGTAGGTGCTCCGTGGCTGGATTCCGATGCATTAGCCGCAGATCTTCGGAAATGGGGAACGCCCGGCCTGCGTATCGAAGCGGGTAATGTGACGCCCGTACGTATTCCCGGCGCAGCCTCGAATCCCAAATGGAAGGACACGGAGCTGGGGTCCTTGCACATTACCATCACCGACCCCGACTCCGTGGATGCGGTAGCAACAGGCTTGGATCTGGTGGGGCGAATGTACCGGATGGCGCCGGACAGCGTGAAAGACTCGTTCTTCCGCGAACGCTGGATGGCCTTGCTTTCCGGCTCGGGGGAAACCCTTGAGCGCATCAAGGGCGGCATGGATCGTGACGCCTGGGCATGGAGCTGGGAGGAGGACATGGCCACGTTCGAAGCGCAGCGCCGCCCCTACCTGCTTTACTGAGCCGCTTCAGCTGTCTGTTTTTGCTTGGGTCGCCACAGAATGGCGTAGATGATCTCGAGGTAACCTCCGAGGATCATCAGGGGGGCGACGTACAGGGAAACGAAGCCATCGACCTCGTTCTCCATCCGCATAAGGACATATCCGGAGATGATCAGCAACAGTCCGAGTAGAAGCAGCATGTAATTGCGCCGCTCAAAAACCATCACGCGTCGGCCCTTGCCTTGTGCGCGTGCAGGGCGACGGCGGCGTCCGTTTCGCTTGCTCCCTTCTGCCATGATGCGTGCTTCGGAATGGATTGGTGGGACCCCGGGCGAGTCTTCTGGGGGTCCGAACCCGATGCATAAAGGCATGTTCCACACGATGTTTCCATTCGGAATCGTAAGGAAAGCGCTCCCTCCTTCGTACCTTTTCGGCTCCACGCACAGGCTACCCTGTTCCATTGCCCCCATGCCTGCCTTTCTTCGCATCTTCCTGACCGGCCTTGGTATTTTCGCGGCACAGTGGCTCATCCTGGGGCGCATTACGCTGTGGGGTACTTATCCGGATGCCGTCCTCTTGTTCGTGGCATGGTTGGGTGTTCGGAAGGGGCGCCATTGGGGTGCCATCGGAGGTTTTGTGCTGGGTTTCCTTCTGGATGCCGTCTACAACACCTGGGGGCTGCACATGCTGGTCAAAACCATCATCGGCTTCACGCTGGGCCTTTTCCCAAGTTCGGAGCGGGAGGCGTTGCTCATCCTGCCTCGGCAGGCATTCTTAGGAAGCCTGGTGGTGGCCTTGGTACACAACGGAATTTTCGTGACCCTCCTGGCATTGCAGTCAGGCACTCGCAACGCGTTCCTGGTCACCGGTCTGTGGATAGGGTCCGCCCTGTATTCAGCCTTCATCGGCACGATGACCTCCCTCTTTACCTCACGCAACCCCGGCATCTTCTCGTGAAATGATGATGGATCGGGCTCTGACCAGTTACCCTGTGATTGCCAGATGCGCGTTCAAGGCCGTATCTTGCGATTCGCTGGTGTCCCGGGCGCCCAGACGCTCCGCTGCAGGGACGCGGCACCACGAGGGGCTATAGCTCAGCTGGTAGAGCGCTTGAATGGCATTCAAGAGGTCAGCGGTTCGACTCCGCTTAGCTCCACACGCGTAAACCCCGGTTCTGACAAACAGAGCCGGGGTTTTTTCATGGGTATAACCGTCGGCGCACAGGGGATGTCTGACAGCCCGTGCACCTTGTCCAGACGCGGGGCATGTTTCAGCACCGTAATTTTTCGATCCGGCCGGACTTGCTCGATCTGATGCTCGGTATGAATACGGAGAACGCTCTTGGCGACCTGCCAACGAGGGTGTCGATTACCGGATGAACGTATGCGTGTATTTGAGCAACAGCGTACGGTTTCGCGATACTGGAAGCGCTGGAGAGTCACGGAAACGGTCCGTATTCAGGTTCTCGGTGTAGACCACCCAAAGGTCATTGCCCTCGGCCATGTTGTAGCGGAACCGGATGTTGGATGCCACGATGTCGGCCGCCGTGTTGTACTGCACGAACGCGTTCAGGGACAACTTCGTGTTGAGGCCGATCTGGGAGCGAACACCCACCAGGTGGATATTGGCCTGTTGGTCCCTTTCCGGAAATTCGAGTCGGGTGAACTCGTAGTCTCCAGCCAGTTCAATGAACCGGTTCACGTTCCACGTCGGCTCGAGTCCGATCGCGTATCGGGTACCGTCGTAGAATGTGCCGGCCCGGACATCGACCTGCCCGCGAAAGAGCGAACCCTCCGGCATCTCGTATCGCGCCTGGGACTCAACGAAACCGTATCTCCCTGCAGGAACCGTGGTCTCCCCGGGAAATGACACCTCCTCCAGCAGATCTTCAATCAGGTAATTGGCACTGATGCGAGCGCTGGCGCTGGACTTGAAGGCAAAATCCCAGCTGCCTCCGGCGCGCAGGGATTCAAGCGATCCATCCGCGTTGCGAAAGTAGACACTCCCGTACGTTGAACCATCGTGCGTCCGCAGCTTGGCCTGATCCGGGGACAACCACCCGTACTGGACGTCCCAGGAATACTGCCAGTAGTCGGTACGCTGAACGAAGCCAACCCCGGGCAGGTAATCCCGCCCGGCGAACGAAGCGCCCGTGCGATAGGACCAACCGATGTCGGTCCGACGCTGTAACTGTACGGATCCGTAGGCTGAACCGGTCAGTGACACACCATTCGCATCACTGAGGGCATCATCAAGCGTCTGTGCCCACTTCATTTCAAGGATCTCGAAATCGCCCAGTCTGATGACGGCATCCGCGCCGTAGGCAGCATTCCAGGAGCCGTCATCGCCGAGGCGACTGGTGCCCATCACCCCGGCATACGACTGGTCATTGACCACGCGCCGACGTACACGGAGCACCCCGAAATTCTCGGCCGGCAGGTTGCCCTGCACCTCAGTCTGCATGTTGATCAGGCCGATATCCCACTCCCCGACCCGACCGACCAGCCGCCCGCCTCCTAGGATGCGTACCGTCTGACCATCACTGATACCGATCTGCCGGCTGTGGAAGAGGCGGTCCCGGCGCCCGGTGGAGAATTCAAAAAGCGCCGACCGCTCCTGGAAAAACTGCCTCTTTTCTGGGAAAAAAAGCGAAAAGCGGGAGAGGTTGACCTGCTGGTCGTCGGCTTCGACCTGGGCAAAATCCGTGTTGATCGTGGCATCGAGCGTCAGGTTGCTCGTCAGCGCATACTTGAAGTCCACGCCCGCCTGTCGCGTGAACTCACTGTCGAAGCGGTACGCAGTGTCCGACTCGTTGAGGGTATGCAGTCCCGTGCTGCCACCGGTCACATAGGGCGTGACGTACAGTGGCTTCTGGGACCGGATTCCTTCCAGGCGCACTTTGGCAGCCTGGGAGGGTTTGGCAAAGCCCAGGTCCCAGTTGGGGCGAATGGGCGGGTAGACATGGCGCTCGCCTTTTCTGGAGATGTAGCGATACACGATCATTCCCATGTCCACACTGCCATCAACTTCCTGGAACGACAGACTGGAGAACGGAATCCGCATTTCAGCAAACCAGCCGCGTTCATCGACCTTCGTGACCACGTCCCAGAACGTATTCCAGGACCTGTTCACGGCACTTCCCATCCCTCCGCCACCGCCGCCATCGGCATCATCCGAAACCGCATAATCGAAGCGGACACCCGTTGGCGTGGTGAAGAACCACAGCGCGTTCTCATTGTCATTGAATGTATCCAGGACGATGGCGAAGGTGTCATCGCCTGAATACCGATCCCGATAGAGGGTGTTGGCGCGAATCTGTTCCGGCTCCGTGTCAAACATGCTGCCCGCAACGTAGATGAAATCGTCGTCGTAGGCCACCCTGATTTCCGTTCGCTCGGTCACGACCCCACCCGAGATCGGCTCGTACATTGTCAGGTCGAGGGGCGCCACGCCTTGCCAGGCCGCTTCATCCGCATACCCATCCAGTTCTACTGATCCTGCCATACGGGGCAGGTTGATTGGTTGTTGGGCAGATGCATCGGGGACCGCCAGAATCGTAAGGAGCAGCGCAAGGCGAAAGATACCTTGGAGCATGGGAGCACCGTCAGAGATGTGCATGAGGGGGACAGGCCGTACGTGCGATTCCGGATCAGTACACCGGTACAGACGGATCCACATCCCGGGACCATCCGATGATACCTTTGTCGAGATTGAGCACATCCGTGTACCCCTGCTTGAGCATCCAGGCAACCACATGGGCTGACCTGGCACCGGAGCGACACATGACCACGATCCGGGCATCCTTGTCCGGAGCCACTTCGGGCAGGCGGTCGGAAAGCTCATCCATGGGTACGCACTGACCTCCCAGATCAGCAATGGACAGCTCGCTGGGATCGCGTACATCGAGGAGCAAAAAGTCCTCTTCAGCCTCGCGCATTTGCTTCAATTGCGTAGCGGATATCTGGGGAACACGGGGTCCAAAAAACATGGGCGATGGGTCGGTCTGGCGAGTGGGAGCAGCGGATACCGTAGAAGTCCCGTCTGCTAGGGCCGAAGGCACCCCGCAAAAGGCCTCGTAATCCTGTAGTTCCACAATATCCGGCGAATCCCCACAAACTCGACAATCCCGATCACGTTCGGCATGCAATGTGCGCATTTCCATGGTCAGGGCATCGACCATCAGGAGCCGGCCCTTGAGCACCTCGCCCATCCCCGTGATCCATTTGATGACCTCGGTAGCCTGCAAGGTGCCGACCAATCCGGGTAACACGCCCAATACACCCCCCTCCGCGCACGAAGGCACTGTTCCAGGAGGAGGGGGCTCCGGAAACAGGCATCGATAGCAGGGTCCACCTTCCAGGCCGAAGACCGATACCTGCCCATCAAAACGGTAAATGGAGCCATAGATGGACGGCCGGCCGGTCAGGACACATGCGTCATTGACCAAGTACCGGGTGGCAAAGTTGTCCGTGCCGTCGGCAACAGCGTCATAGAAGCCGATCCGGTCGATCGCATTCTCACGGGTGAGGCGCTCAACGATGGGCTCGAGGATGATGTGAGGATTGATTTGCTGCAGCTTCTCGGCTGCTACGAGGGCTTTGGGAGCACCGATATCTTCTGTCCCGAACAGGACCTGCCGCTGCAGATTGCTCAGGCTGACCGTGTCATCATCCATGATGCCGATGCGACCCACACCCGCTGCAGCGAGGTACAACAGCAAAGGTGAACCGAGACCACCCGCACCTACGACGAGGACGGATGCATCACGCAGCCGCTCCTGACCAGCTTCACCGAGTTGCGGCAACAACAAGTGGCGAGCATAGCGGGAGCGTTCCTCAGGCAGCAGCATGGCGACAGGTTTGGACAAAGGGGCTCTGTTGGCGATACTTCGGTCCCCGAAACACCTGATGCGCACGGGGGGACTGGTTCAGCTGATTGAACGAAACCGCAGGAGATTGGTCCCCACCTTGCTGCCTTCGATACCTGTCAATCCATGACGGAAGCGACCTACATCATCGGCGTCCTCAGCGCCGTCATATTCCTGACCGAGTATCTCGTCCGGAAAACGTTCCTGAAGCACTTCGGGACGGCGCTCCTGGTCATTCTGTTCACAGCCCTGCTGGCCAACGTGGGGCTTCTGCCGACTGGGTCCTCGTCTTCGGAGCCCATCAAAGCCTATACGTTCATTTTCGATACGGTAGCCCCCCTCGCCATATTCTGGTTGCTTCTGCCCATCAACTTGAGGGATATCATGAAGGCGGGCCGATCGATCATCCTGATGTTCCTGCTTGGCAGCCTGGCCACAGCCGTGGGTGTGTTCGCCGGCATGTGGGTCGTGAATGGACCCGAATCGATCGGCCCGCTCTACAGCGCGCTTGGCGGCATGTTTGTCGGCACCTACACGGGCGGAAGCGTCAACTTCAATACCCTGGGGCTGCATTATGGTGTCATGGAAGAAGGTGTGCTCTACGGCGGGTCCATCGTTGTCGACAATATTGTAACAACACTCTGGATGGTGGTATCGATTGCCGTGCCCCGGGCTGCCCATCGCTGGTGGCCGAAGCGTCCCGGCGAAACCATGCGTGGAATGATCGGCGAGGTCAGCACGGGGGAGCAGGAGGACACCGAAACCATGCACCCACTCGATGTGGGTGTGGTCCTGGCCCTCGGTCTGGGCGCGGTATGGTTTTCGGAGCAGATTGCCGCACTCTTCCCCGCCATCCCGTCGGCACTCTTCCTGTCAGGTACTGCCCTGCTGCTGGCTCAGGTGCCCGGTGTTTCCCGCCTGCCGGGACTGAAGGTCATGGGAATGTTCGCCGTCTATCTCTTCCTGTGCGTCATCGGTGCCTTCTGCGATCTGGGTGCCATGCGTGGCCTGGGCAGCCTCGGCAGCACACTGCTTGTGTTTACGATCGTCACGGTTCTCGTGCATGGACTGCTCGTGTATGGTCTGGCCTGGATCTTCCGCGTCAACCCGGTTATCGCCTCGATTGCCTCGCAGGCCAATGTCGGCGGGGGTACGTCAGCCCTGGCCTTGGCTCGAAGTCTCGGACGGGAAGATCTGGTACTGCCATCCATCCTGATCGGCTCGCTGGGGTATGCAGTCGGTACGTTTCTTGGGTTCTGGGTGGCGGAACAGTGGCTACCTCTACTGGCGTAAGCACGCATGGTATTGGAACCCTTCGGAGATCCATGACCGTGTAATCATGACCATGTGTGCCGTCTTTTCTCGGGCGGAGCACGTCCCCGTTCCAGACTCAGGCAGCGAATCCACCCGATACCGTGCGCTTTCTTCCCTTCTTCCTGTTGCTGCTCTGCCTTGATGCACGCGCTCAGGTTGTTTCCGAGTCCCCCCGATCGGCCCGGGAACGTTTCTTCGTGGAAGGGTCCAGCACCGCGGTGCTGTACAAAGGGGACAGGCCCTGGAAAGGCGAATCGGGACTGAAGGGGTTGTCCGACAGAATGGGTCCGGGGATGGCCCTGGGTGTTGGCTACCGGTGGTCCTCCGAGGGTGATATTCTTGTGTCATGGGCAACAGGCGTTTTCCCCGGCATCCTGACTTCCGCATCCGGACTCGCACCCATCGACCCCGCCATCAGCACCTCACGACGCTCGACGCTGGCCATCGAATATCACCATCACCCCTGGCGCCTGGGCAGCTTGGAGCCCTTTGTCGGACTTGGTCTTGGATCTGTTCGTGGACAGATCAATGGCTTGCGTCGACAGGGCGCAGGCCCCTCCTTTTCCATGGGGATCTTCCGACCGATCGGGCCGGTCCGGCTCGGCGTTCAACTCCGCACATTGGCTGTGTTACCGGATCGGGCTGCAGACCAGGCTACATCCGGCAGCGGTGCTGACGCACTGCATGCCATGCTTTTCAGTATGCGTTATGCCCTACCTGCCCGCACGCATACCCTGAGCGAAGTCACCCTCTCTGTCCCCGGGTTCCTGGATACCGGCAAGGAGGACGTTTTTGTCGTCGAGACGACCCTGGACCCCTCCCTGTATGATGTATCCTGGGAGCTGGGTGACGGCCGCAGGGCAACGGGTCAGTCCATTCGCCATACCTACCGCCAGGCAGGTATCTACACTGTCGTGGCACGTGTAAGCGGACCCCGAAAGCGTATCGTGCTGCAGTCGCGCGTCAACGTACGTGATCGGATCGAACCGCCCCGAATCACGACCATCTCGCACAGCCCGTATGCTGGATTCCCGGGTGACATCATACGCTTTGAAGCCGATCTGACTGGCACAGATGGACAATGCCTGTGGGCTTTCGGAGACGGCTCATCCGCCACCACGTGCCGTGCGGACCATGTATTCGAGGCGCCTTGGACCTATCGCTTCCTGCTCTCGGTGACCAATGCGGCAGGATCCGACACAAAGACGCGAACGGTCCGGATTGCCTCTGATGCGTGTGCCGGCAGGGAGATGCTCGCTGCCGTGCATTTCCGGCGTAATTCCCAGGAACTGGTTCTGGATATGCGGGAAATCCTGCGGGACAATTTTGCCGTAGCTTCCCGATGTCCAGACCGCACGCTCGTCGTGTCCGGATTCGCCTTTGACACGGAGCAGCAGGCCGAAGAGTTGGCCCTTGGCCGTGCTCGTGCCGTGATGCAGTACTACCGTAACCTGGGCATGCCCACACGATCCGTCCAACTTGGCAGGGCCATAGTGCAAAGCGAGGAAGGATGGTTGGATGAGCCCTGGGAAGGTCGCAAAGTGTCCTCGGCCTTGGCCCGGGAATAGGTAGTGGGCATCGCCGTACTGGTCCGTGTCATCCCCGGCCTGGTCTGTGTCACCCGGCCCCGGTTCATGGCATCTTTCTGGGGCCTCCGGTTCGTGGATCTGCTCTACATCTTACGCGCTGAGCGACATTCTGCCGCCACCACGCAGGGCACGCTCAAACGCGTTCACCCAGTCTGAGGCCACGTGAAGGCGAAGCGCTTCTATGGCTCCGAAAGGCCCGCACAACCTGCGTTGTTTGTCCTTGGCAGAAAGCGCCGCCCCCACCATGAACGCCGAAGCGCGCCGTCCCAGAGACAATCGTCCGAACGCAGAAAACCACACTGGATGGGCCTGCATGAGGGCATACGCCACGTCGAGCATAGCCTCGGAAGAGGCATCCACGGAGCATCGGTACAGTACATCAAACCCGCCATAGACCAGCATGAGCGCGTCCTGGTCCGAATTGGATTCGATGTTGGCAGGGCGACAGCACACCGCAATGCGCTTGCCGCCTTTGTGCAGAACGATGTCCACCGGGAGTTCCCCGTCCGGCGTGGCTACCCAACAGGCCTCCTCCACCGTGACTGTTGCCTCGAGCATGGGACGCAGCTCCCTCAGAAGTCCTTCGGCACGTGATGGGCGTGGAGACAGACGATGCCTAGCTGGGCGGGGAGCAGGACCGCGATCAGCAGCGCGCTGCTGCAACCATTGCACGGTCGGAAAAGCGGAGACGGTTACTCGGGGCGAAGGGGTCATATCGGGGTACCATTTTTCGTTCGGACCCAGGATACGCAGAGGGGTGTGACACCATTTTGTCATACCCTGTATTTTTTACTCCCAACCCCGTCATCAGCGCAGCGGGCGCCCGATTTTTACATACCAACCGCCCGCGCTTCCGGTTGCCAGATCCATCCGCAGGGGAAGACCGAACGGATACGAAAGCCCGACGCCGATCTCATGATGCAGCCCACCAAACGTCCCCAAGTCAGGGTCGGATGAGAAAGCGTGGCCTCCGAATACGTGAATACCCCATCCCCGTTCGGCCAGTGGCCACATACCCAACTTCTCGAAAGGAGCCGTCGTAAAATCATGTGCCCAGAACACACCCAGTAATTCATCTGCCAAAAAGCGGCTGTTCGGGAGTGAGCGGAAAACAGCGAAGTCGGCAAACGGTCCCGCGGATCCGGACAATCCGAACTGTCGCTGTACGGGCAGGTTGCCACGACTCGTACCACCAAGGACCGTAACGCGTAGCCAGTTCGGTCGGGACCGCCGACGATAGAACGTGCGCGCTCGTACCGTTGCGCGGGCCTCGACACGGGTGAAATCAAAATCTGAGGCCAGATGCCAGCCGGGAGATCGCTCCCAGGAGATGTCCACAGAAGCACGGCTCCGATCACCAAACCGCAACCCCACCTCGGATGAGCGCAACCGCCCCTGTTCAACGGACGGGTTTTCGCGTTGGACATTCCGGAACAGCCAGCCGTTGAACCCACTCCGTTTTTCCAGGGATCGATGCCGCTCATTGTTGAACCGGACGGAGAGGATCGCATTGATCCGGGACACGTCGACATCCACACTGACACGCTGTTTGCGCAGGTCGTAATAATCGTACAAATCATCCCAACCGAGGTAGGTGGAGACGCCCGGCACGAACCGACCCAGACCATCAGGACGGGCAACAATGGATGTTGCATCCAAGGCCAACGCGCCCACCGAGCCTTTCAAGGGCCCCATGTGCCATGGCACATTTCCTGCCACACGATAGGTCGGACGCGCTCGCTCCAGGGAATATCCTGCGGACACTTCCACTTCGCCCTGCTCATCAGAGGCCCAGCGGTAGCCGGCACCCGGATGCCATCCATCCACCCGATTGTACCAGAACCAGTCCCCTCCCGCCACGCGCTGTACCCTTGCCAATCGGGAGGGCGTTTCGTCTTGGTCAGGCTGTTGATCGGCTACGTCAACCGCTGTGTAGTTAGCCAGGATACCTTCTGGTCGAAAGGCCCGGCGCAGACTCATGGCCGGGTTGAGGGTAGCCATCTGCTCAGCCTCCAGCGGGGTCATGGGTATGTAGGAGGGATTGCGCCTGAACAGATCATCATTGAAGGCAGCCAATGGATCCCTGACCACCGGAGGACCCGGGCGGGCCAATGAATCCGGCACAGGAGGATTTGCTGCATGGAGGGAGAACCCCGTAATCTGTTGATAGCGTGCCTGCGGATACGCCACGCCCGCCCTACCGAATTCGACCACACCCTGGACAATCAGACCCTGCGGCATCCAAAGGGAATCGTGGACGGCCGCGAAACGTTGCTCCATGACAAGATCATGGGATTTTACCGGAGGCAGCACGTCGGTGCCCGGCCACGGGCGCGCACTGATCTCGAGAACCGTCCACACGGAGTCCATGATGGCCATCGATCCGGTAAAGGCCGGCAAGGTGGCCGATCGAGGCCGGAAAAAGATTTCCATCACCCGACGGCCATCGAGCTCCCGGGTAATACCCTGCGTGAACTGGTACAGCTCCACCGCATCCGGATGCAGGGGGCCCGCATACCGTGTCCCCATGATGTCGATATTGGCATCGAGAAAATTCGGTGCGGGGTGGGGCGATGCGAAACGGAACAGCTCATTGCGACGGGGCTCTGTCCGCTCAGCCCGAATGACTTCACGGGGGCCGGTACGCGGCGTCCACCACGAGGCCCGAACACTCTCATTCGCCTGGACCAGGTCAAAATCAGCATACAGGAGAAAACGGGTATACACATCCGCATAGCTCGCTGACAGGAACTTCCTCATGCGGTCACGGGCTTGGATGGCACGGCGAACAATGACCTCCGCCGGATTGTCATCCGTGATGACAAGCTCTTCCAGTGTCAACGTGGAGGGCTCCAGCCGGATCGTGATACCTGTCAGGTCCCCACTCGTGATATCGACTACCTGTGAACGGTACCCGATGTATCGCACTTCAATGGTGGCCGGCACCTGCGGCAGGGAAATCAGGAACTGCCCGGATGCATTTGCAATCGTCCCCTGAGTGCTTCCACGGATCTGCACCGTTGCATGCGGAAGTGGTGCTTGTGTCCGTGCATCCAGTACCGTTCCGCGAAGGGCGATCTGCGCCGAAGCTCTCGGGGCAGGCAGGCTCAGAAGCAAGAGGCATAGAACCACCGACAGCCGGAACGCGGTTCCGGCTTTCAGGGTTGACACCGTCGGTGTTTGGTACTTGATGGACATGCGACAGATACCGGGCTCTCTGCGAAGTGCCCCACGAGGTCGGCATCCCAAGATAGGATGTCCCTTGGTCCGGACTCCGAATCCTGCATGAACTTCATCCCGATCTCCTGCGCCCTACCGCGCTACTACTACGACTCCCATGTATCACTTCATAGGAAAACAGGTTCGCGTCCATCTCTACAGCCGGGACGGAACCGCTGTCGGCAGTATCACCGGCCGGGTGGCCGACGTGGCCGAAGGGGTGGAGGTAGCCGACGGAATGAAGAAAGATCTTGTCCTGGTCGTGGATATTGATACGGGTGATCCCGAAACGCCCTACAAGAACAGCGCAGGCATGGAGGGCGAGTCCTGGTTTGCTGTGCAGGACATCGAGATCATCGACGAAGACCGCCCTCGGTTGTTTGCAAACTGAGCCTTGGCGTTCGGTATGCTTGTTGTAAATGTAACTTTCATAGTTACATTACCCCATGGCCTCAACCCGATACGCAACCACGCTCCACATCCTGATCCTGCTTGCAGCCGAAACGCAACAGGAGCACACCTCCCGATCATTGGCCACCCGGTTGGGGACCAATCCGGTCGTGCTGCGACGCATCATTTCCCATCTTGCGCAGGCCGGACTCGTACACACGCGCCGAGGCGCGGGGGGCGGCGTGTCCCTGGCCACTGATCCGGATAAGATCACGCTTGGACAGGTGATTGATCTCGCCGAGGCCGACATGACCTTCGATACGCATTCCCTGCCCCAGTGGCCGGAGCCAGACGTCATGGCGGAAGCCGCGCTTGCGGCCATCAAGGCCCAACGCCGAGAGCTTCACAACGCGCTGATTACCGAGTTGGACCGTGTCACACTGCA
>Ga0181567_10002285_pt1 | contig 14334 bp, 16 predicted proteins | sample 101ome_14_FD_133761 | JGI IMG/M metagenome (GOLD analysis project Ga0181567, IMG submission 133761) | Coastal salt marsh microbial communities from the Groves Creek Marsh, Skidaway Island, Georgia - 101403AT metaG (megahit assembly) | ecosystem: Environmental > Aquatic > Marine > Intertidal...
CGACTTCATCTTCGCCATGAGTTGGCGGCCATCATTCTCCGTTAATATGTAACGTGGAATTATTCCAAGTTTATTTTCGCGCATGAGGTGGTCGAAATGAGTCTACGACAGAAGGTTCTGTAGTGATGTAAGGGCCTCCAATCAAGTCGACACAATAAGGAACTGCAGCAAATATTTCATCTAGAATTTCTCTAATCGAACGTGGAGACCCAGGTAAGTTGAGAATCAGAGTCGAACCACGAATACCAGCAGTCTGTCTAGAAAGTACAGCGGTTGGCACGTGCTTGAGTGAAATTGCCCGCATTTGTTCACCGAAGCCCGGAAGCATTCTCTGGCAAACTGCTTCGGTTGCCTCTGGTGTAACATCTCTCGGCGCAGGCCCTGTTCCACCGGTGGTGATGATGACTGAACATCCCTCTTCACACAAATCGATGAGAGCCTTTTCGATAAGGTCCTGCTCATCTTCGACCAGTCTTCTCGAAACCTCCCAAGGCGAGGTTAGTGCCTCTTCTAGAAATTGCTTGATTGCCGGCCCACTTCGGTCTTCGTATTCTCCGGCAGTAGCTCTGTCAGAGGCTGTTAGAATACCGAATCGGCAGGTCTCATCAGCGCTCATTGGGGTTTGACAGCAGCGCTGAGATGAAAACACAGTCGGTCATTAATCCTCAATTTCCAATGAGTATCTTCAAAGACCGTCAAGGCTCGTCCACTTATCCCGGAGATGATGTGGTGTCGAGCCTACCCCAACACACACTGAGTAACATCGCTCTGAATGATGATTCCGAATGCACAGCATTCGATCGTTCCCGTGTTCATATAGGCTCGATGCTTTGCCTCTGAACGTAGGTGAAACGATGAGTGACGATGGAAGGTATGCGACACAAATTGCTGTGGTCAAAGAAGAATGTAAAGACGCAGATGAAGCTGAGATAATCAAGGAATTCAGGAGATATGAGGAAGAATTTCTGATACCTCCTGAAGACGCTCTTCGCTCTGTAATTCGAAAGTTCCAAATTGCTGCGGGTCAAGAAGTATCTACCATTTCTTCTCGCTCACGTCCGGCTATTGCAGAGAAAAAAGTAACAAAATTCTCTGAACTAAAGGATGATGACAAGAATGTCACTATTGAGGTGGCTGTGGTTTCCTACATCCCAAAGATACAGACCGTTCGAGGTGAAGAGAGACAGATAGCCTATGGTTGGGTTGAGGACAGTCCGTGGGAGGGTGAGAGAGAGCGCTGGGATTTCACCGACTGGGGTGACCACTCTCAGAATCTAACTCCTGGCTCAGTAGTTCGATTGGAGGGAGTTTCAGTAAATTTCTGGAATGACCGCCGCTCGATTAACATCAATCGCCCAAGCCGAGTTACCGTCCTCAAAGAAGGCGGTCAGCCAGTAACCAAGATTTCAGACGAACCGGTTCCAATATCTGAGGCGGGAGAGGCGGAAGGTATCGTCAGCGTAGTTGCAAGAGTTCTCTCGAAGAAAGACGATCAAATCGTCAAGAAAGATGGAAGCGGTACATTGGACATTGTTCGTGGCCGATTAGCGGACCCCTCCGGCACAATCGGATTCATTTCATGGAGAGATTTCGAGCATGAGGTGGGCTCATTAATCAAAATAGATCGAGCGCAAATCCGTAGATTCAGAGACACTCCTGAAATCAACATTGGGGACTTAACAAAAATTGAGCCCTTCCATGACAGTTCCTTTGTTAGTATGGACGACTTACAATCGGTGAATCGCTCAACGATTTCGGAACTACGAGACGGAGCCCGTGACATCGAGATTACTGTGCAGGTAGAAAATTGGCAGGCTCGAACCTTCACTAACGCAGATGGCGAGGAAAGGACAGTTCGTAGCGGTGATGTAATGGATCCAACTGGCCGTTGCCGATTGACTTCTTGGGGGGAAATGAGTCCAGAACCGGGAGCCTTCCTTCATCTCAAAGGCGCCAGAGTACAATTTTGGCAAGGTTCTCCCGACTTAGTTATCGATTCTGCAGATCAAGTGATCGATTTATCCGACCCACCATGGGATGCGATAGATCCAGCCGATCATTGGGTTGAGGTTGACCTAACCGACTTGGTCAACGGTGGTTCACGCCGTGGGATTAGAACTGCCGGAACCGTTGTTGCAATAGCAAATAATTCTGGTATTATCGAGAGATGCCCAGAGTGTCGCAGAGTCATGCGTGAAGGAGAGTGTGCAGAGCATGGACCTCAGCGTGGAGATGAAGATGTACGACTTCGATTCGTTCTCGATGATGGAATTTCAAATGCCTCCACTCTGATTGGAAAAGAAGCTACAGAAGCACTTACTGGTATGGACCAAGCGCAAATCAGAGATGCCATAGATGCCAACACTAGGGCAGGATATATTGCCACTCTAAGAGAGAGATTCTTGGCAAGAAAATTGCACGTCAATGGCCGTGCTATGGTAGATACTCAGGGCGCTATTTTGATGGCTGATTCAGTCGAAGTAGATACACGAACACCCGAAGAAGCCGCAAATGAAGTAATGGCTCGCTGGGGGGTGGTATTGTGATGAATCAAGCAACTAGAAGAAGCCGGCAAACAGCTATCCGATTATTCGCTCAAGAGTATATGGATGCTGATTTGCCTGAGGAAGGAGCAGGAGAATATGACCCCTCATTCGTAATCACCAAACTTGGTGCTAAGGTCAATCGAGCCTTAGTTGGAGGAGTAATTGACAGGGTCGAGCGACGAGAGACAGAAAGTGGCTCATTTTACACCGCTCATCTTCGAGATCCAACAGGAACTCATCGATTCGAAGTAGCGTCATTCCAACCAGAACTCCATGCTGATATCGAAGAGATTCTGAATCGTTTTGAAAGCGGTGATAGATTCCTCATGTTGTTGGTAGGTAGGGCTCGTTGGTTTGAAACCGAAGATGGTGGAATGTTCACATCATTTAGAGCAGAAGAATTCAGTATTGTAGACAAAGACCACTACACTCATTGGTTGGTTGAAGCATCTGAAGCAACTCTGCGTAGATTGGATGCCTACGAAGCCTCAATTGAATCTGACCTTACACCCGCCGCGCTAGAATCGGCAGGAGTTCCCAGCGACCTGATTGACGGGATGGTCCTTGCGAGAGGCCATTACGGAGAATTCGATACTGAGAATTACCGAGTAGGAATTCTACAGTCGCTCTCAATGGCAACAGGTTCTGATGCGATTATTGAAGCGCCACCTGCCCAACCAACCTTGGAACAATCGAATGAATCCGCCGGTGAAGTAATTCAGACTCCTGTACCTACAGGTGATGTATCTGATATCTTGTTGGAAACAATTCGAATGAAAGACGATGGCGATGGAGTAGATTACGATACCTTAGTCCACGCAGCGGTAGTGGCGGGGCATAGCCGTGAGGAAGCAGAAGACGCTATCGACAATCTTCGAGACATCGAAGGTTCGATTATCGAGCCAAGATTCAGTTTCTTCCGATTGACTCCCCAGTGATTTTATCGAAGTCCTGCAATTATTCGCTCAGCCTCTGTCATTTTCGCCCTTATCCTAGCGATTGCATCTGAATCTTCAGCTTCTGCTTTTGGGGCACTAACAGGAGTTGCTCCAAGTTCTTGGAAAGCGACATCCCGAGAGCCCTTTGCTTCAGCAATTCTACTTGCGACCAAAAGTAGACGAGTACTGGTCATCTCATCTTCAACAGGCCATCCTCTTCTGACAGCTATTCGCAGGAATAATTCCTCTTCCTGCTGAGACCATCGGCCACCATGACTGTTGAGAATTGTCCCTATCATACGCTCGATGTCTCTGATCATTCCAGCAAGACTTTGCAAGGTTGAATTATTTCCCTTTCCATCGCTTTTTGACAGTAAATCTGCAGCATCTTCCATTTGATGTTGGGGAAGAGGTTGTAAGAAATCAATAGGATTTTCGGGGACTTCAATCATAATCACATCTTCTTTGGGTTCAGTCTCTTCATTTGTTTGCACGCTAGAGGTTTGAACATCCGGTAGGCCATTTCTTCTCAGTGAGCGTTTGATTTGCCCCCATCCGCGACCTTGGCTTGCAAGAACTCCAGCAACTCTCCCCATCAGAACAGTCCTAGTTCCGGTTAATTGCAATTCTAACTTTTGACACAGGGAGTGTAACTTGTCCCGTTCCATTTCAGCGAGATTCTCCACGGTGAGCCGTCTCGAATCATAATTCAAGTGGAGCCAGAGCCTTTGTCTCCTCTCTTTGTGTGAGCCGGAGGATTTGATTCCAAAGATCTTCAATATATCTCCTAACTCTAGGTGTGACATCGCCTGTATTCCGTCCCAACTAAAATCATAATCTCCCATCACTTGATTTCTAATTAGGCGAGCCCTAAGGACTTCAACAGAGCCATTTTTTCGGAATCCAGCAGATTCTGCTCGCTCTCTTAATTCCATTAATCGAGCTCGATACAACTGGTCGAGCAATACTCGATCAACCGACATCATGACCACCGATAAGACCCAAGCGAACTCTTCGCCGTCTTATCGCTTACCCATTATTTGAACTGTTGGATGAGGGTTTTGAGGGTTGAGAGAAATTGCCGTCACTTCTCTAAATCAATCCAAGCATCCTTTGCAGGAAGTAGTCCTTGTCGCGTTCTTTGTTCGGGAATTGGACTGCTTGCTGTTGATAACATTCTATCCCAATCTTTGGATAGAGCAATTACTGATGATTCCAAATTTGAGATAGGTACCAATCTTTCAATTGAAATTGTTTGCATACCATCGTCTGACAGGAATTCCATGCGTATTTCGACGTGAACTTCGGTGGTCTCAGTTTTTCCTTCTGGATCGTGGAAAACGGTTTCCATTGTTAGGTCGAAGAATTCCTCTGCCTGTCGCATAATCGCTCCGACTTGCCTGTGTCGAACTAGAATCGCGATTCTATCAAGTTCGCTCTCAGATAATCCGCCAATGAGATTGTCTTGAGTCCACCATACAGTTTCTCCTTCTAATTCTGATATTTGTTGGATCAATTTTCTCGGAAAACCACTACGCCCAATCAGAACCACAAGGTCAGCATAAGGCACAGGGAGATACCTATCTCCTTCTCTCTCTTCAGGGTCTATGCCGAGGACAGTTCTCCTGCTTGAGCAATGAATTGAATTGAATACTTCACGTGAGGTAACAAATCCGTCGATATCCCCGTTACGTCGAAGTTTTTCCATCCAGCGAGCGATTTCATCTTCAGAATCAGGTCTATCTTCGATCTCATGAATTGATGCGTAAGCCTTGCTAGAGAGTAAGCGTAATCCACGACGGGCCCGCTTAAGCTGCCGTCGAATGATTTTATCATCACAGAGAATTATAGCGCCTTTGGGCTGATACCAAATCCGATTTTCACTAACCAAAAACCTAGCAGGTCTCCTTGGAGCTCTTGCGCCTAAAACTTGACAGCCTGCTTCCAATAATTTGATTTGTTTACCATGTAGTAAACGAGCAGGCATAGCAAGCAGATCTAATTCTCCTTCTTTCAGGCTTTCAATAGCCTCTTCCAGGGTATCAACCGGAGTGATTTCTAGTTCTAAATCTCCAGCTTCTTCTGAGGACAAAAAATCCTCTAAATTTTTTGAAGATAGGCAATGAGGATGGTCGAGTGATGCGACTTTTACTCGTTCTTCCACAGCGTCCACCTCGAGGGGGGAGCACGCAACGTGCCCGTTTGTGGGGTCACACACCCGTTGATATAGGCACCCCCTCACCATCGAGATAGATGGTATCCCTCAGCAACCGTCAGATGAGTCTAGAAGGACTCAGAGACCAGGTTGAAGAGGCGTTGGAAAATTTCGTACAAGATAGGCTGACCAAGAACGATGCTCCCGCCATGAGCCTAGCTCGTGACTTGCTATTATCCGGAGGTAAAAGATACCGCCCAATCGTTGCCTTACTAGCTTACCAAGCGGCAGGTGGCAAGGACTTAGATTCAGTTATGGATTTGGCTCTAGCCAGCGAGTTAATCCACACTGCGACCCTAATTCACGACGATATCAACGACCAAGCAAAGACCCGTCGTGGACTTCCAACACTACATTCAGCACACAGCCAATCTCATGGAATAATTGCTGGAGATTATCTGTTTGTACTTGGATTCGGACTCGGTGGTAAATTCGATGCTCGAATTGTAGACCGAATGGCCGAAACTTCCGCCAATATCGCCGCCGGTGAATTATTGCAAATCAAGCACATAGCAGACTTAGCTACAACTCCCGAAGACTACTATGCAATCATCGATGGAAAAACCGCTGGACCATTCGCCAGCGCCTGCTCTTGTGCTGCAATGCAGGCAGACGCTGAGCAGACAATTGTAGACACTCTCGATGATTTTGGATGGGAAGTCGGTCGAGCCTTCCAATTGGTCGATGATTTACTTGATTTGACCGGGGATCCATCGATGGGTAAGCCAAGAGGTACCGATGTTCATGAGGGTAAGATGACCTTACCAATCATTCATGCTCTAACTATGCTTCATGGTGTTGAGAGAGAACAACTTGCAGATGTCCTACAAAACTTCAGCGATGACAGGTGGGGTGAACTCACCGAATTGCTTGAGAGTGCTGGCTCATTTGAATACGCCAAGCAATTGATTCAGAATCATATCGACCGAGCACAAGAAAGTCTCGAATCTCTACCAGATACGGATGCGAAAGCATTGATGATCGAGATCGCAAAACTTTCTCGCGGGCGACGCACCTGAGGTGGCCAAACAACGCACTGAGCGGTGATTTTCATGGTCGAAAGAACTGATTGGGATGTTATCGTAATCGGAGGAGGCCCTGCCGGCTCTACCGTAGCTCGTTATGTTGCAGAGGGTGGAAAGGACGTCTTAGTCATCGATGGAAGAGATTCCATAGGTAGCCCCCTTCAATGTGGGGAATTAGTTCCCAGTAACGAGGAGATGAAGCGGCTTTGTCCTGACGTTCCAGAGGTTGATGATCTATTACAAACACCTGAACACGCAATCTCGATGAGAACTTCAAAAATGCATTTGGTGCCACCATCAGGGCGACCACTTCGCTATCCCTTTGAGGGCCTAATGCTCGATAGGGTGGCACACGATGAGTGGTTGGTAGATTTAGCGAAATCCAAAGGTGCAAATTACCTGACTGGTGCAAGGGTTGATTCTGTAAATGGAGAAACCGTCAGCCTAAGGGATGGACGAGAGTTTACTGCTAGAATTATTGTCGGTGCAGGCGGTCATAATGACCCACTGCGCCGCAGTCATTGGAATGAATCGAGCCTAAAAATCCCCATTAAATTCGTTCTGATGGATGGCGACTTTGGCGATGCTGTAGAACTCCACTTTGGCTCAATGGCGCCAGGAGGTTATGCCTGGATGTTTCCTAAGCAAGGCGGAGCAAATATTGGAGTTGGTATTCAAAATAAATTTGCTAAAGGACGTTCATTGAATCTATATGCAGAAGATTTCATCCAAGGCTATGGTGAGGCTGTAACTTTCGCAGGAGCGGGTTCTCTACCTATGTCGGGAACGATTGATTGCTTCGTCAAAGAAAATCATCTTCTTGTCGGAGATGCCGCCGGTATGGTTCTTCCATCAAATGGCGCAGGCATTACAATTGCAATGGTCGGTGGGAGAATTGCAGGTCAACAAATTGTTTCACATCTAGATAATGGTACTCCACTAGATGAATACGAGAAAGAATGGAAAAGACAAATGGGTTCAGTGATGCGAAATTCGAAATTATCATTCAAAGTTGGTAGTTGGATTATGAGACTTCCAGATTGGATTCTAAATCTCGCATTTAATCCTCTTACGAAGCCCTTTGTTTGGCGCTTTGTGACCTGCAGGAAACCATTCATAATTTTCTGAATTGGTTGGTTTCAAACCTTTGGAATTCACGGCTTGATGACATTAGTATATATGCGGTGAATGAAAGAATATACATTTCTTGATAACCCATACCTCGATAGTAGGGTTATGACAACAAGAACTGTACTTGTGGTGTTGATTGCTAGCTACGCATCCTTTGCGGTTACTGCAATGACAATCACGCCACTTCTTAGCTAAGCCGAAGATTTCAAGGTGGTAACAAAGATGGTTTTCAAAACACTATTTGCGTTGTTAGTCTCCGGATATGTATCATTCGGAGTCTCAATTATGGCAACAGGGGGCTTCCCCCAATCCGATATGGCGACAATAACACTGTCCTTCTCGGTAGTCTTTCTGATGAGCTTCTCAATGATGTCGATTGCCTTAGCGCCCAAGTCGAAGAGACTGTTTGCTTGAAAGGGGGTCCTTGCGGCCAAACCTAATCGGAAGGCGGAGATTGCCTGACCCCTTTGATAACCCACTGATTCAACTTGAAGCAAAGGTTACTCTATGATTCGGCTTTTGTTCCTTCCCAAATGGTCGCCATTCCAGGAAATACGACCTTAGCTGTGACATTTTCGAATCCTACATCTTCCATCATTCGGACATAATCACGAGTAGTTCCGAATGTTATGTAAGTCTTGGTTAACCATTTCCAAGGATGATCCTTTACTCCACAAATAATCCGTGCGTAGGCGCCTACCCAAACCCTCATCCAAAGCCAACCAAGGAATCCATGAATTCGATTCATCTTCGCGGGATCGACAATCACCACTTTGGCACCAGGCTTCAATACTCGAAGTACCTCTCCTAGCCCAGCCCTTTTGTCGTACCAATCTCTGAACGAGAAGAGGGAACATACACCATCGAAGGAATTGTCATCGAAAGGCAATTCCTCGGCTTTTCCTTGTACGAATTCAACCTCTGAATCACCTCTATCTTGCCGTTTTGAATTGACTCTTGGCTTAGCCGCTTCAAGCATCAAAGCACTAGGGTCTAGGCAGACTAAATCAACTCCAGAAACATCCTCTGCAAAGCTACCGGGTCCACATCCGACTTCGAGAAGTTTGGCATCCTCACTAGGCAATCTTTGCCTTACCATTCGCCTCCATTTGTCGACTTGACCGATGGTTGCAAAGCGGTTTATTCGGTCGTAAACAGGGATGGTTGCCTCTAAGTTTAGAATCAACTCGTCCCAGTCCTCTGAGCCGATGGTTTCGTGGTCCACAATTGCCGTGGGGAGTGAGCCTATATTTGGTTGGTTTGGGCATACGTCCCGCCGAGTATCGGCTGATGCATTTCTCATTCAACAGAGGTTAGCATGAAATACCCATTTCCGGTCGCTCGCCTCACCAAAGGTGGATGAAATGGGTAACGCAGATGTACTCCGCACCATAAGGGAAGCAGAAGAGGCCGCAGCCGCGGCCATAGCAAAGGCCGAATCTGAGGCCACAGGTATTGTTCAAAAGGCAAGGTTAGAGGCCGCCGAATCACTCCAGACTGGACGAACAGATTCAGAAGCAGAAGCACAGAAAATCGTTGCCGATGCCCGTGCAGCAGCCGAAAAAGAAGCAGCTACAGTGTCTGCTGATGGAGATGCAACTATCGATTCAATTCACAACAGCGGAAAGAAGAACCGTGACAAGGCGGTCAACACAATTTTGGATGCCTTCCGAGCGTGAAACCCAATTCTAGGAGGTCGCTACAAATGTCACAGGTTCAGACTAAGCAGATGGGTCGTTTGACCGCAGCTGGAACCTTGGACAAACTTGACGATGCGCTAAGTCTCCTTGCTCAACTAAAGGCACTACACTTCGTCGATTATGACGGCTCAATGGATGACTTGTCTTTGGGGACACCAAATGAGAAGGCAGAGGAAATTGCAAAGTTGCTAAACAAAACCAGAGCCGCAGTCGCTCAAGTCGAGCCAACAGGTCCTAGCAAAGCGGCTCCATTGGCTGCAGTTAGGAAATCTATTGATGAAGATCTAGAGGGCAGAGTAGACTCTCTCTTAGGCGACCTCAGTAGAATTGACGAAATTGAGAACAGCATTTCCTCACAGTCTGAAGAAGAATCGGTGTTGTCTCTGTTAACACCTCTCGGTATCGACATCGAACTACTATCTGGCTACGAATCGATTACATCATTCGTTGGTACGGTTGACGACCTCAAAGCGGCACAAGTCGCTGCAGGAGATGGAATGTTTGTCAGTGGCACATCAGGGAAGACTGATGTCGTCGCAATTTTCGTCAAAAACGAAGATGCTGATTTGGTATCTTCAGCACTTTCAGAAGCGGGATTTACCGCGATTCAGTTGCCAGAAGGAGCCGGCAACCCTGAATCTCGCATGAATGATCTGATGAGTGAGAGATTGGAGCTTCAAACTGAGAGCGAAGGGCTCTCCAATTCTGTAGCAGAATGGATATCCGATAACGGAGAAGACCTGATTTGTAGTTTAGAGGTATTAGAGAGAGATCACGAATTAGTTACTTCTCCAGTAAAGGTCGCTGTATCCGCCCACGCCTTCGTGATTGATGGCTGGGTTGAAATGGATAGGTCTGCAGATATCAAGGTCGCACTTGGTAATGTTTGCACCGTAGTAGATGTAGAGCCATTCGTAATACAAGCAGGCGGTGCCCATCACGACCATGATGACGAACATCATGAACCTGAGATGCCACCAATTGCTTACCAACCTAGGTCAACAACCAAATCAATGGAATTAGTTACCGATATGGTAGGGCGACCAGGATATGGAAGACTTGACCCTACAGTATTCATGTTCTTCACTTATCCCATTTTCTTCGGCGTGATGTTAGGGGACATGGCGTACGGACTCGCAACAATGGGGCTGGGTACCTTCCTATACAGTAGAGCAAGAACAAATGAAACTCTGAAACTAGGCGGTAGATTCCTCCAATTAATCGGCCTTTCAACCTTGATTTTCGGCTATCTGTACGCTGAAATAGCAGGTTTTGAAATATTCCTTTATGAAAAATTGACGTACCCTGATGGAACTTACATGAAAGATTCAGCAGGCCATTACATGTACAGCGACAATCTATCACCAGTCGCATTCCTCAGCGCACTTTACTTCCCCTTCGATATTGAGCATGGATACGGTTGGGAGGCATCTTACGGATTCAGCCTATCCCTCGCGTTCCCCTTCCACAGAGTTGGAAGCCACATGATTGACCTGATTGTCATCAGTCTATACATGGGTTGCTTCCATGTCCTTCTTGGATTTATCATGGGATTCCGTGATATTCTCCTAATAGGAAATGGCACGGCGGTGTTGGATTAGTCGCAGCATTCTTCGAGAAAGGAATTTGGATGATTCTCCTAGCTGGTGGGTTCATGTTTGCTCATGGATTCCTCGGTAGCTACGATGAACTATTGATGCCAGGAACGGCACTTATTGCGTTCTCAACAATCTGCCTAATCTGGACTCTGTACAGGTACCATGGATTCGATCTGTTTGTTGCAATTATCATGGGTCCAGTAGAAGCTATTGGACTAATGCCAACAGTATTGTCTTATGTTCGACTTTTCGCAGTAGGAATAGTCGGTGTTAAGATTGCTGAAACCGGCAATCACATGTTCTTCGATAAAATTTCATTGGACGAGCCACTGATGGCAGTTTTGCTAATCTTTGGTTGGCTCTTAGTCCAAGCATTTGCTTGGTTACTGGGAGTATTCAGTCCAAACATCCACGCAGCACGTCTGCACATGGTAGAGTGGATGAAGCAATATTACGATTCCAGCGGACAACCGTTTTCGCCATTTGGCGGAACCTCGCAATATGTGGAGGGTGAGTAATCATCCGGCTGTCAGCAGGGAAAAAATGGAGGAAAAAAAATGAAGAAAACCGCAATGAAAGGAATGAGTGTACTGTTTGTCCTATTTGTCGTCGCTGCTTTTGCAACCGGCGTACAGGCACAGGATGCAGCTGACAATAAGGAAACCACCGCAGCCTACGCTGCTATTGGAGCAGGTGTGGCACTAGGTTTGGCAGCAATTGGTACTGGTATGAGCCAGGGTCCAATCGGTGCTGCAGCTGTAGGAATGATCGCAGAGGACAGATCTCGAATTGGTCACGCAATTTTGATGACTGCTCTTCCAGAGACAATTGTTCTGTTCGGTTTCCTTGCAATGTTCGTTATGCCAGGTCTAGCCTGATTGCGAATGCAAAGAAATTGAATTTTGAATGAAATTTACGAGTTGATAATATGACTCTTGAAGCGCTAGCAGAACAGATTGCAGCCGCGGCGAAAGCCAAAGGCGAAGCAATCACAGAAGCCGCGCGAGAGCAAGCCAAAGAAATCGCATCAGAATCAGCCGCAACCAATGCGGCTGCTCGCGAAGGAATTGTTGCTCGAGCAAAGCGAGAAAGTGACCAACTTTCCGTAGAAGTTGTGGCATCAGCGCGCCAAGGAAATCAGAAGCGAGAGCTAATTGCACGCCGTGAGGTTCTAGAAGCAACATGGCAAGATGTGCAAGAAAAAGTCGGCTCAGCCGATTTAGCTGGTCGTAATGACATCTTGAAATCCCTTCTAACTGAGGCTAAATCTGTAGGTGGAGATATGATTCTACACCCGGTAAATACCGACAGAAAGGCCCTAACTGGAAAGGGATTCGATCTTGGCGATGATGTTGATGGCTTAGGTGGCTTCATTCTAGAATCTACAGATGGCTCAATTCTATTGGACTACAGATTCGATGGACGATTACAAGAGGTTTGGGAAGCAAACCTCGGAGCAGTAAACGAACTAATGTTTGGAAATTGAATGGGTGATTAAATGGCAAGATTAGCAACTGGAAGTTCCAATATTTCCAATGCCGGAGCCAGAGCAAAAGCTCGTAAGGCATCGCTAATTGATAGCACAAGAATACGCCAACTTCTACAACAGGGTACAGATTCAATTGGAGCCAGTATCGGGGAATTAGGATACAGGCAAGAAATGGATCTCTATTCAACAAGGATGTCTGGCTCAGATGCTATCGAAGCCGCTCTAACCCATAACTTGGATAATGACCTAAATTCTGTACTTGGCTTTTGCCAAGGAAACCTAAGAGATCTCGTCGCTATTTATGTCGAGAGATTCCAATATGAGAAGGTCAAGACAGTTCTTCGTTCAGTATCGAAAGGCGCATCGGATGAGATGATTGCAGATCAGATATTGCCAGAAGAAAACCCAAGTAATGCACATTGGTTGCACATCGTACGCACAACGGAAACCGTTCAAGAAGCCATAGAAGCAATGCGAGGATCTCCTTGGGGACGATGCTTAGCAAAATTAGATGAAGATACATCTCTCATAGAGATGGAGGATGCTTTGGACAGGCAGTACTTTACTGACTCTCTCGAAGCATCTAGGGGTAAGGACGGAAGTCCCCAACTAATTCTATATCTTCAGACCGAAATAGATCACAGGAACATTGTGAACCAGTTCAGAGCATTGAGACAAAATTTGTCCTTTGAAACTCGTGAGAGAATCAACATCCCAGGAGGAAAAATAGCTGATTCTGTCATGAATGCTGCTTCACAGGCAGATACACAGGAGGCGTTGTTGGAAGCCCTCCGTCGTTCAATTGCCTTCGATGATTCCGGCTTCGAAGAAGCCATGCAGGAATCAACCCAACGCGGTACATTTGACCCATTGGTCAATTTACTTAGGATTAAGAGATTGAAAATGCTTAGGAGATTTTCATATCTCAATCCTGTATCTGCCCTGCCTGTGGTTTATTACATTCAAGCAAAGGTTCTGGAAGTTCAGAATCTACGCCTACTTGTGCGCGGTAAGGCGGCAGGCCTCTCTGACGAGGTCATAGAAGCGCACTTATATATCTGAGGTGAAATGATGGAAATCGCAGTAGTCGGAACACCAGAATTCACCCTCGGATTCCAACTTGCTGGCGTAACCCGCCTGCACAATCCAACAAACCTAGAGGAGACAGCCACTGTCCTTCGAAGTTTGATGGGTACACCAGAGGTTGGTATTGTCGTGATTGACAGTTCCGACCTCACCCAAATGCCTGAGAAGTTGCGAATGCAACTGTCCGAGAGCATTACACCCACAGTACTGGGTATAGGGACTGAGGAGGATAATACCCTTCGTGAGTCCATTAAGTCGGCTCTAGGAGTTGACCTATGGAAGTGATTCCAGAAAAAGAAAAGGAAGTGAAAAAATGAGTGAGGAAAATGGAGTGATTTATCGCATTTCAGGACCAGTAGTTACCGCTGTAGGTATTACCCCCAGAATGTATGAGGTAGTGCGTGTTGGTGATGAAGGACTGATGGGTGAAGTCATTGAATTGCACGGAGAACAATCGGTTATCCAGGTCTACGAGGAAACATCGGGTATCAAACCGGGTGAACCTGTAGTCAGAACGGGGCAGACTTTGTCTGTTCAGCTAGGTCCGGGTCTGCTAACACAGATTTACGACGGTATCCAGCGTCCGCTAGAGGACCTTGAGGAGAC
>Ga0181567_10002288_pt1 | contig 14330 bp, 13 predicted proteins | sample 101ome_14_FD_133761 | JGI IMG/M metagenome (GOLD analysis project Ga0181567, IMG submission 133761) | Coastal salt marsh microbial communities from the Groves Creek Marsh, Skidaway Island, Georgia - 101403AT metaG (megahit assembly) | ecosystem: Environmental > Aquatic > Marine > Intertidal...
ACCTCAACGTTCTCTTTGGCCTCAAGAGCCTGATGGAGGCCATCACTAAACCGGCGACCATCCATAGCTCGACCCGTGAACTCATCAATGATTAGGATTTTTTGTTGGCGCACCATGTAATGGGTATCGCGTTGAAACAGATGATGCGCCCTTAGACCCATATTAATATGATGCAAAAGCGCAATATTCTCAGCATCAAAAAGAGACCCCGAAGTGATTAATCCTGCTTCCGTCAGGATATGTTCAACATGTTCAGATCCGCTATCGGTCAGGGTAATATTGCGCTGTTTTTCATCAAGGTCAAAATCATCAGGCTTAAGCAAAGGAACTAATTTATTGACCGCAACATATAGGTCTGATGAGGTTTCAGACTGGCCAGAAATGACCAACGGCGTTCGCGCTTCATCAATGAGGATTGAGTCCACCTCATCAACAATCGCGAAATAGGGATCACGCTGAACCATATCTTCAAGACGGAACTTCATATTATCGCGCAGATAATCAAAACCGATCTCATTATTTGTGGCATAGGTGACATCCGCGGCATAGGCAACGCGGCGTTCATCATCATTTAGCCCAGCCTTAATACAGCCAACGGTAAGGCCTAGAAATTCATAGATTTGACCCATCCAAGCGCTATCGCGTTCCGCCAGATAGTCATTCACGGTAACCACATGAACCCCTTTGCCTGGCAAAGCGTTCAAATAGGCCGCTAGCGTAGCCACCAGTGTTTTACCTTCACCGGTTTTCATTTCGGTGATCTTGCCGTTATGCAGAACCATGCCGCCCATCAGCTGAACATCAAAATGCCTTTGCCCAATGGTGCGAACAGCGGCTTCTCTCACGGTAGCAAAGGCCTCAGGCAGAATAGAATCTAGCGTTTCCCCATTTTGGAAACGTTCGCGAAATTCCTTCGTTTGATCTCGTAAGGCGTTATCATCAAGAGCCTGCATCTTTTGTTCAAGACTGTTAATGGTATCAACCAGAGGCTGCATCCCTTTAACAAGGCGATCATTGGAAGTGCCGAACAGGGCTTTTGCAACAGAAGAAAACATGAGATTAATTCATATATAGGGATTTAAAATCTAGCATCAATACCCTTATCCCAATAGGGGTAGTGCCAGCGCTTGTCAATCACCGATGCCAAAGATAGCCTTAACGCAGAGGATGGACAGTTGCGACAAAGGTCAGAGCGTGTTAGCGGTATGTTTAGGTCTTGCGGCTAAGCCTTGACCAAAGACAGGCTATTAATGACGCCAAAATGATAACTCTAAAGGAGCATTCCATGACATCTCTTTCCTCCTTCATTAGATGGATTTATTCAGGCTTTGCATGTCTTATCCTGACCGCAGGCATGATGACCACGACAGCTTCTGTGGGATGGGGACAAAGTGATGAGGCCAGAGAGGAAATGTCAAAGGTCATTGCCACCATCGATGGTGATGATATCACGCTTAATCTTGTCATGGCACTGATCAGCCAGTTGCCGCAACAATATCAGGGGCAACCGTTTGAACGGCTTTATGATCCTATCCTTGATGATATTATTGATACGCGGCTAGCAGCCGCAGAAGCCAAGCGCAGTGGCATCGCTGATGACCCTTTGATTGAAGAACTAGCCCAGCGTGCCTATGACCGGGTCATGGCAGAAGCATGGCTTAGCATCGAAATTCAGAACCGCATCACAGATGAGATGATCGAAGCGCGTTACAAGGAAATTGCTGCCGACGAAGACAGCCGCACCGAAATCCGAGCCAGACATATTCTGGTCAATACTGAAGCCGAAGCTGAAGATATCATTCGCCGTCTGAAAGAAGGGGAAAGTTTTGAGGAGTTAGCCAAAACCCTTTCCATTGGCCCTTCAGGGCCGAATGGTGGCGATTTAGGTTATTTTCAGCGTGGCGATATGGTGCCAAGCTTTGCTGATGCCAGTTTTGCACTTGAGGTTGGGGCAATTTCAGAAAATCCAGTTCAGACCAATTTTGGCTGGCACATTATCAAAGCCGAAGATCGACGCGTGATCCCAATCCCACCACTCGCAGAAATAGGTGTTCAAATTGGTCAGGCGATGGCGTCAGAATTAGCATCAAAAATTGCTGATGAACTTTATGAAAAGGCGAAAATCCGGCGACTTGATCTTGATGAAGTGTTATCTAACCAGTAAGGCCCCTCTGTAAGGACGATTGCGATGCAGAAATCACCGTTGGCTCCCTCTTCTCCAGCTGTTCTTATGGCTGTTCCCGGCCTCCGTCTTGCCACAGGCCATAGCGGTATCAAATACAAAAACCGCGATGATCTGATGCTGATGTGTTTTGATAAACCTGTTGCTGTTGGGGCAGTGATGACACGCTCTCGCACTGCTTCTGCTCCGGTAGATTGGTGCCGCGCAGTGGTCCATCAGGGCGGTATGGCTTCGGCTATCCTTTGCAATGCTGGCAACGCTAATGCCTTTACCGGCGCGGCAGGATATGACGCTGCACGCCGCTGTGCTGAGGCTGTAGCAACCGTAATGGGCACAGACCCACAAAGCATTATGCTTGCCTCAACTGGTGTGATTGGTGAGGTCTTACCTGATGATAGGATCACCCCCCATATCGCCGCAATGTTTGCCGCCGCCAGCCCTGATGTTCGCAATTGGCATGCTGCCGCCGAGGCGATTAGGACCACCGACACCTTTGCAAAAGCGGTCAGCCGCAAAACCCATATCGGGGACACCGAGATCACGATCACAGGCATAGCCAAAGGATCAGGGATGATCGCACCAGATATGGCAACCATGCTTGGATTTTTGGCAACTGATGCAAATTTGCCTCCTGCTGTTCTGCAAGATGTGCTTGCCCAGGTTAATGAGGAAAGCTTTAACGCCATCACTGTTGATGGTGATACCTCAACCAGCGACACGGTAATCCTTGCCGCCACTGGGGTCGCGGATCATGTCGCTATTACCTCAGCTGATGATGCCCATCTCTCTGGTTTTATTCATGCCTTGGGTGAGGTAATGACAGAACTGGCAATTTTGATTGTAAAGGATGGCGAAGGCGCCAGCAAACTTATCACCGTTCATGTTCATGGGGCGGAAAACAATACCGCTGCTCGCCGGATTGCTTTTGCAATTGGCAATTCTCCACTGGTCAAAACTGCTATTGCTGGTGAGGACGCCAATTGGGGCCGTATTGTGATGGCCGTTGGCAAATCAGGGGAGATGGTGGATCGTGACCAGTTAGATATTTCTATTGGCGGAATTCCCATCACCAGCAACGGAATGTGCCGACCTGATTATGATGAAACCAAAGTCACCGCCCATATGAAAGGCGATAACATTGCTATCAACGTGAATATCAATATCGGTTCAGGTATGGCGACAATCTGGACCTGCGATTTGACCCAACAATATATCATCATCAATGCGGATTATAGAAGCTAATGGGTGACGCTAGCCCCAAACCGCGCTTATTTGTGAGTGCCGCAGCCTTAATTGATGCTGATGGACGTGTGCTTTTAGCCCAACGCCCCGAAGGCAAAGCCATGGCCGGATTGTGGGAGTTTCCGGGCGGAAAAATAGAAACTGGCGAAACCCCAGAAGAAGCCCTAATAAGGGAATTACAAGAAGAATTAGGGATTAGCACCGTTACCTCATGCCTTGCGCCATTAGCCTTTGCTAGCCATGATTATCCAGACAATCATCTGATCCTATTGCTCTATGCTTGCCGCCGTTGGCAGGGTGAGCCTGTGCATCAGGAAGGCGGCCAAGTGACTTGGGTAAGGGCAGCACGCTTGCGTGACTATCCTATGCCTCCTGCTGATTTGCCCCTAATTTCCATGTTGCAAGACTGGCTCTAGGTGTTTTTGTTTTCGTTATCCTGACCCGTCTTTAAAAAATCAGCCAGGTTGTGTTGAGCAGAACCGGGCTTTAAGGGCTTTTGTTGTGCTGGCGATGGTGTCCACGCTGTTAGGGTGATAATCTCAATTTCTGCACTAACCCGTCCGTCATCCATCCCATAACGCTGTTGGTACAATGATGCCGCCTGCATCATGGTTTCTTTTCGCGTGAAATGTTTAATCCTGCCATTCATCGCATTGGCTTCACCCATCTGCCGCAGCTCGCGCATCATCTGAAGCGGATTATCCCAAGTGATGGTAATGGTATCGCTATCAGCCACAGGCAAGGCAAAGCCCGCACGCCCCAATAATCCCCCAAGATCACGGATATCCCCCATTGGCAGAACTCGCGGCGATAATCCGCCAGCAGTGCGGCTTTCAGCTTCAGCAAGACAGGAACGAAGACCAGAAAGGCTGGCTCCTCCAGCCATGGCAATTAACAAAAGCCCGTCAGGTTTCAGCCACCGGCGCATCCGCGAAAGCAATCCCGGCAAATCATTTACCCAATGAAGTGAAAACCCCGACACCACCGCATCGAATGCGGCCTCAGCAAAATGGCAATTTTCATAATCCATAACCAAGGGGTTTGCGGTTTTATCCATCTGCTGTGCCATGGCAAGGGATGGATCCATGCTGATTAGCTTATCCACCTTACCCGAAGCTAGACAAGCTTTCCCAACCTCACCATGATGCGCCCCCATATCAAGCATCAAAGGAAAGCTTTGCCGCATGACTTCAAGTCGGTCAACCAGCCGTTCTACCACCGCTTGTTTGATATAGTTAAACTGCCCAAAGCCAGCCGCTGCCCGATCACGATTTTGGCGATGCGCGGTCTGATCCATCAATTTTGGTGGTGCTTTGAGTGGGTTGGTCTCAGTCATGGGGATGACGATATAGGATCAGATCAGAATTGAAAATACCTCAACGTTAGGATTTTGTTAATCTTAGCGTGGCATAATGACCGATATGACCTCATGGCAACATATTATCAGAACCATCGGTAATGTAATGATACCGCCACAATGCCCCAGTTGTCATCAGGTGGTAAGCAGTGACGGTATCTGTGGGGAATGCTGGTCTCGCCTTAAGGCCATCACCACACCTGCCTGTGTGCAATGTGGGCGCGGTTTTGATTTTGACGCTGGGGTATCGCGCTGTGGGCAATGCCTTACTCAACCTCCTGATTTTGATCGCGGCATAGCGGCTATCCGTTATAACGCCATGTCAAAGCGTTTAATTCTAGGGCTGAAATACGCCGGGCGTCATGATATGACCCCTATTCTGGGACGGATGATGGCAAATCAAGGCGCATCATTGCTACATCAGGCAGATTGGATTGTGCCTTTGCCTCTGCATTGGACACGCCATTTTACCCGTGGCTATAATCAGTCTGCCGAACTGGCAAGGGCGGCGATAAAAGCGGCTGGGGTTTCGCCAAAAATATACCGTCCAGATCTGATCAGGCGATCCAAACGAACAGAAAATCAAGGTCATAAAACCAGGCAGCAACGACGGCAAAATATGCGTGGTGCCTTTCGCTTACACGCTGACAACGCCTGCGTGAAAGGGGCAACCATATTGATTATTGATGATGTTCTGACCACGGGCGCCAGTCTTTCTTCCGCCGCACGTTGCCTAAAAGCAGGGGGCGCAAAAGAAGTTGCTGTTCTGGTTGTGGCGAGAGTAGGGTAGGAAAGGAGATTTTTGCTATGACCGCATCTGAAACCCTTTCTCTTCGTGTTGCTAATTGCCAATACACCGCCCTTGCTGATGAACGCGCCACGCTTGATATCGTTTTACCTATGATTGCTGAGGCGGTTGAGGAAGGCGCTGAGATGATTTGTCTGCCAGAATGCGCTACTCGGATCGAACCTAATCGCCAAAGCCTCGTTGCCAATAGTCAGACCCAAGACCAAAGCCAAAGCCTAAAGACCCTGCAACACACAGCAAAATCTTATGGTTGTTGGCTGATGATTGGGTCACTGATGTTGCGCGCTCAGGATCACGATGACCGCATGGTCAATCGCTGTTTTTTGATTCAGCCTGACGGCCAGATACGCGCCCATTATGACAAGATCCACATGTTTGACGTTGAAGTGAATGATGGGCAGAAATATCGCGAATCCCAAACATTTGATCGCGGGCATGAGGCGGTGTTAGTAGATATGGGTGGCTGGCGGCTTGGTTTAACCATTTGTTATGATCTTCGGTTTCCACATCTTTATCGCCAGTTAGCCAAGGCAGGGGCAGATGTCATTACCATTCCAGCTGCCTTTACCCAAGTGACAGGCGAGGCACATTGGCATCCACTGATGCGTGCGCGTGCTATCGAAAATGGAGTGTTTATTGTTAGCCCGGCGCAATGCGGAACCCATGCGGGTGGTCGCCAGACTTATGGCCATGCACTCATGGTTGATCCTTGGGGCAAAGTGCTTAATGACGCTGGCGATGGCCAAGCTGTGACTTGTGCCACACTGGATTTTAAGGTCATAAAAAAAGCCCAAGCCGCCATTCCATCATTAGATAATTCTGCCGCAGAAGAAATCAGCTTAAAGATTTTCTGATCCAAATTTTAGATATTTTTTACGCCGGTCAGCGATAAGCGCCTTAGGTTTCATACCCTCAACCGCTTCTAATTCTTTGGCAATAGTGTCCCCAAGATTAGCAATAGCGGTTTCTGGATCACGATGCGCCGCCCCTAATGGTTCCGGCACGATCGCATCGATAACGCCAAGCTGTTTCATATCTTGAGCAGTCAATTTCAAAGCCTGTGAGGCCTCTTTCGCGTGGTCGGAACTGCGCCAGAGAATAGAGGCGCATCCCTCAGGCGATATGACCGAATAGACCGCGTGTTCAAACATAATGACGCGATTACCCGTAGCAAGCGCAATAGCACCACCAGAGCCTCCCTCACCAACAATGGCGGAAATTAAAGGCGTCTGGAGATTAAGGCACGCCTGAATAGACCTGGCAATAGCTTCCGCCTGACCACGTTCCTCTGCGCCGCGCCCTGGATAGGCGCCAGCGGTATCAACCAAAGAGATCACAGGCAGGCCAAAGCGACCAGCTAATTCCATCAACCGCCTTGCCTTGCGATAACCTTCTGGGCGCACCATACCGAAATTGCGTTTGATCCGATCTTCGGTGGTTTGACCTTTTTCCGTGGCAATAACCGCCACTGGACGGCCCCGAAATCGGGCCATGCCTGTCAACAAGGCATGATCTTCACGATAATTACGATCCCCTGCCATAGGAATAAAATCCGTAAACAGCTCTGCAATAATGGTCGTTGCTTTAGGCCGATCAGGATGTCGCGCAACCTGAACCTTTTCCCATGGCCCAAGACGAGAATAAGCTTGGGTTAGCTCTTTGGTGATTTTTTGTTGTAGGCGACCAACCTCATCAGCAATGTTAATATCACCTTCGGTTGATAAATGCCGTAATTCTTCAATCTTGCCTTCAAGAACAGCGATAGGTTTTTCAAAATCCAGAAATTGGCGCATGGTTATTTTCCCTAAATCCAATATCAACTATACTCAGATCACGACTCATCGGCAAGAGGATGCGCATCTTTTACCAATCCCATCAGACGGTTATCTTGGGTTTTGGTATAGATTTCTGTGGTTGCGATATCCGCGTGTCCTAACAGCATCTGAAGTGAACGCAGATCAGCCCCTCGGTTTAACATATGTGTTGCAAAAGAATGCCGTAAGATATGGGGGCTGACTTTATCCGCATCCACCCCTGCCTTGATGGCTAAATCTTTCAAAAGCTGATGGACTTTCTGGCGGCTAATCGGCGCATCACCCTTACCTGGAAACAACCAAGGCGAGGTCACGGCGGCTGGTAAGGCCTCACGCATCTTAAGCCATGTTTCCGCAGCGTTCAGCGCGACATCCGTAAAAGCGACCATGCGTTCCTTATTTCCTTTACCCGTGATGATAATGGTCTGGCGTCTCTGTTCAAAAGGGGCCACTTCTAAGCGGGTCATTTCACTGACACGCAGTCCTGTGGCATAAAGGATTTCAATTATGGCTAATAGCATGACGCCATCGGCACTATCATCCTTCTCAGAGATCGAAATAAGCTTAAGCATTTCATCTTCGCTTAGACTTTTCGGCAGACGCGAAGGCAAAGACGGACGATCCAGATATTGCGCGGGGTTGTCTTGACGCCAAGCTTCTGCAATGGCAAACGCCATCATGCCTTTGATAGCGCTAATTCGTCTTGCTTGTGATGTTGCCGCCAGATGCCCTGCCCATATCGGCATGCTAGCGCGCAATTCTTCAGCCGTTACATTGTAAAAACTGCAACCACGATTTTCCAAAGCTCGGGCAACTGCAAGCAAATCCGCTTCATAAGACAAGGCCGTATTTGCCGCGATCTGTTTTTCAGCTTTTAGGGCGGCAAGATATTGACCAACCATCTTTTGATGTTGGGGTGAAACTGGTGCGGCTTTATCAGCTTGCTGTGGCATCCTTTTCCTCAATCATTCGGGCAACACGATACCCGCCCCAACTGCGCATGATTTCTATGGCAAATTGGCGGCTTTCTGTGATCAGGCCAGCATCATAAAGCGCACCTGCAAGTATTGCGGCATCATCACGGTCAAGCTGGTGAAGCGGCATATCCCCTAAAATGGCGGCAATCATCATCACAGTTTCAGCAGGTTTATTGCTGACCGGATGCTGTGCCAGCATCACCATATCAGGATAATCAAGGCGTGAACCCGTGCCAGCCAGTTGTGGACGGCGAGCGAAAGTGTCGATTTCGGCCAAAGGCGATACCGACACCCCGACTCGCGCTAAAAGTAACGCCGCGTCCTGTGCGTCCATATTTCTCAACATCTCTTGTGAAACAGAGCCAGCCATAACTGCTGTCTCTAATTCTTGCCATGCGATCTGACGCTGTGAGGCAATATACCCATCGGGCATTTTCACCCCAGCAATTGCCAATAATAATGCCGCCCGATCATATTCAGGCGCAAGCTCGGCGGAAGGAGGTGCCATATCCCCCAATGACGCTGATAAATGTGGTGACCATACGGCTAAAGCTTCACCGCTAATACGATCCAAATCATGTTGCAGAGCTATTAAGGTGATATTGAGTTTTTCTTCTGCGTCATTCAATTTGAGTAAACTTTGCCATAACATGATGCGCTGGCTGGCATCACTAATGGGATTGCGTGCGCCAAACCCTTCGTCTGAAAATTGGGTAATAGCAAGAGCAACAGGAATGTTAGCTTCGGGAATAAATGGCCATGCCAACATCTGATCCGTTAGGGTTTGATGACGATGATGAAAACTCATTCCGTATTGAAGATAGGCAGTATCAGGATCAACAAAACCAATGCTAGACAAACTTTGCCCTAGTGAAATAGGCATCTGCCGATGTAAATCCGGGGTGATAAGAATGTTTTCTAAATCCATCAGGGCGATATTCAACCCTGTAGGCATAGCACCTCCTGGGGTTTTTGGGGTGGAACCATTAAGGCGCGTCCGAATAAGACTGTAAAACATTGCATCATCAACACCACGATCTTGCAACAGGTCTAGCTGAAAACCAGCCAGCGAATCTTCACCGGATCTCAAGGCACAAAACACTTGTATCTTAGACCAGTATTCTGCCCTAACCGCATCCTCATCAATGGCGCGATATTCTTCGGCGCGACGACAGGCGTCTTCGTCATTGCGCGTGATCAAATCATGATCAATGAGAAACCTTCCCTGCTCAATCCACATCTGATCTTGTGGCAGTTGTCTGACAAAACTTGCCATCACATCCGATTTTCCACGTGCGCCTAACCAATCCATTCGCATTGCCAGATAAGCGTTCGCCTGCTGAGTTCCGCCTTGAGGGGGCATAGCGCGGCTGGTGATAATATGATGGAGCAAGTGATCTAATGTCACTGATGCTGTGCGTTCAGGAAGATACGTCATGATTGTCATCACATCTTCCACTGAACTGTCTTGCCACATCGTGCGCCCCAAAACCCCGATCGCGTTTGTTTCAACACCAATGGTGGCTAGCCTGACAGCATTGGGATCTTTGGCACTCAAGGTTACGGTCGGCGCAGAACGATTAATGGTATTTGTGGGGTTAAGAGAAACATTATCATCTTCCTCTTGATCAGAAGCAGAGGCATTTGGATAAACAATCAATGCATCATCCGCCACTTCACTAATCACAGAAGACTCACCACCAAGATTGCCGGTAATGTCTAAAGCCTCAGCAGAACTTTCTGTCGAAACGGCATTTTGCGTGGTTTCGGTTGTCTGGCTCTTAGGCCATACGATGCCAGTATCCGGTTCGGCAAGGCTTTGACTGAACGGAAAAACAAACACTGTTACCGTGATCAAAACCATTTGCCTGATCATAGGCGTTACTGCTGTGATCATTTTCATATTTCACTATCCCACATCAAATCTGTTCAAATCAGTTGATCATTGCTGACTTTGCTTACGCATACTATTATAAGGCTATTATGTCGGTAATGAGGCAAAAAACAAATTCACATGGGCAGGGGTTATGTCACCCCCATCAATTATGCCCGAAATCCGTGTTATCATAACCGAGAAAGTATTATGGCAATTACGCAACAACAGCTCAATCATATCACCGAGAGCCTGCAACTAAGTCTGGTTCTAGTCGGACATATGGGATCAGGTAAAAGTAATGTTGGACGCCTTGTTGCCCAACAGTTGGGCCTTGGCTATGCTGATAGTGACAAAAAAATTGAAAAGGTTGCTGGCATCAGCATTGTTGATATTTTTGAACTTTATGGCGAAGACAAGTTTCGGGAATTAGAACTGCGTGAGATTAATACCTTGCTAGAACACCGACCCATTCAAGTGATATCTGTTGGAGGTGGAGCCTTTGTTCAGCCCAATTGTCATGAGGCAATACGGCAAAAAGGCTTTTCCATATGGCTTCAGGCATCACCAGAAACCCTGGTTAGCCGAATTAGCAATTTTGCCAGCAGGCCATTGTTGAAAGACCGTGATCCGCTAGAGGTGCTAACCCAATTGTCTGCCCAGCGTGATCCCTTTTATGAACAAGCTGATCTAGTGGTTAATACTGACGGCCTTGAAATACCAGATTCCGTCAATAAGGTTCTGACCGCTCTAGATGCGCATTTTTATGACATTCCCCATGGACAGTCGCTATGACCCCAGCCTTTGACCATACTGATCCTTCTGCACCCAAAACCGGTGATCCTGTGATTGTGCCTGTGGAATTAGGACAACGCCGCTATAATATTACCATCGGCCCTGGCTTGATGCTTAAAGCAGATCAATTTTTAGCGCCAATCCTAACAGGGCGGCAAGTGGTGATCATCGCAGATGAAGCGGTGGCAACCCCGTGGCTGGAGCAACTAGAAATCGCACTTAACCGAATAACAGATTGCCATCATGTGATGACAGCGGGGGGTGAGTCCGCCAAATCCTTTTCTCGTTATACTGAGCTGATGGAAAATATCCTTGATCATGGGATAACACGCCAAACGGTGATCATTGCCCTAGGGGGCGGGGTCATTGGTGATCTGGCAGGATTTATGGCGGCAAGCTTGTTGCGCGGCCTTGATTATATTCAGATACCAACAACGCTACTATCCCAAGTGGACAGCTCAGTTGGCGGTAAAACTGGCATTAATGCTAGCGCTGGAAAAAATCTGGTTGGGGCCTTTCATCAGCCTCGTGCCGTTCTCATTGATACCGATTGTCTATCCACCCTGCCTGATCGTGAAATGCGCGCAGGCTATGCCGAAGTGGTGAAATATGGTCTGCTTGGTCATGCTGATTTTTTTGATTGGCTAGAGGAACACGGCGCGACTGTGCTAAAGCGTGAACCTTATCAACTGGTTGAGGCTATTCGCAGATGCTGTCAGGCAAAAGCCGATATCGTTGCCGCAGATGAAACCGAAAATGGTATTCGGGCATTGCTTAATTTGGGGCATACCTTTGCGCATGCTTTTGAGGCAGAAGCCGGATATGACGGCCGCCTTCTTCATGGTGAGGCTGTGGCCGCCGGCCTTGGTCATGCTTTTGCCTTATCAAGGCGGCTAGGGTTTATTGATGGCCAATCCTGTCATCGTGTTGCTAAACATCTTGAAGCGATGGGTCTTGCCAATTGGCGGCATGGTTTGCCTGCGGATATGGCAAATGCTAATATTGATCAGCTGATCCGTCATATGGCCAAAGATAAAAAAGCCCAATCCGGAGAGTTGGTTTTCGTTTTGGTTCGCGCCATTGGCGATGCCTTTGTAGAAAAAGGCATAAAGCCGCAAGAAATTGCTGCCGTGTTGGCAGCGGCAAATATGGATGATGCTTTATCATGACCACGTTAACCCTTTTCCTGATTATAGGGATTATTATTCTTCTTCTTATTGGCTCGGCGTTTTTTTCAAGTTCTGAAACCGCACTAACGGCAGCTTCAGAAGCTCGCATGCGTGCCCTTGCCGCCAAAGGAAATGAACGCGCCTCTGCGTTTGAACGGTTACGCGAACATCGCGATATCCTGATTAGCAGTCTGTTGATTGGCAACAATCTCGTCAATGTGCTTGCGACCTCACTTGCAACAAGCATGATGATAACTCTGCTTGGGGAATCTGGTGTCGTGTTAGCAACCATCATCATGACGTTTATTTTGGTGCTTTTTGCGGAAGTTATACCCAAAACCTATGCCTTCAACCACGCTGATGATTTTGCGCTTAAGGTGTCGCGCCCCGTTTCCATCATTGTATTTTTGCTCAAGCCATTCAGTTTATTCTTACGCTGGATTGTTCAGGTAATGATTGGCAAAGAAAGCCAAGATGCCGCTGCCAACCGAGAAGAAGAGCTGCGCGGGATGATTGAAATTCACGCCAACACCTCTGACGATGAGGCCAAAGAACAAAGCGCCATGTTAGCTAGCGTTCTTGATCTGGGTGAGGTTAGCGTTGATGAAGTAATGACGCACCGGGCCTCTGTCGCCATGATTGATGCCAATCAAGAAATCAATGATGTGTTCATGCAGGTCATGTCCTCACCCTATACCCGTCATCCGGTATATTCAGGAAAGCAGGATAATATCATTGGTGTGCTTCATGTTAAGGCTATGCTGCGTGCCATGGGTAACGCTGCGTCAAATGAAAAGCTGGATATTATCGCCATCACCGATATTGTTGCCGAACCCTATTTTGTGCCAGAGACAACGCCTCTTTTGAACCAGTTGCAGGCGTTCCGGAATAGGCGTGAACATTTTGCTGTTGTAGTGGATGAATATGGTGATTTCCGCGGCATCGTTACCCTAGAAGATATTCTTGAAGAAATCGTCGGGGAAATTGATGATGAACATGATGAAACCATGACAGGCACTTGGCCACAGGATGATGGATCATGGATAATCGAAGGCCGAACAACCATCCGCGATATCAATCGGGCATTAAGGTTTAATCTGCCTGATGATGATGCCACAACGGTTGCCGGATTAATTTTGAATGAAACGCGCACTATCCCTGTACCAGGACAAGAGTTTCGGTTTTATAATATTCGTTTTCGGATACTGCGGCGCCACCGCAACACAATTGAACGCATCCGCCTATGGCCAGAAGTCATGCCATCAGCGCCTTCAAAAAAATCCTGACATCAGGCTTGTGAAAACCCCAAGGATTAGAAAAGATGACTAATATCCCAACACCGTCACGTCAACACGTCCACCGCCGCAGCATTACCCTAGATGGTTTTATCAGAGATGATGGGCTAATCGAAGTAGAAGCAGAATTAAAAGACACTAAGACCTATGGTTTTCCAAGTGTGGATCGGGGGCTTATTAACCCTGGTGACGCCATCCACCATATGAAGGTAAGGATTGCGGTTGATGATCAACTCGAAGTGCGTGAAGCTGAAGCCAAGACCCTGGCAGGGCCATATCACATTTGTCCAAGTGCCAATGATGTCTTTGATCAGTTAATCGGTCTGCGCATTGCAAGTGGCTGGCGGAATAAAGTCAGGCACGCTATTGGCGGCAGACAAGGCTGCACCCATATCACCGAATTAATGGGGCCTGTTGCCACGGTTGTCATGCAAACCTTTTACGGTGAGGAATCCCGTCGCAAGCGTGACGATTCCACTGGTGAGATGGATATGACCGATAGCGATTCTTATATCGGGCTGATCAATTCCTGCGTTGGTTATGATGAAAAAAGCCCTGTTATCACCAGATTATGGCCAAATGGTATCCCTGATAAACAGGATAAGTCCTAATAATCTCTATATACGGCTAATTCATCACAGAATGGTAATGCGTAAGGCATGAAGCCCATCTGCCAATTCATCACCTAAAGCGTCATAAATGGCACGGTGGGAGGCTATTCGCGACAAGCCGTTGAGCTGATCTGCCCCAATACTAACCGCGATGTGGGTGCCGCCACCTTCTCGCCATCCAGCATGGCCATGATGCGCTTCAGATTC
>Ga0181567_10002290_pt1 | contig 14319 bp, 24 predicted proteins | sample 101ome_14_FD_133761 | JGI IMG/M metagenome (GOLD analysis project Ga0181567, IMG submission 133761) | Coastal salt marsh microbial communities from the Groves Creek Marsh, Skidaway Island, Georgia - 101403AT metaG (megahit assembly) | ecosystem: Environmental > Aquatic > Marine > Intertidal...
TCTTATTAGCGACAACAAACAAATTTTTTGTCAATGGTATCATAATGATACAGATTATCATAGGGGACAAAATCAAGTAGTTGATCCTACACTAATGGATGAAAAGTTTGAACGAGAAATAAAGTTTTTAAAACTAATGTCTGAACATTATCCGCAACACGTTCCTGTTTATTCAATTGACTACGAATGGAAGAAAATTTATTTAGAAATAGACGGGCCTGACATGTGGGAAAGAGCAGGATGTGCTGGAAATGATTATTCTAATGTATTGCCTGATTGGAAAGAGCAAATGCTTGAAATTATACAAGCACATAAAGACTTAGGTATTTACAAATACAGTATGCATCCTAGCAGTTATTTTGTAGTTGACGGAAAATTAAAAAGTATAAACTATTTCTTTACATATGATGATAATGACAATCCTATAACGCCTGCAAGCGTAATGAGTCATATTAGTGAAGACAGAAAAAAAGACTTATTTCCAAAAATGGAAGAAATGGGAATACGTGTTAATAATACATATCCTTTTAAAGATTTACAAATATTAGCATTTGATAGTTTTAAAACTAATTTTAGTAACGATGTTATGGAAGAAGCAAAGAAAATTTATGTATGAATTAATTGAATTTAGCCCTAGTTTAGATTTATCTGATTTTTATGCTGAAGCAGAGCGTAGAGGTCATGTTAATAACTCTAGTCAAAAGGTTATGGTTGATTGTTTTCGTAATGAAGAGCGTTCACAGGTTTGGATATTATATAAAGATAATAAAGCAATAGGTAGTGTAGCAGCACATACCTTTCCTGAAATGGGACCTAATGCATATAGAATACTTACTAGGACTTGTGTACTTGACGGAGTAATACCAAATAATGGAACAGGATTAGGATCTGGAAGATGGTATATACAGCAACATCAAAACACTACTTGTCAATTTTTTGTTCCAAAAATGATTGAATGGTGCGGTATAGATAGTGAAATGTATTCAACAAGCAATGAACTTGACGGAGGTTCACAGCGTAAAGTACATAAAATATATTTTCCTTTGTTAGAAAAACAAGGAGAGTGGACTAAAGGTCCAACTATAGAATATAGAGGTTGTACACAACAAGTTTGGAAATTACATCCTGATAAATTTTTAGAAAATTTAAGTAAGTATCCTAAATGGAATTAGTATAAATCGTTCCAAGCTGTACCATCATAGCCTTGATGTTTTGCAACGTCAGTTACAAATACTACCATGCCTGCTTCTGGAGTAGGAATTGCTGCATCTCTTGCAGAAGCATCTGCATATACACCTGTTTTAACAGCACCTGGTGACTTAAATGTACCATCTCCTTGGAAGAAGAAAAATGTTTGTTGATTATTGTTACCAACAACTACATAAAAGTTTGCTTGTGGGTTTGCAGTAGTAGTATCAGCGTTTGCATCTAATACTGAAAGTAATGCTGTAACAGTTTTATATTCTCCGTTAGCCCAACTGTTAATACGATACCCACCTACATCATCACCTGGATCATTTTCTTGTGGATTTGCAATAGTGCCTTTAGCAACTTGCATGTTTATAAATGGAAGATCGCCTGAATTAATAGCATTAAAGTTTGCTACATCGCCTGGAGTAGGATCAGTTGCATCTTTAGATACTGTTAAAGATCTAGTATTAATAGTTCCTGTAACTTCATTGGCAACAGCATCAACTAAAATACTTGAAGAATCATCAGCAAATACAGAACCAACTAAGTCTCCTGTAACCTTAACTGCTGAAACCGTACTAGCTGTTAGGCTATCAGTTGCTGCATTATAAATTATAGAACTATCAGAACCAGCAATATTATTAACAACAATAAGAGAACCGACACGAGCTTCTCCGTCAATTGATGCACCTTGCGAAACTATTTCACGCCATTTTCTTGCGCTAGTACCTAGGTCGTATGCTTCACTCATTGCCGGGCGCAAACTCGAGTTAATAACACCACCTACAGTAATTTCGTCATTATCAGCATCACCTAAACCAATATTACCTGTAGCACTAATTGTACCATCAATATTAATATTACCAACACCTGTGATGTTGTTATTATTAAGGTCTAGATCACCGCCAAGTTGTGGGGTTGTGTCATTAATTAAATCAAAAGTCTCGGCATCAACTGGACCAACTAATACACCACCTACAGTTGCACCATCACCAACAAATAGTTGTCTAGTATCTGTTGCATAAATTAATTCACCTTGCAACGGTGTTATTAGTAATCGTTCAGCTTCTGTGCCGCGTCTTAATCTTAAAGCCATGTAAATACTCCCGGTATCATTCTTATAATGTATTTATGCCTTTTGCAAAATCTCTACTTTCGTTTTTTCATAAACGACCGAGTTCTTGCTTGGATATCGTTTTTTAATCTTACTGTATCCAATCTAAAATCTACATTAGAAATGACTTCATCGTATTCTCGAAAAAGTTCTTCTAATGTTTTTTCTACATTTGCTTGTGCCGTCTGTTGCTTAGACTTAACTACGTCAATTTCCCATACTTTGCCGTCAGTAAAAAATACTCTAACAGAATGAAGATAGTCCAACGGAATAACTTCAATGTCAATGTCTTTGAATACTTCAGGCCAGTGATTAATTACTTCGGGCGGCAACGATGAATCAGGGGTGTTTTTAGGCACTCTCTTTGGTCTTCGATGTGGCTTTTTTCTTAGTAGGAACTAGCTCTTCAGCTTGCTTACGTAAAGACTGTGCTTCTTTAAATAGTGCATCTGCTTGTGAACGATACTGTGCTGCTAATTGTTCGTCAGTTAAAACTGTATCTTCTGCCGCTTGCAATGGTTCTATTGGCTCAGGTATTTCGTTAACTGATGCTACACTTTCTGGCTGCTGAGGTGCTTTTATTGCAAGATCATCGATGCTAACACCTTTTTGTTCTGCAATAATTCTGTTAAGTTCGTCTAGCATAATAACAGTTTTAGTATCAGGTGTCATCTCTACTTCGTTAGTAGCAACTTTAACCATTTTTCCTGTAGTATGAAAACGTGCAAGCATATTACTACCGTCAGACAATCGAGTACGACCCATTACATCAGCAAGTTCTTCTGCTGTTTGACCTGTATTAGATTCTACTAGTCTCATTAATGCATCGTGATCTGCTGCTTCTAAGTTTTCTGTAGTTACTACAACAGCACTTTCTGCATCACCTGGTATAGTTCTATATGCAACAATAACCTTTCTTTGATTCTTCTTCATTCTTCCAACATGTTTTAAAGCCATATTATTCTCCTGTTTTTTCCGCCGCAGGCTGTGCTTCTTGCTGTTGCGCTTGTACTGCACCAAGGAAAGCTTCAAGTTTAGTATAAACTTGTCCTACGGTAACCATTTCATTAGGTTTAAATGCACCACGTTGACTTGCAACATCAATAATACTTTTAAGTGCTCCTAAATCGTTGATAGTTAATTCTGTTCCACCTGGCTGCTGCGGTTGAGCCGCCTGTGGAGCTTCTGTTTTAGCTTCTTCGCTCATCTATTACTCCTGTTTTTAAGTTATGTGCGTTCTTATATATTTACTAGTATTTTAAATGAGGACATGCCAAAGTGAAATAAGAAAGTTCCTTTGGTTCTTCAAATCCTATTTTAATACATGTAGTAATTTTACTGCTTTCGATTGACAAGGTTTTGCCTATGTAAAATCTGCCTTTTAAATGTGTTTCTATCCACCTACTAACTGCATCCTCAATGTTATACTTCATAGGTACAACGATATATTCAAAATGCGGCGGCGCCACTTTGAATTTTCTTAAACTAAAAAAATTTAAATGATTAGGTTCTTTTAGTTTCATGCAGCCTCGTAGTGTGCAGTTTGACCAAACGGTGCCTGCAAGTTTTTATCATGGTGTGAGTGAATAACAAATACTGTATCGCAGTAATCTTCATCTCCCCAGCTATCCCAAGCATAGCCGTCTGTAAACATTAAAAACTTTTTAGGCTGGATATCATTTTCTTTCATATATGTCCAGTTCGCCATAAAGTCAGTGCCACCACCTCCGTAGATTTCATAATCTGTTAGTTCTCGACCATCGTCTGCACTAAAGTCATCTTCGTTATAAACAGCAGTATCAAAACACCAAATTTTAATTTTGTAGTCTTTGTATTCTTCCATAATGCCTTTAACTTCACCTAAGAAGTCTTGTGCTTGTGCATTGCCTATAGAACCGCTCATATCTAATGCAATAGCAATATCAATAGTTTCGTCAAAGTTCATACCTGGAAGTACAGCACCAGTATGCCAGCCTTTACGTGAAGGGCGCATAAAAGTATAGTCGCTTTTGATAGTACTTTGAATCTGCTGACGAAGCAACTCGCGCCAGTTCATTTTAGGTTCAGTAAGTTCTTTAATCATACGCTCAACGCCTGCTGGCACATTACCTGCACCTGCTGCCTGTGCGCTCGACAAAATGTTTTCTTTAATCTCGTCTTTAATTTTTTTAAGTTCTTCTTTAGAATACTTAGGACGTTTTTTGCTTACACTATTGCCGTTTGCATCTTTTTCTTCTTCGCCTTCTTCACTATCACCATCGCCGCCACCGTCTAAATGCTCGTCTAGCATTTCACCTTCTTTGTCTAGTTCGTCAAGAAGTTCTTGTAGTTCTTTGCCACGCTCTTTAGCTTCTTCAAATAGTTTATCGTAGATCTCTTCTGATGTATCACCATCATATTGAAAGTCCTGATAGCAGTCTACAATTTTAGGTTTTTCGCCAATACGATCACGTACAAGCAAATTGTTTACTTTGTAGTCTGCGGCAATGTTGTATAGCATTGGATGACGATCTTCACGACGGCCTAGGTGATCGAACACCATATGCAAAATTTCGTGTGCAATAACAAACTCAATTTCTTTATTTGTCATTGCATTAAAGAATTGTGTATTGTAATACAAATTGCGGCCATCTACTGCGGCAGTGGGCAACCAATCGTCTGCTGCCATAATACGCAAACGAGTTGCCATATTACCAAAAAATGGATGACGTAGCAAAAGACCTACTCGTGCAACAATAATGCGGTCATAAACTTCAACACGCATTACTTCTAATTCTTCTGGAGTAATATTTGGATCAGGTTGCCAATTTTTAAGTTTACTTGCTGTATCTTTTGCAGTAGCCATTTGCGCCTCTTAATTTCTAACGTTATGTATATATTATAACATCATAATAAACTTTGTCAAGAAAAATGGGCAGAAAAATCTGCCCATTTTATATTACGCCTGCTGTGCGGCAGTAATGTACTTGCCATAACGTTCGTGGAATTCGTCAAAACATTCCACTTCGTCTGGATCAATAGGTAATTGATATTGAGTAAGTGCGAGCTTAATGCCCATAACAACTAGCTCTGTATCAAAATTATCCATTGCAAATCGCAGGAAGTTATTAACTTTTTCATCAAACTTCTTGTCGCCTTTATCACAGGCTTCTTTAAGCTCGTAGCAAAGAGATACAGTTAAGGAATACATTGCACTGATTTCTTTTGACTTCATCTCTTTTACTTTTCCTGCAAGAATTTCAGTTGGATTAGGCATACTCGACGCAACCTTGCGATGAGCCATAAACTTGACAGCCAAGCCTTCTCCAACTGCACCACTAACTAAGTCAGTAGTGGTATTTTCGTCTAATTCATCTTCAATTAGTTCTGAAACAAACGACCAAGAACGAGGTGTTGCAAAAGAACGTGAAGGAGATTTAGGATCGAAATCGTATAAATCTTTCTTACTAAATGTTAAGTAACCAACAACGTCTGTGTTGATGTTATTATTTACAGCCCACTGGAACCAGTCATCAAATGACACAGCCATTTCCAAGTGGATAAATCTGTTAGCAAGCGGAGCAGGCATACGGTAAGTAACACCTTTGTCTGCTTCGCGGTTACCTGCCGCAACAATCATTACATTGTCTGGCAGTTTATAAGTACCAACCTTACGGTTAAGAATCAACTGGTATGCTGCCGCTTGTACTGCTGGCGCTGCCGAGTTCATTTCGTCTAAAAACAAAACGATATTATCGTATTGTGATGCAAACTCTTCGCTTGGAAGTTCGCTTGGAGGAGCCCAAGCCATTGCATTATCATTTGCAGAGTAGTAAGGGATACCTTTAATATCTGTAGGTTCCCAAAGTGAAAGACGGACGTCAATCAAATATGAGTTAGGCAGGCTGTCTGTAATCTGTGCTACAATGTCAGACTTACCAATACCTGGAGGTCCCCAAAGGAAGATAGGACGCTTTTTAGTAATAGCGTGTTTAATACTTGCCTTTGCGCTATTAGGCGTTACGGTACGTGTTGCAGTTTCCATAGTGTATTCCTCGTTTTTCATCAGTGCATTTATTTAAACTATACATATAGTATACACTCTACACGTTAAATGTCAACCATTTTTGGAATCTTTTTCTTGTCTTTTAAGTGCTTTTGTTAAGCCGTATTTGCGGATATCGCCCGAAAAAAGATGCAGTTCTAATGCTTTCTTTTCATCTGTTACTGTAATACTACGTCTACCAATGTAGTAAGGGCAATCAATAAACTTATCTAGGAAGATAATAGTTTGAGTAGTAAGTTCGAAATCTTTTGGATAAGGAACATCGTATGTAGTTAGTTGAATATCTTCAGTTATACACCTAAAACCTTCTTCTGTTAGTCGCAAACCACCTTGATCTTTAGCTCTTGTATTTTGCCACCATTTTGGTATATATTCTTTAAGAGTTATGTCTGTTACTGATATATTTAAACTCTTTAAGAATACTTTAGTGTATGTTTCTTTCCAGTTCATTCTTCAACTACTTCACCTGAAGTAAGTTTAACTACTGTAAAATCTTCGCAGTTAAACATTTGATTAAGTTTGTTTGCTAAATTGTGTGCATGACCAGGGTTTGAAAAAGAAACTTTTTTATATTTGGGTCCTGGATAATTTGTAAGAGCATTAGAACTTTTTAAATTGAATGGAGTATCTTTATAAAAAACTGCCCAGATAGCCTCAGCCAAGAGAACTTGTTCGCTTCTATATGTTTTTTTATCAATATTTTCTAAAAGTACTGTAGGCTTTGGTCTACTCATATACGTGTCCTTATAATAAACTACGTATATATTTATCTCTTTTTTAAGTTATCTACGTGGTTAATTAAAAACAACACCAGCCTGTGACAATATATTTTGAGTCTTTTGGAGCAACAATTCCTTTATGATAATGGGTCCATCCAGCAGGCCAAATAAGTGTAAGTCCTGCATGACTTGGCGTTGTTACTCCTTGCTGTACAAATTCAGTACCGCCACCGTTTTCTATTGTTGTAAGATATGTCATAAATGCAAGATGTCTTTTAATATGATCAGGATGTCCATCATTTTCACAGTGGCTTACATGATACGCATTATTAGGTTTATAACACTGTAATCTTGGTCTTGTAAACCCCCATGGTTCTAAATGCTCATGTGCCATTGGATATTTTTCTGTATAATGTGATAATGTATTGATTAAGTTACCGCAATATTCTTCACACAACTCGTTATCAAAATCTCCAAAGTCCCACCATGAATATTCTCTAGGTTCGTCATAGACAAACTCTTTTGTACTATTCTCGTATTTACTAACTATACGATTACATAGATCAGTATTAATATACCAACCACCAATAAAGTCGTTAGTGTTTAATTTATATTCTGTAAGACTTACCATCCAGTTCCGCCGTCTAACTGAACTTGAACTGTATCTTCTTGCTGTGATTTCTTTACTAGTAAGGCTTCTAAATCGCCGTTTAAGCGTGTCATAACTTCACCTAATGTAAATGCTAATCTTTTTGCAGTCTGTATATCTAATTTAACTTCTTGCTTTTTTGATGCATCAGCACCTTTTACAGCGTTAATAAACTGCTGTATAGGAAGTGTATTTAATTGTTTATCGTCCATATAATCCTCCTGTTAACTTTTTAATACTTTAGGAATAAACTCGTGTGCAATTAATTTATGCGCTTCATAATTATAATGTTCTTCATCTACTTTCATAGTATCTATGTCGATATTTAATTCTTCCCTAAGCCATATTGTTGCTGGAGTTTCAAAAATTTTAACATTGTTTAATTTTTTAAACATATCTAAATTTTTAGTCGTTTGCACTCTTTCGTTTATTTGCCATATGTATATTGGAATATTTTTTTCATCACACATTGCGTCTATTAAAGCAATATCTTTACAATAATTTTCATTAGTTAAGTGAGTGTCAACTTCGGTATGAAACTTTGTTTGCATGTATCCTTCATTGTATCCTGGCCAAAGTGTTCCAGGCTTAATATCGCCAGGATTTCCCCATTTCCAATAATCAATTTGACTCCATAATGCTTTATCGTTCCATTCTAAAACTTTATGATCTAATGTATTAAAATCATCATAGCATACATAATTATCAGTAACAGTATGTTGATAAGAAAAATGACCAACAGGTAACTCAAGAAATAAAGAAGTTCTATTATTACCCATTGACCAGCGATCCCAATATGTTGTTTGTATTACAACACCAGAGACATCCTTGTGTTCATTTAAAATGTGTCTAATCCATCGTGGATATTTACTGTTAGGAGCACCTGTTGAACCGTATATGTAACACTGACTATCTGCTATGTCATCAGAATAAATTTGTGCATAATTATTTTTAGACCATAATGAAGGTCCGTTTTCATCTGCATAATAGCCGCTAGTATGACTACATCCAACAAATAATAAATTACCTTGCATTTGCTTTACTTAACTCTTGTCGCATTTCAATATCTGTTTTGAATGGTCCTTTTGTTTCGTAACGCTCTACTGTAATTAGTTTTGGGCAAAAACTTTTGACCCATCCTTTATCAAATTTAATAATAAAATAACCTGCACAATATAGGCTTTTTGATTTTTCACTTTTAGTAAATAATGCAAGACGTTGTTTAACATCAAACATTGGATTGTAAGGAGCACAACTAGTTGAAAACCCATAAATTTCAAATTTTTCTTCTTGATTAACTGTTGTATCAATTGGCGACCAAGTAATTTCTGCGTTTAGGTTTTTAGAAAGTTGTTTAATGTTTTTAAAAAATCTAGTTCCAGTATTATTAGAAAACATTAATTGACTATCTTCTCCAATACTGAGTGTAGCGACCTTTTCTCCTTCGCTTTCAACAATCCAAAACTTATTTTTTAAAATCTCTTTTGCTTTTAATTTCTCTGACATATTATACTCCTGGATATTTTGCTTGCAAAGGTAATGCAAAATATTGTGCTTGATCTGCAACTCGTTGCATATCCCATTTAGCACAAAATTTCATAAGACGCATACCAACTTGTGTAATTTCTTTAGGTTCTACTTCTGCAATAGTGTTATTAATTATCTCTCTAATGTCTGCAGGTTGTGCAGTTAAATCACAAAGTGTTACATTACGATTGTAGTCATCTAACACACGATGCTCGTCACCGTTATGATCTACCCAACGTTGTAGCATCATGTTGTTCCAGTTAAAGCCTTTTGTGTCTTTGTCAGCAAATGCGTCTAACAAGCCTACTTTGTTCTTTGTGCCTTTTACACGAACACCTGGATATGCACTGAATACATTATCACTTTTATCGCCACGCATACACTTTTCAAACAGCATATATTCAGGATTAGGTGCAGGCTTAGGCTCGCCTGTCTTTTTATCTATTACAGGTTTATTTTTCTTATCATCAAAGTAACCTTCGTGTGTAATAATAGTATTACTTACGCCATTATATTGTTTTACATTAGGTGCAATAAGTTGTGCAAAGTCACCGTCTGTGCTAATAATAACGTGATTGTCATTAGGATGATTCTGTATCCAACCTGCAATCAAATCATCTGCTTCTAGTTGTGGATGACGAATAACTGTACAATTAGTTTTAGTGTCAACAAAGTCTTTAAACTCATCAAAGATCTCCCAAAACACAGTATCTTCTTCTTGTTGTGTAGGAGTCATTGCGTCACGAGTTTCTTGTCTGTTACGCTTGTATGGCTCGTAATAGTCTTTACGCCAACTGCGACCTTCTAAACAAAACACAACATGATCTGCATCAAAGTCTTGCCAAGCCTTCTTAACACTATTAAGTGTAATGTGTAATGCCATACCTACTTTCGTATCTAAATCGCCACGTACTACGTGACGAGCTCTAAAGAAAGTGTTTGCTGTGTCAACTAGGATATATGTACTCATGTCTCTCTTTGTAATATTCTGGTTTCATATCTAAGCTATCATGGAGATCAAAGACTTCATGACCCTTTATTATATAAAGTATAGCATCTTTTGTTGGAATTAGCAAGAGCTTTTTATCCACAAAATACAGTCTATGCTCAATCATTCTACTGAACTTTTTCCTTTAGAAATTGGAACAACATTGATATAACCTGCACCTCTATCTGTGCTTTGACCTTCTGCTTCTAACATATTATAAACAATATCTCGGAACCAGCGATCTACAACTTCTTCTTCAGGATCTGCTTCTTCGCCGTATCCTGCTTTAAGTAAGTCTTTAATAAAATATTCATTCCAGTCTAATTCAAAAAAACCGTTTCGAACATTATCTTTATTTACTTTAACATCAAGTACATTTACCCAAGGTTCACCTTTTTTAGTAGCATACGCTTTAGGATCTTTTACTTTGAGCTTTTTATCAGATTCAGCGTCTAAAGCTGCCTTTTCTTCTGCAAGACGCTTTTCTTCTGCTTCAATACCTGTTATTTTTTTAAGCCACTGTTTCATACTCCTGCCTCCCTTATTCTATCTTCAATTGTTTTTGCCTTTTCTTTTTGTTTCTTTTGTTCGTCAGCTTTGAACTCGTCTGGATCAAACATATTCTCAAGTCCCCCACGCATTTCCGAATAAGGATATGTGGAGTCTTGGGGTGAAACGCCATCCTCTTTCCATACACGCTTCTGCGACTTCTTGAACATTGAGGTTATACTCTTCCGAACGTCCGCCCAGCGGCATAAGATATACTGGACACTCGACGCCTTTTTCACGATATGCTTCAACAGCTCTAGTAACTTCATCAAAGTCATCATTAGTAGCGACAACAAACTTAAAGTACATGTCACTACCGTCAACAAGGCTATACTCACGAGCAACGTCAGGCTTAATAGCAGTCTCCCAAGGTTCTCCTGAAACTGAAAGTTTTGGGGAACAACTCCAAGTGACTGCAAATCTGTCTTGATCTGTGAGATAGTTGAAGAAATCATCATGTAAAGATTGTGTAGTGTTTGTTTCAAATGTGACATTTTTTAGGTCTCTCATACGTGGATGCTCAAATAGCTCTACATACAGTCGTTGCCACGCCAACAACGGTTCGCCACCTGTCATGATCAAATGAATATCTTGACCATTGTTCATTGTCCACTTACCTTCTGGAGTAAGTGAAAGCAGATGTTCGACCACTTCGTCAACTTCTGCTTGTTTATTAAAGTGTTTAAACTCAGGATAGATACTTGCATATGTATCACAGCCTGTGTGAATAATAGGCAAGTCATTAAATTCTTTTGTAGTCTTATGAACGTCTTTAGCAATAAGATCTGCAACTTCTTGATTGTGTCTAATGCCTTGCTTTAGTTTTTCATCACGCATAGGCTCGTTTTTTAAACCAAAGTTCATACAACGAAAGTTACAACCAAAGGTACGTAGAAATACACTAGGTACTCCTACAAACTTACCTTCACCTTGCACACTATAAAATGCTTCTGAATATCTTAACTTCATCTTGGTGCAAACTCCTGTTGTAGTTTGATGTTGTCAAAAAACTCTTTCTTAGTGCCAGGATCGTGTTTAAAACTACCTTCTAGTACAGTAGTTTGTGTCAATGAACTATGTGCCATAATCCCGCGATTCTCACAACAACCGTGTGTTGCTTGTACATATACACCTAAGTGTTTTGTATTAGTTGCTAATCTAATCTGTTTAGCAATTTCATTTGCAAGTTCTTCTTGTAATGTACCACGTCTAGCACACCATTGTGCAATACGTGTATACTTAGAAAGTCCAATAAGTTTTTCTGCGGCAATAATACCAATGTATGCTACACCATTCACTGGTTGGTGATGATGTGAGCACATACTGCGTAACTCCGAACGAACTACTAGCATACCTTCGTAACGTTCTTCACTGTCGTTTGGAAATGCAGTTGCACTAGGCTTAGGGTCATAACGCCCTGCCATAACCTCATTAAAATACATTTTAGCAAGACGTCTTGCTGTACCTTCTGAGTTAGGATCGTTATAACGATCAATTACTAGTGCATCAAGTACTTGATTAAATGCTAATGTAGCATCATCAATAAGTGCTTCTTTATCACCTGCTTGTAATACTTCTGAAATGTTGTCGCCAGCCCAGTAACGGATGCCTGCGTCTTCTAGTCTTTGTTTAATTTGTTCTGCTTTGCTCAATTTTCTTTCTCCGAGTTATAGACGAGGATGTCTATTATGTTGTTATTATATACTTTATTTAGGTTTTTGTCAAGATTATTCTGCAAAATAACCTTCTAAAATATCTAATACATCTTGGTACTTGGCCATTTCCATAATTTCTTTTTCAATTTCATCGCCAATATTTCCATGTTCTCCAATACCTACAGGATTGTTTAGTAGAACTTCTACATTGATACGATGTTTTTCGATGTGCCCTAGAGCATGATCTCTAGTAGCTTTAAGTAAATGTGATCTCAAGTTGGTCATTGTTTTTCCTTTCATACTTTTGCTTTGACGGAATGACGCCTCGGACGCCACCTCGGGGATCTTCCATATCTCCGTCTCTACGGAAGATCAAATGAACATGTGGATACATACAAGTTTGCCCTGCACTCTCTCCCATGTTAATTCCAATATTGTATCCAGTAATAGGATTAGTATCTGCTTCGACGTTCATGTTACCCATTTCCTGAGCAAACTTAAAACATTTTTGAATATTCTCTACAGTATTCTTTCGAGGAACAATTAAGGTATGTCCAAGTGTTACTGGATAGATGTCTTCGTATACTACATAATCTTTAGTATCTAAAAAGACTTCTGTCCACGGTGCTCTTCCGTCCTTTTGTGCTTGTTCTAGCGTATCAATTGAATATGTATTCATTATCTTTTTCTGATCTTTCATAGTAATTAAAATTTATAAGTGTACGTCTATCACTGTCTGTGCATTTTGTACCAGAATGACGCAAATTAGAATCAAATATAACTAATCTGTTTTCTAATGTTTCAATTTCAGTGCCATCTTCAAAGTATAAACTTCCGTTAGTTGTGTTTATATAGTATAGTGCAGTTATACAATTTGAAACATCAGTGTGAAATCCTGTTTTAACAACTTCGTCTGCTCGAGGAGTCATAACTGCTTGTACTCGTACTAATGCACGAGGTTGTAAAATATTAAATATAGGATGCAGTAAAGGTAAAAAATTACTTTGATCATACCATCCATTAAAGAATGTATGACACATTTTAAATCCTAACTCCATTTGTTCTTCGGATTCATTTACATAGCCGTCGCTCATAAACCAAGGAAACGCATTATTCCAGAGCTGAGATCTTATATTTGAAAAATCGTCTACACTTAATGCGTCATCAATAATTTTTAAAGTTTCTCCTTTAAGCATTTTTTATTATGTCCTCCCATGGATATACTAACCATACATCTTCTTCAGCTTTGTTTACTTCATGTGTAGTGTAGTCTACCTTACCGTTAAATTCACTTGATAAGTTATCTGTAATAGTAGCAAAGCGAACGTTCTTGTGCCAAACACTTTCCCAGCCTTTATCTTCGTTTGGTAAACAACTGCTCATCCAGTCTTGTTTAATCCAGTTAAATGTAGCACCAGTATCATTAATATCATCTACAATAAGAATGTTTTTACGCTTACTAATGTCCCAGCGGCTTTTGTAAACCTCACGTTCATCTTCATTCACATAACCAAATGCATCTTCGCTCATCCAACAGTTACTTTCGCTTTCGCTATCGTCATCACGCAAACTAACTTTTAGTGCTTCGCCACGTACATTTAACATATTGCTTAGGATAGTTGCAGGTACGTTTCCGCCCCGTGTAATACCTACAATGTAGTCAGGACGCCAGTTGTCTTTGTACATCTGTAGAGCAATATTTACACAGGCGTTCTCTACATCCTGCCACGAGTAATAATGTTTCTTAATCATCTTTAGCACCTCTTGCTAGATATTTTTCATTGTGAATCCAACGGTATCCTGCATTCTCTATATTCTCAACTTTATTTGCATGAACAAAACGCATGAATCCCCACTCTTTTACTTTACGTCCCATGAAGAA
>Ga0181567_10002296_pt1 | contig 14294 bp, 12 predicted proteins | sample 101ome_14_FD_133761 | JGI IMG/M metagenome (GOLD analysis project Ga0181567, IMG submission 133761) | Coastal salt marsh microbial communities from the Groves Creek Marsh, Skidaway Island, Georgia - 101403AT metaG (megahit assembly) | ecosystem: Environmental > Aquatic > Marine > Intertidal...
AATAACCCCACTCCACACTCTCCACCCACTCCACCCACTCCACCCACTCCACCCACTCCACCCACTCCACCCACTCCACCCACTCCACCTATTACCCTCTCCTTTTTTTACATATAATTTCATAAAAAATTGATTCTAATTTATTCTTCTCTTTCATTTCATAAACTTGATATCATGGTGAAAAATACTAAAGGCGGTAAAGGTGCAAAGAGCATGGCAAGAAAATCCATTAATTTTGCCAATAAAATGATACGATTCTCTGAAGACCCTCTCGAACAATATTCTTGTGTTACTAAAATGTTAGGCAATGGCATGTGTGAAATCACACTTGAAAATAACTCCAAACTCATGGGACACATTCGCAATAAATTTAGAGGAAAACAAAAACGACACAATCTTATTACTGTTAATAGCATTGTGCTTGTCGGTCTTCGTGAATGGGAGAATCCTTGTAAAAATTGTGACATCATTTTCGTATATGATGAAAATCATCTCGAGCAACTGAAAAATAAACCCGATGTGGATATTAATAATCTGCTTCATATTCGTAACAGTTCTAGTATGTTTGGTGCCGAGAAGTCAAATGTTGACGATATTGAATTTCAAAGAGAAGAAATTATTGAGGAGAATGAATTGGATATTGAGGCAGAAGAAACATTTGTGATGGAGACTGGAGAAGTTATTGATATTGACGATATATAATTTCACAAAAAATTGATTCAGAATCTCATCTTTTTTATAAATTAAATCAAGCAATATTATAATGAACTGTACTGAATCAATTCTCCGCAACGCCACTCAAAACAAACCTGGTTGGGTTCGTATCGACTGCAATGCAAGAGGTGCCACCTCTAACATTTCCAAACCAAGATGGTGTATTCGTCTCGGTAATACTGTCAATTGTAATGGTGAAATTTTGAAAAATCTTAAAATCCGTGATTATATGGAGGAAGTCATGGATAAATATCAAATAAAAGATTATATGATAAATACTATTGAAAATAAATACGAATATTCATTTGAATTGGTTCTTACGGAAGACGTATATCAATCATTTTACAATTCAATCAATCCCAATGACAATCTCAATAACAATCAATAAATATGTCAAGGGTACATAACTAAAAAATATCAAAAGGTCCGCCTTTTTTTATGCATACTCATTCAAATAATACAATCGGTTTGATTCATAACAACAGGCGAATTGATACTTTTCGTGAAACCGAAATCATTCAATGACTCCAATACTTGCTTGTCATACAATTTATAATAGCGCTCTACATCTCTTGTTAATACAAACAATGATAATGCCTTATCGTCAGATACGATGGAATAATCATATAAATCATCCACAACAGGACCTAATCCTAAGACCCAATAAGGTGCTTGTGGTGCACCTTCTAATATCACTGTTAAATAACCACAACAATCACCATCTTTATAAAAAGCGCTCCCTGCAATACTATCATATTCATCGTTTTTATTATTTATTTGTTGATTATACACAGATACGTTGTTTATATCAACTATGGCATAATCAGCTGTCGCACATCTACCATTCCCTTGGAACAGTCTATTAAATTTATCTTGATAGACTTGATACCACCTTCCTACGTAATAATCCAAATTTAATTCATCAACTGCTTTATAATCTTTTGCATAACAAACGCAAAATAGAGTGAGTAATAATCCAATACCGTGCATTTATAATATACATGTTTGTATGTTAATATATTTATACCGAATACATAAATATATTAATTATACATTAGACCTATTTCCTTGTTTTACGAGTTCCTCTTCTTGTTTTTCTTGGATCAAAATATAATAAAAAAATTGATTTAAAAACGTGATCCAGTAGTATATCATTATCAAGCATATTATGGAATTGAAAAACAACAAAAGTACCCTTTCATTGGAACAATTGAAGTCCAAGTATCCAGAACAATATTACCACATTAAAAATGTTATTATACCTCGACAAGCATTACTACCACCCAACCTTGAAGAATGTGAAGTTTCTCGGCATAATTATGGAGTTATTGCACCGGTTAAAAGTGGAAAGCGTTACATGGTTATTATTAGTTCTCTAGTTCAAAGAGAGCATAAACATTATTTCGTATCCGCATTTCACCGCAAAGCGGATGCCGAACAAAGAAGTCAGTTACAAAATTACGGAATTAACGTTCATTCAATAAAACGAAAAAAAGACGCTGATATTTTATTAGAAGAAATAGAAAAAGACGTAAAACAACAAAAAAAAATAATCATTCATCTAGATGAGTTAGACTATGGTTGTGGTAAAAACCAGAATCTTAGTGATATAATCAAACGGGTAATAGATGATGCAACTATTGAAATGAGGATGTACTCAGCCACGGCTGATGTAATTAAAAGTGAATATTTAAAGAAAGAGAACGCTCACAAGTATTGTGAATTATTACATTTCATGCCTGCTAATTCATATTTCGGTATAAAAAAGTACTGTGAATATGACCGGTTTAAAGAAGCCGAACATTTCTTTGAAGTAAATGATGACAATATTGACAAAGATGACTGTGTTAAATTGGGTACACAAGCCATTAAACTGATGAAGGAATTGATTGAATCAACAGACCCAAAGAAAATGCTTGGTGTTGTTCGTATAAGCGGTATGGTTACAAAAAAAAAATCCAGATTCCAGATATTAAAAGAACGAGAACATGAAATAAAAAAACAATATCCGGCATTTAAAAATATAGTGTTTAAATATTATAGCTCTCATGATCCAAATGAGTTAAAATGGGATGATAAATCAATATGGGAAACTGATTTTAACCCGAGTAAAAAATATATCATCATCATAAATCAATCTGCTGGACGGTCAACAGAGTGGACTTGTCAACCATATATGCTATGGTATCATTGTAAACGTTCGGACTCGTCATCAATTACAACAATACAACAAGACCAAGAACGCGTAGTATATTATCAAGACCATTACCATAGAAATAATACTTTGATTTTATATGGTGATTTAGAAACAGCCAAGTATTCCGCATACGGAGAAGCGCCAACAAATCGTAATATTGATAATCGCATCAAAAAAACAAAAAAAGGAAGACCTGAAATAAAGGTTATCCCTCGTATTTATAATACATATGAAGAAATACCAGAAGAATATAGAAAAAAAAAAGAATCACATGTACATGAAAAATATAAGTTAAAGAATTTAATTAAACAGCGAAACATGATATCACCAATAAAAACAGAAATTGATACATTGTATTTAGAGTTCTTTGTAGGAAATGTAAGAAGTTCTCGTACAAGGTGGATACAAGGTAAATATAAAACAAATCCAATAATATTTAGAAACCAGCTTGAAAACGATCAGAAAGAAGGTATCAGTCCCAAGAATACATATAGAATTAACTTATTCTATGAAAATGGTGAAACCAATCCAAATAATTACAAATTCATGTTGAGACTATATGACGGTTTAGATCATAAGGATGATTATAACAACAAAACTGTTACCAATACATCGGCATATAATAGAAATACATCATAGATAATTACCACCATATATAAGGACTAACTATTGATTTTTCAAATTATTTAATAAATCAATATTTTTTAATTGACGTCTTAGTTCGCTAATGCGACGTAATACCTATTTCCTTGTTTTACGAGTTCCACATTTTGTACGAGACAATTTTCGTTTGGTTTTATTCTTGCCTCCTTTTGACTCTGCACGAGACTGTTCCGGTAAAGATAAAGATGGACGTGTTTTAAGTGTATTGGATGTTTTTGACGGCTTATGTTCCTGCTTATATTCCATGTATTTTTTGTCTCTTTTCATAGGAGTATCCTTAGGTTCCGAAGGAGGTTGTTTATCTTCTGGTAGGATATCTACTATCTTTTCGTTTGGTTCAACAGCAATAGCTTCCACATCTTTTTGTTTTTGAATGATGTCTTGTATGTTTGATTTGAAATAAGGGGCAATCTTCTTTTTATTCATCATAAATACGAGATGTTTCAGACCGAATCCCATTCTATTCTTAAGTTTAAATCCCCTGTTAATAAACAGCAAATTATATACAAAATTGTTATTAATTCTGGTAAAGAAATAATGATTTATTATATCTGTTAAATCTCCCAAATAATATTTATCATAATTATTGTGCTTTTCAACTAATTCATGGTCTGCTGCTTCATCAATAGTAAATAATATGCTTTTGAATTTCTCTTCAATAGTCAAATACTTGTCGATCGTTTTAGTAATCGTATTTAATCCAAAAAAATAATTAGACAAATAATTAAAGTCATGAGAACGATAGAGATGCTGAGCTAATAATGCAAGCATTCCGTTTTTGTAAATCTGTGGTCTAGTAAATGACAGTTTTGTAAATTTCTTACCGTCTTTAGAATGTTCTTTACTTTGAACTAATAAATCCTTAATACAAAAGTCGGCATCCACATCTATCATCCTGATATCAACTGTTTGTTTCTCAATATCATAGTTGACAACCAAGTTACCCGGTTTGATATCGTAACAAAAATAACCTTTATTAGAAATTCTTTCTATCAAATCAATTGTTTTTTGTTGCAATTGAATGAGAATTTCGTTGTTTCTATGTGGTGTCGGCCAAACTTTATTCTTTACATTTATTTCATGATGAATATCTTTACTCAAGGTATTTCTGTGTTTTTCAAGGAAAGAAACTAAATCAGATTGGTACTTTTCCATAACAATAACCAAAACATATTGTCCTTTATGTTCGATTACTTTGATTTCATATACTTTTGGATGCAAATTAGCTTTTGAAAGTTCGACCAAATTATACATGGAATCAATTATTATTGGACTAAGCTTGTATTGTGGCATTGATGTAGAAGGTGTTCGTACGGAATTGTTAGAAGTGTTAGAAGTGTTAGAAGTGTTAGAAATGTTAGAAGTATTTACACTTACTTGACCTTGTATAGTATGTATACCTCCTCTTTGTGTGTTTCGTGTGCTTTGAGTGCTTTGAGTTTTGGACGCATTTGCATTTGATTGTTTCATGATGTCAGTTCCAAGTTTGAGAGTTCTCATTCTGACAGCTACTTCCTTTGATTTGTCTTTTTCTTCACATTTATCCCCTAATGGAAATTCTTTCACAATATTGAAACTACCTTGTCCTAAAATATTGTCCTTTTCAAGATTGAAATTATCAATTACTTCTAGAGCAGAGGCACTTCGTACTTTGATGGATTTCTTTTCACGATCAATAAAGAAGGTTTTATCAAATTTCTTTGTTGTAATGTTTTTGGTACATTCTTTCATTATTATAACTATACTATAATGACAGATTTAATATGATATGGGTATATTTAAGTATTTGAGTATTTGAGTATTTGAGTAATATGCTCTGAACCTCTCACTTGTTGGAATCGAACCAACGACCTGTGGATATTTGCAAACCATTACAGTCCAACGCTCTACCATCTGAGCTAAAGTGAGTTTAAAAGGCAGGTGCCAGCCTCCACAGAGGATTGAACTCTGGACCTTTTGCTTACTAAGCAAACGCTCTACCGCTGAGCTATAAAGGCATCACAATTATATATTCTATTAATTCTTTATATTGTTATTCTATTAATTGTAATTTAATCTTTTTCTTGAATGTACTTTCCTTTTCAAACATAAACAGCTTGAATCTACATTTTTTGAAATTATCGTACTCTTGACTGTCTCCATACCTCGCTAATAATTTCAATTCTTCAAGATATACAATATAGGTAAACATACCATTTGTTTTTTGAACCTTATCAAAGACGATACCATTGTAATCTGTATTCAGCAAGGTTGGGTCAATGTCACATCTATGCAATAATTCACATTCCTGTTGAATCTTACGAATTGCCCGCATTGCAGTATTGAGATCATCCAAATTATGTATCCACTTTTTATGGAATCCAGATGCATCATTGGATATATTCATATTCAACACCTTCATTAGTTCTATTTGATTAAGTAAATCTACAAGTCTTCGTATCGGGCTACTAATATGGATATATGATTTTTCGTCGAGGAGGTCGTGTGTCAATGAGATTGCTTCATCAAAATACACATATTTACCCACGATATTATTCCAATTTTTTATTACTCGCGATGCATCGTCGGATAATCCTTCCACAAGTGGTTTCGTTTTATCTACGACTGTAACCGAGCGGAATATACCACACTTATGTTGTAATAATTTCTCACTACTCTTACGATTTATATGTATCATCCAATATGATACCATATCACCACTGTCTTCTATGCTTTCCGATAATCGGTTAGTAATATCATACAATTTCCGATAATGCTTGTCTTTCTTAAGTTGCTTGCTCTCATATACATGATTAATATTTACAGATATTTTGCTGTTATAATACAATAAATCAACGAGTTCCATATTTTCATCGTAAACAAATTCGTAAGTCATTGCCAAGCGACATTGTCCTTCTTGTAAGCTACATAATGTTTCCGCCAATATTGTAGGCAACATTGGACGTCTTCTATCAGGAAGATAAATGGTCGATACGCGCTTACTAAACGAGCCCCATAAATTCATGATTTCAATCCACAATACAACATTTGCTATATAAACATAAACATGGGTCTTTCCATCTACTACCTCTATACTAAAAGCGTCATCATATTCACGTGTAGATGCTGAATCAATGGTATAGGTATATTTTGACAAATGATCGTGGATATCATATTTGTCTTCTATTCGGCTAATTATATCCATATAATTCTGTGTATTAATGACTTGTTTGGATTGTTTTGTAAAGTCTGTGACAGAAATTTGCAAACACTTACAATAAAGTTGATAATCAAAGAAATTGAAAACTTCATCCACTGCTCCTATCACGTTTTCTAATTGACCGACTGGATGTTTGGCATCCCAATGGATATACTTAAATACGACATATTTGTTCTTGAAATCCTTATTAAATCCCATCTTTATTTCATACGGAACCAGAAATACTGGTAATCTTTTGTCATCTGGTACACATTGATACAAATGGCGCTTTCCACTTTTACCAAATGTTTTATTATTTGCCAATATCAATATACCCGCTATTTGGGTAGTTTCTCTAACAAATGACTTGACTATATTCATTTTATTGTTACATATGGTAAAATGGTCTTGTGAAAATAACTTATCATTTTGAGGATTTATCTCAAAATCATCTACTGTTGATGGATTGGAAGTCACTGAGTCTACTATCGTCCAACTCGAATAATCTCGTTCATTAATCAAAATCTTATATACTGGTTGTTGTGGTTGTTGTGGTTGTTGTGGTTGTTGTGGTGGTGGCTGTGACGAATGTTTCATATGCTATATTTAATATATACAATTTTCTATATTAGTATGAATAACAATATAGAAATACAGGTTCAATATACACATACACACATACATATGAAGTATAAAAAAACATCATCCAGTAATATTTCCAGTAAACATATAAATTCTGCCATATACTTATTAATTGTCGAATCTCCTTCGAAATGTCATAAAATAGAACAGTTTTTAGGGGCTCAATATGCATGTATTGCATCTATGGGACATCTTAGGAGGATAACAGGTTTGAAGTCGATTAATACTAAGGACAAATTCCAACCATCTTATGAAATCATAACATCCAAAGAAGCCCATATTACTCAAATGCAAAAGATTATTGAGAAGTTTCACAAAGATAGAATATTCATTGCAACAGATGATGATAGAGAAGGAGAAGCAATCGGTTGGCATTTATGTGAATTATTTCAATTTGACGTAAATACGATTTCAAGAATTAAATTTCATGAAATAACACAAAAAGCTATCGTACATGCCGTACAACACCCGGAAAAGGTCAATATGAATGTGGTAAATTCTGCGATCGCTCGTCAAGTATTGGATGTGATTGTAGGATTTAAAATTAGTCCTTTGTTATGGACGTATTTATATAACAACAAAGAAAATCCATTATCAGCAGGAAGGTGTCAAACACCAGCTCTTCGTCTTATTCATGAAAATGAGCTTATTGACCGTAAAAAACAATCCTTGTCATACCGCATCAAGGGTGAATTCACAACCCAGAGAATACCGTTTGTTCTCAATAGTATGTTTGAGAATACAGATGCAGTTGAAAAATATTTAACTCTTAATCAATCATTTAATCATGAATTATCTATCGGAAACTCCAGTAAACGTACTGAAAAACCCCCTACACCATTCAATACATCCAATTTACTCCAACATTCATGTGGTGCAATGAATTGTAGTTCTCAACAAATCATGTCTATGTGTCAAGACTTGTATCAATCGGGACATATCACCTATATGAGAACTGATAGTCAGACGTATAGTAAGGAATTCGTCGCAAACTGTCATAAATACGTATCTAGTAAATATGGGGACAAATACCTTAATACAAATCCCTCACTTAGCCATAGTGGAATCAATAACCCCCATGAGGCCATCCGAGTGACGAATATACACATACCTACAATTACTGATACCAAAAATCCCCGTATCAATACCCTTTACCGTATAATATGGAAGAATACCATTGAAAGTTGTATGGCACCAGCTACATACGGTATACAACAGTTTAATATATCTGCACCAGAGGACAAACAATTTGTCTATAAAGACGAAGTACCTACATTCTTAGGTTGGAGAATACTAGTGAGAGGACAAGACGATAACAAACAATTTGGAAGTTATCTCAAAAGTCTGGCTAACACTGTACCGTTTCCATATAAAAAGATTTACAATGAATGCTCTTACAAAAGCGGTACACCATACTATAATGAAAGTTCTCTAGTAAAAACACTAGAAAAACTAGGAATTGGAAGACCGTCTACTTTTGCCACCATCATCCAGACACTTGTGGATAGAAGGTATGTTGAAAACACAGATATTGAAGGAGAAGAGTATGAATATGATATTCTCACCATAAATCATGGTAAAAGCGTATTAGAGCGAAAAAATCAAAAAGAAGTCTTTGGGGGAGAGAAAAATAAGTTTAAAATCACTAACATTGGTTTGATGGCTATACAATTTCTTTGTGATAATTTCAATGATTTCTTCTCATACGGATATACAGAACGTATGGAACAAAACCTTGATAAGATATCGTCGTCTGAATTAGAAGAATGGTATTTGATTTGCAAAGAATGTTATGAAGATATCAAATCCCAATCCAAAGAAATCAAGCATGTATCAAAGCATGGATTTAAAATAGACGATACACACACATTTTGTTTTGAAAAGTATGGACCTATTATTATCAAGAAAGATGGCGAAGATGTCGAGTATTTGAAAGTTAGAAATGATATCGCTATTGATATGGAAGCACTCCGACAAAACAAATATACATTGAATGAACTAGTATTGACATCTGAAAATGCGCTGGGTTCATATAATAACGAACCGATATTCATAAGAAATGGTAAATATGGACTTTATTTAGAGTGTGGAAATATACGTGAAACTGTAAAGAATATCAAAGACCCCTCAAAAATAACATTGAATATGGCAATAGAGGTGTTGCAAAATAGGAATAATAGTGGTGTTCTCCGTGAATTAACGAATAATCTATCGGTCCGTAAAGGTAAGTTTGGTCCTTATGTCTTTTATAAAACACCTACCATGCCTAAACCTAAATTCTTCAACATCAAAAAGTTCCCTGTTGGATTTATGACATGTACGAAAGAGGACATTGTCAAATGGCTAGAAAAAACATACGACGTTCAATTAGAATAATATATCTGGGTATTATATCAATGGCAGTATTAAACGATATAGAAAAAATTCAATTCGAGGATACTTTTGTGACAGTACAATATTTTGCTATTTCTACAATCATATTCTATTTTTTAGCGGCCAAAAATGTTAATTTCTTCATCATCTTTGCCTGGGTTGTATTTCATGTATTCACTCATAGTCATATATTTTCCAAATTTAATGAATATCTACAATCTTTTATAAATAACAATACACGAGGTGATGGAAAGGTGGATTATCATATTGTGGCTATACAGTTATTCTTTCCGGCAGTCCTTCTTCTCAGAACAATTGCCGTGATGATATATTCCTTTGCTTATACCAAGTTACAAATGATATTTGCGGACAAAGGAGAAAAATATAATATACCAAAACAATACCGATTTTATGAAACCGAATACAAAAAACTTCATATCGTCGGTACATATATTATTTTTGGAATGATTGCACTTATCCGTCTATTTCCATATGAATTGTTCTCCAAATTACAATTTAATATTTTAGAAGATGTATCGGGTTCATTAACAAATATTGCTATGATATTCGTAATGATGTTATTATCTTTCTTTGCCGTCCAAACTTTTGATAGCCAAACGAAGCTTGATACTCTTATATATACTTCATACATGTTCTTGGTATTAAGCGGTACTTTATTAATTGGTAAAAAAATCCTCAACTATATCACACATTCCTTATTACAATGTAAAATCATTGATGACTCCAAATCTGAAACCTATATAAATAAAGGACAAACGGAATTCAAAAAGGCAATGAGTGGTTTCTTCACCGCATTACCTCAATTTGTTGGTATTCTATCAACCACACTTCTAACTGTCATGTCAGGATATGAATTTTTTGCAGCATATAGATATAATAAATTACACAGTAAATACTAATAGAGAATAATTATTTTATGTATACAGAGATACATGAAATACTACCAAAGTACATTCAAAGAATATCTGATGAAGTGTCGTGAATATGATCTACATCCTTATTTATCCATCCCACAAGAATTCATTTCCCATACTATAATTTTTGGTTCTCCAGGTATAGGAAAATATACTCAAGCAATCAAAATGATTTCTCCATTTAGTCCTTCTGACTTGCGTTATGAAAAGAAGTTGATTTGTATAAACGATAAAGGAGAACATTCATATAAGATGAGTGACATTCATTTTGAGATTGATATGGCAATATTGGGCTGTAACGCAAAGCAATTATGGAATGATATATTCATACAGATTATTGAGATAGTTGCACTGCGTGATAATAAGAACACGATTATCATTTGTAAGAACTTCCATCAGACACATAATGAATTGCTAGACCTATTCTACAATTACATTCAACAATCCAGAAATAACATATATGGTATCAAAATCTCCTTCATTTTCTTATGTGAAAGTATCAGCCTATTACCGAATAATGTTATCAAATCATGTAATCAAATTGGATTGAAACGACCTAATAATGATGATTATACTCATATATTTTCCAACATTGAGAAAAACATGTTCTCCGATAGACGTTTTGGAAAGCAAACTACAAGAAGAATACAAACCATTTTTAATAAAAATGAGAACATGGAACTCACTAATCTTAAGGAATTATATACCCTCGACTTGCTCGATAATGCATCAGATACTTTCAATACAATCTGTGATAACCTCATTAATTTTATGAAACAATTTCATGAAAAGCCTGACTTTCTACAATTACGAGAACTATTGTATGATATTCTCATTTATGATATTAATGTATCCGAGTGTCTTTATTATATGTATGAGTACTTCATCAACAATGAGATGATATCACCAATACATATGAATCAAATTATTCAAGAATCAGCAGAGCAATTGAAACTATACAATAATAATTATCGTCCAATATACCATTTAGAAAGAATATTTTATAATATAGTAAGACACTTACAGCATAATGAATCGTAAAAAAGCCTATGATATTTTGGATATTCACCATGCTGATATCATTGACGATAACGTAATTAAAAAGCAATATCGTATGAAGGCATTGCAATATCACCCAGACAAGTGTAAAGACGAAAATGCCGCAGACAAATTCCGTGAAGTACAAGAAGCATATGAGTATTTATCCGGTTCTAATACTAAGTCCAGTGTATACAATCAAGACAACCAAAACAGCGATTACAGTCAAAACAATCAATATAATAATATTTTTATGGAATTCATCAACCATTTCACTGATAATCACATTATTGTTAATATATTAGAACGCATATGCGTGCAATGTGAAGAGAGTTCAGTAGATTATCTGGAAAGTATGGAGTTATCCAATCTCATTAAATTGTATTCTACTATTGAAAAATTTCAACATTTATTTCATATTTCAAATGATTATATCGAAAAGGTCTTGGTTATTATTCGTAAGAAACGTACTGACTCTGAATGTTATATTTTGAATCCTACGTTGGAAGATATGTTAAGTGAGAACGTGTATAAGTTACAACATAATAATGAAACATTCTTAGTCCCATTATGGCACAATCATCTAGAATATGATGACCCAAGTGGAAATGTTTTTGTACTTTGCAAGCCATCGCTCGAACCCGGTACTTGGATAGATGAAAATAATAATATTCACAGTGAACTTCATTTGAAAATAGAAGACGTCTGGAAGCAAGAATATATCATCGGGATTATTGGAACAGAAGAAATAAAAATTGATAAAAGTCTATTATATATTCAAAAATACCAAACTTATATTTTAAGAGAAAAAGGTATTCCATTGATTGATACTACTAATATGTTCCATTGTGACAAAAAATCATCCATAATTTTTCATATTTTCATTTCTTGAACCAAAATTCCAAAATGCATTTTTTTATAAAAAATTGATTCCAAAATTCACAAATACTTATATCACAAATCAACAACAATATAACATATATAATACACAAAAAATCAAACAGACTTTATCTTATTAAAATGACAGACATTTTACTACAAATTGAAAGCCTCCCACAAGATATTAAAACCCATATGTACGGATTCATTCATATTGAAGATCGCATTGCAATGTTAAAGGAACAATACTATAATAAATTGATTTCAGATGAAAATATTTGGTATCAATACGTTAATTTTATGGGAGAAGAATTATTAGAAAGTTTCAATGACGCGTCTTATATGTTTCCAAATAAACTTGGTTATTCTCCGAATCCTTCTAACCGTTGCTGGTCTTTGGTTCCAAATGAAGATAGACCTATATTATATGGTGAGAACTTTCCAAAATTAACCCAAAATATCTATTACAGTCGTGATGAAGTAAAAACTGTGAATCATCCATTATATGATGATATTAATTCATTTATTAGAAATAAATTTTCGTTCCATTGCGATGAACGTTGGGGAAATATCCCTTCTAGACGAAATCCTCCAAAAACTTACCATAAATATCTAATTATCAATAGGGGTGATATAAAAAGAAATTATACCTACCAATATAATTTACTCAACTGGAAAGCATATGATATCCCGTTTGATAATGCATACTCAAAACATGTATTCTCTCATTTACTTACTTCAATTGTTTGTATCAATCAACCAAAAGTATTGAAACAACTTGATAATGCAAAACACCTACGTGAATTGGAACGAATTAAAATACATGAGGAGCGTCAAGACAGAGAACGTATGTATAGAGAGAGAAATGAGATGCAACGCGAAGAACGATTGAGTCGTAAACGTCAAAAAACAATGAATCAGCAATTTAGACGACTTTTACAACAACAAAAGGTTGCACGATTAGAACAAGAAGCTGCTGAACGAAAAGAGCGTCGTATTGCTGAACGTCGGGCAATTGAAATCCAAAGAGCAGAAGAAAAGGAAGTAAAACGTCTTGCTATCCTTCGTAAACACGAGGAAAAAGAAAATGCACGTAAACTCAGAGAGAAAGTAGCGCGTCAAAAAGAACAAGATAAAATGCTTGCGTCTACCGTTAAAATCATGCAAGACATGTTTAAGCCAGCGAAAGTCCTGAAACCTACTATAGACCGTGCCGCACAAAAGGCATTAAAAGAAAAATTAGCTCGCCAACGAGAGCAAGACCGTATGATTGCATCTTCTGTCAAAATCATGTTAGCGATGTTTAAACCAACCAGGAAAACAAAACAATCGAAAATAAAAAAATAAATTACTAATTACTTATTATAACTTTATAACTTTATAACTTTAAAATTAACTTATGTATTCTTTTTTCATGATTTGATATGACTCTGACTCTACATAATACAACAACATACAACAACATACAACAACATACAACAACATACAACACATAACCACACAATAAAAAAAGCATAAGCCTTTTCATTCAATTATTTATTAGTTAAGTTATAATTTTACAATCTTTTTATCTCGTCTTTTTATTTTGTTTTTTTTTCGTCTTTTTTGTTTTGTTTTGTTTTGTTTTGTTTTGTTTTTTTTTTTTTTTTATGGTAGTTTTTCAAGGCACACTTTG
>Ga0181567_10002311_pt1 | contig 14224 bp, 10 predicted proteins | sample 101ome_14_FD_133761 | JGI IMG/M metagenome (GOLD analysis project Ga0181567, IMG submission 133761) | Coastal salt marsh microbial communities from the Groves Creek Marsh, Skidaway Island, Georgia - 101403AT metaG (megahit assembly) | ecosystem: Environmental > Aquatic > Marine > Intertidal...
CATTGGGTGGTGCTGCTTTTTGGCAATGCTGTCGTACCCGCCACCATCATGGGCATCACCACTGGCAATGAAACCCGTGGTCACCGTTTTCATCATCCAGACGGTATCGTGCTCAACGCACCGGATGAGTATGCCAGCGCACTGGCCAATGATGGCTTTGTGATCGCCGATTTTGCCGCGCGCCAGGACAAGATCCGTGAACAGATTCAGCAGGAAGCTGACAAGCTATCGGCACACGTCGATATTGATGAAGCACTGCTGGCGGAAGTGACCGCGCTGGTGGAATGGCCCGTCGCGCTTACCGGTTCTTTCGATGACACTTTCCTTGCTGTGCCCAAGGAAGCACTCGTGTCTTCCATGAAGAAACACCAGAAGTGTTTCACGCTGGAAGACTCGGACGGCAACATTCTGCCGCACTTCATTACCATCAGTAATCTGGCCAGTCAGGATCCTGCCAAGGTGGTTGCCGGCAATGAGCGCGTCATTCGTCCACGCCTTGCTGATGCCGCGTTCTTTTACGACCAGGACAAGAAACTGCCGTTGTCAGCACGCCAGGAAAAACTGAAAACGGTTGTCTTCGAACAGTCACTGGGCACGGTATATGACAAGTCACAACGGGTAGCGGCTCTTGCGACTTATATTGCTGCAGATCTGGGTTATGACCAGAGCCGGGCTGCCCGCGCCGCCGAACTGGCGAAGTGTGATTTGCTCACCGGCATGGTGGGCGAGTTCGCAGATCTGCAAGGTATCATGGGCAGTTATTATGCCAAACATGATGGCGAAGATGCGGAAGTTGCCACCGCCATCAACGAACAATATCTGCCACGATTTGCCGGTGACGGCCTGCCGCTTACCGATACCGGTATTGTCGTAGCCCTGGCCGAGCGACTGGACACCATTGTTGGCCTGTTTGGCATAGGTCAACCGCCAACCGGCTCCAAAGATCCTTACGCCCTGCGTCGCGCCGCACTGGGTATTTTGCGCATCATCGTCGAAAAGCAGCTGGATCTTGATCTAGCCACCTGTGTCGATAATGCCATCAGTCATTATGGTGACCTGCCCGAGCAGGAAGGGCTGGCACAAAAAGTCCTGGATTTCATTTTCGAGCGATTCCGTGCCTGGTATGCCGACGAAGGCATCAAGGCCAGCATCTTCCAGGCAGTTGATGCCGTGCGCTCGACCAAACCCTATGACTTCAACCTCCGGGTTCATGCCGTCAGGGAATTTACCGCCCTGAAACAGGCTGAAGCCCTTGCTGCAGCCAATAAACGTGTTTCCAACATACTGGCAAAACTCGATACACCGCCGGCCGCTGATATCGAGACGGCACTTTTTACAGAAGCCGCCGAGCAGCAACTGGCCACCACACTGGATACACTGACCAGCGAAGTCGAACCCCTGCTGCAACAACGCCGTTACAGCGAGGCCCTGGCAGCCATGGCCAGTCTGCAGGGGCCGGTCTATACTTTTTTTGACGAAGTCATGGTGAACACGGATGACGACCGGGTTCGCAGCAATCGTCAGTCGCTCTTACAGAAGCTGCGTCAGCTATTCCTGCAGGTGGCCGACATCTCCCTGCTGCAAACGGCCTGAATAACTCGGCATGAACAAACCCCTGATCATTCTCGACCGGGATGGTGTCATCAACCACGATTCGGAGGATTACATCAAAAGTGAGGATGAGTGGTTTCCGCTCGCCGGCAGTATTGAAGCTATCGCGCAACTATCCCAGTCCGGCTTCACGGTGTGTGTGGCCACCAACCAGTCGGGGCTCGCACGCGGACTTTTCGATGAATTTACCCTGTCTCGTATGCATGAACTCATGCGTACCCTGGTAGAAGCCCAGGGTGGCACCATTGACGGTATTTTCTTTTGCCCGCACGGCCCGGATGACGGCTGTCATTGCCGAAAACCCAGGCCGGGTTTGCTCAACCAGATCGAGGAGCAGCTTGAGGTTGATGTCGCCGGTGCCTGGTTCATCGGTGACACGGAAAAGGATATCGATGCTGCACTGGCCAAGAACTGTAAACCCATCCTAGTGCTAACCGGCAAGGGATCTCTAACCCGCGACACCGTTGACCCGGCAAAGCTGGCCAATGTACCTGTATTCGATGATCTGTTTTCGGCGGCCGTGTTCGTCCTGGCAGAGCAGGGCGGCCACCCCGGCAGATCATCATGCAACTGATTCGTTCTCTCCTATTTTATTTTGGTTACTTCACGGTACTGGTGCCCCATGCGATGCTCTGTGTATTGTTGGGATTTTTCATACCGGTCGCCTGGCGTTATCCCTATTTTCTTCTCTGGAACGCCTTTGTTGTTTGGTGGCTCAAGGTAACCTGCGGCGTCCGGTACCAGATAACCGGCAAGGAAAATGTGCCACCTGGTACCTATGTCATGGTTGCCAACCATCAGAGTACCTGGGAGACGCTTTTTCTTTACTGGGAATTTCTGCCCATATGCGCCATCCTGAAAAAGGAGCTGTTGAATATTCCTTTTTTTGGCTGGGGACTGCGTCTGCTCAAGCCCATTGCCATAGATCGCACCATGAAGAGCAAGGCATTGCAGCAATTAAAGACACAGGGCAGGGCCAACCTCGATGCAGGTAGATCGGTACTTGTGTTTCCGGAGGGTACCCGGGTGGCACCAGGTGTGGAGAAACGCTATTCGGCTGGTGCTGCGGAACTGGCCATTGCAGCGGACAAACCCATTGTGCCGGTTGCCCATAATGCCGGTGAATTCTGGCCTGCACACAAATTGATCAAATACCCGGGCACCATTCAGGTGGTGATTGGCAAACCCATTTATCCTGATTCTAAAACAGCCCGGGAAATCACCCAGGAAGCTGAGGCATGGATACGCCAGAGCACAGGATCAGTCGAGCAGTAAGTTCATCGTTGTCTAGACGTCGAGGTTGGCGACATTCAGCGCGTTGGTTTCAATAAAGTCACGACGCGGCTCAACCTGATCGCCCATCAGGGTCGAAAACAACTGGTCGGCACCCATCGCATCCTCAATCGTCACCTGGGTCATGCGCCTGAACTGCGGGTCCATGGTGGTTTCCCAGAGCTGGTCAGGATTCATTTCGCCCAGTCCTTTGTAGCGCTGCAGATAGACCCCTTTCATGGCCTCTTTCATGAGCCAGTCCAGCGCCTGTTTAAAGTCACTTACCGGCTGGGTTTTGTCACCCCGCTTTACGAATGCGCCAGGCTCAAACAGGCCAGACAGGCTTTGCCCCAGACCAATGATGTTGCGGTATTCCTGTGACTTGAATAACTCGGGCCGCAGAGTCGTCTTGCGTGACACGCCATGGATAATTGATTTCACCATCGGCTCGTAGACTTTTTCCTCTTCGTCGTGGACAACACTGAATTCGTAGATTGCACCGGAGGTGCTGTTTGCAGCCACTGCTGCCTGCAGGTCATTGTTCCACTGTTGCACCTTGGCCTGCTCTGCCATGTCATCAAGGGTCAGTGGTGGCATGCTGATCAACTCTTCCAGGACTTCGCCCGGGTACTGGTGGGAAAGTCGCTTGATAATTGAACGAACGTTTCGGTAGTCAGTTACAATGGTCTCCAGCGCATTACTGCTGATACCAGGAGCGTCGGCATTGACATGAAGGCTGGCGCCTTCCAGGGCATTCTGTACCTGGTACTGGGCCAGCTCATCGTCATCTTTCAGATACTGCTCCTGCTTGCCTCTGCGTATTTTGTAAAGTGGCGGCTGGGCAATAAAGATATGGCCGCGTTCCACCAATTCGCGCATCTGGCGGAAGAAGAATGTCAGCAGCAGGGTACGGATATGGGAACCGTCAACATCCGCATCCGTCATGATGATGATGCTGTGATATCGCAGGGCTTCTGGATCAAATTCAGTCGACCCGATACCACAGCCCAGTGCCTTGATGAGGGTGCCAATTTCAGCGGAGCTGAGCATTTTGTCGAAACGGGCTTTTTCCACGTTCAGGATCTTGCCCTTGAGCGGCAAAATAGCCTGGTTCTTCCGGTTGCGCCCCTGTTTAGCAGAACCGCCGGCTGAATCACCCTCCACAATGTAGATTTCGGACAGGGCCGGATCCTTTTCCTGGCAATCCGCCAGTTTGCCCGGCAAACCGGCTACATCCAGGGCGCCTTTGCGACGGGTCATTTCACGCGCCTTGCGGGCTGCCTCGCGGGCACGGGCCGCATCCAGCATCTTGTTCACGATGGCCTTGGCTTCCTGCGGGTTTTCCAGCAGGAAGTCGGCAAACTGGCGTCCCATTTCCTGTTCGACCGCGGTTTTGACTTCAGAAGACACCAGTTTGTCCTTGGTCTGGGACGAGAATTTTGGGTCGGGAACTTTCACGGAAATGATCGCGGTTAGCCCTTCTCTGGCGTCATCCCCAGAAGTGGGCACTTCCTTACCTTTTTTGCTTTCCATTTCCTTGTCGATATAGCCCTTCAGGACACGCGTCAGCGCACCTCGAAAACCGGCCAGATGGGTGCCGCCATCCCGCTGCGGAATATTGTTGGTGTAGGCGTAGATATTTTCCTGATAGCCATCATTCCACTGCAAGGCGACCTCGATGCCAATTTGGTCATGCTCGGAAGAGAAATGGAAAATCTTGTTGATCGGTGTGCGGTTCTGGTTGAGGTAATTCACGAAGGCTTCCAGGCCGCCATCGTACTTGAAGGTTTCAGTCTTGTCGGTGCGCTCATCCGTCAGCTCGATGGCAATACCCGCATTTAGGAAGGCCAGCTCGCGCAGTTTTTTCGCTAGGATGGCGTATTCGAATTCAATATTGTTGAAAGTGTCGACAGACGGCTTGAAATGACACTTGGTGCCAGTGATGTCGGTGTCGCCGGTGATCTTGAGTGGTTCTTCCGGAACGCCGTGATGGTAGGTCTGTTCATGTATCTTGCCACCACGCCAGATGGTTAACTTCAGGTAGGAGGAGAGGGCGTTGACCACGGAAACACCCACCCCGTGGAGACCACCACTGACCTTGTAGCTGTTGTCATCAAACTTACCCCCGGCATGCAGAACGGTCATGATGACTTCGGCGGCGGATACGCCTTCTTCGTGAATCTCGGTAGGTATGCCACGGCCATTGTCAGAAACGCTCACGGTTTCGTCGGCATGGATAATGACCTTGATCAGGTCGCAATGGCCTGCTAGGGCTTCGTCAATGGAATTGTCGACCAGCTCAAACACCATGTGGTGCAGCCCGGTGCCATCATCGGTGTCCCCAATGTACATACCTGGCCGTTTTCTGACCGCATCCAGGCCTTTGAGGACTTTGATACTGGACGAATCGTAGTTACCGCTCTCTGCCATCTGACACTATCCTGTCATAAACCCCGGGGTAAAAGCCTGCTACCAAAATGCCGCTCACTGTCACGCATCCGGCTTGGTAAGTGATTGATTTCTAATGTGCTAATTATATCAGCCAGGCACTAGTCTGGGGTAGTTTCAAGTGGGCATATCTTACCATGTTTCACGTGAAACACCTTGTATTCATTTGCGGCGAACCCGCTCTTCTCGACGGTCTGACGCAGTATTACAGCCTCCGTACCAGTGATGAAAATCTGCCCGCCCAGCTCGCGTAGCAACCGGCACACCTTCTCCCGATTATCTGTGTCCAGTTCGGCCGGCAGGTCATCAATGAGGTAAAGGCATTGCCGGCTTGTTTGCTGGGCCAACCAAGCGCCCTGTGCCAGCTTCATCGCACTGACCACCAGCTTTTGCTGGCCTCGGGACAAAATGTCGCAGGCGTTCTGGCCCCCGAGACGAATGCGCAGATCCGCACGTTGCGGTCCTGGGGAAGTGTGCCCCAGCATACGGTCCCGCTCCAGGCTATGAATCAGCGCAGCTTCAATACTGTCGTCCTCACTCCAGCCGCGGTAATAACGAAAGGTCAGATCATCCAGGGTAACCAGGCTGGCCAGCATGGTTTTCAGGTAAGGCAGGAATTCTGCCAGGTAGGACTGGCGCAGATGATCGATGGCCTCTGCGTGCCGAACAAACTCCTGTGTCCAGGGCGCCAGCTCGCTTTCTCCGACTTTGCGCTTCAACAAACTGTTGCGATGCTGCAGACAGCGTTTGAAGTCACGCCAGTGGTCATGAAAACCATGTTCCACGTGGAACACACCCCAGTCGATATACTGGCGCCGGGTTTTCGGTCCCCCTTCCAGCAGCCGGAATGCCTCGGCATTGAGCAGCTGCAGGGGCAGGTGGCGGGCCAGATCTGCCGCTGATGTTGCCTTGTTTCCCTGAACCTGCAGTCGGGGCGGTTCATCCAGGCTGCGACTGACGCCCAGCGACACCTGGCGTTCAAGCTCACCAAAAACGGCACAATCGCGTTCACCATGCTGAATCAGTGGGGTGTGTTGGGTATTGCGAAACGATCGGCTCAGGCCAAGAAAGTAAATGGCTTCGAGCAGACTGGACTTGCCGCTGCCGTTTTCGCCAGCGACCAGATTCACGCACGGACCTGGCTCCAGGGACTCCCGGGCCAGGTTGCGAAAGGTGTTGATACGGAGTTTGCGAATGCTGGCCATGCGTTACCAGGCTGGCCTGTTGGCTGATTCAGTCAGCGCTTATAGCCTCATTGGCATGACGACATAAATAGCACTGCTGTCATCCGAAGATTGCAGCAGGGCACTGCTGTTCGGGTCAGAGACGATGATCTGGACATTATCGGAATCCAGCACGTTTAGCACATCAACCAGGTAAATGACGTTAAAGCCGATTTCCAGGGGATCGCCCTTGTATTCGACCGGCACAGTTTCCTCGGCTTCTTCCTGTTCAGGGTTGTTGGCGATGATCTTGAGCTCATCATCAGAAAGGATCAGGCGAATCCCGCGGAATTTTTCATTCGACAGAATGGCGGTACGGTTAAGCGAGTCACGCAACTGCTCACGGCCGGCAGTGACATTCTTGTCGCCCCCCTTGGGCAGCACGCGGTTGTAGTCGGGGAATTTGCCATCGACCAGCTTTGAGGTGAAGGTGAAGTTTGCCATCGTCACCCGGACATGATTGGCGCCTAAAACCACATTGATTTCTTCATCACCACCCTCAGACAACAGCCGGCCCAGCTCCAGCACGCCTTTGCGGGGAATGATGACCCCGTTGGTGCCGGAAACGCCGGATTTCAGGCTTTCGGTTTGCATGGCCAGCCGATGGCCATCTGTGGCTACGACTCGCAGGTAGTCAGCACTCACTTCGATGAGCATGCCGTTCAGGTAATAGCGGACATCCTGCTGCGCCATGGCAAAACTGGTGTTCTGCAGCATGCTTTTCAGCAAGCCTTTGGCCGCAGAAAACTGGAGGTTGCCGGACGACTCCTCAACGCCAGGGAAATCCGTGGCGGGCAATGTGGACAGCGAAAAACGGCTGCGGCCGGATTGCAGTTTCAGCTTGTCGTCAGCCAATTCAAACTTGAGCGTGGCACTGTCCGGCAGGGACTTGCAGATATCCATCAACTTCCTGGCGGGTACCGTGATCTCACCATCACTGGTGGCGGCATCCACAGTAACGCTACCCGTGAGTTCCACTTCCAGGTCTGTGCCAGTTAGCGACAGCGTATTTTTGTCGAGGACCAGCAGGACATTCGACAACACCGGCAGTGTCTGACGCCTTTCCACGACACCGGTAACCAGCTGCAGGGGTTTGATCAGAGCTTCACGGGATATTTCAAATTGCATGGCTGCTTATAATCCTTTCTTGTAGAGATATTTTAGCTGGAAAGAGAGCGTAACAGGTTCTTGTAGTCTTCATTGATGTCTGAGGATGACTTGCGCAAGTCATTTATCGTGCGACAGGCATGCAATACCGTCGTATGATCCCGGCCTCCATACATGCTGCCAATCTCGGGCAGACTGTGATTGGTCAGTTCCTTGGACAGACACATGGCCATCTGTCGCGGCCGGGCGACAGAACGGTTACGACGTTTCGAAATCATATCGGCCATCTTGATCTTGTAATACTCCGCCACGGTGCGCTGGATATTGTCCACACTGATCAGCTTGTTCTGAATAGCCAACAGGTCCTTCAGGGCTTCCTTGATGTGTGGAATCGTGATCTCGGAGCCCATGAATCGGGTATGGGCAACGACCTTTTTCAGTGCGCCTTCGAGTTCGCGCACATTGGAGCGCAGTTTTTGCGCCATGAACATGGCCTCTTCATTACCCAGGTAAACCTGCTCCTGGTTGGCCTTGTTGATCAGGATCGCCGCGCGCGTCTCCAGTTCCGGCGGCTCCACGGCTACTGACAGGCCCCAGCCAAAGCGGGATTTCAGGCGCTCCTCTAAGCCATTGATTTCGCTGTGGTATTTGTCGCAGGTCATGATGATCTGGCGACCGCTTTCAAAGATGGCATTGAAGGTGTGGAAAAACTCTTCCTGGGAACGCTCCTTGTTGGCAAAAAACTGGATATCGTCAATCAACAGGGCATCCACCGAGTGGTAATAGCGCTTGAATTCATTGATGGCATTCAGCTGCAGCGCAGAAACCATACTGCCGACAAAGGTCTGGGAGTGCAGGTAGACCACATTGGCGTTTGGGTCCTGTTCCAGCAAATGATTGCCAATCGCATGCATCAGATGGGTTTTACCCAGGCCAACACCGCCGTAGATAAACAGGGGATTGTAGGCGCCACCGGGATTATCAGCGACCTGCGCTGCGGCAGCCCTGGCGATCTGGTTGGATTTGCCTTCGATGAAGTTGTTAAAGGTATAGTTCGGGTTGAGCTCACCCTTATAGCGACTCTTTTTATCGGCTCTGTCTTGAGCGTGACCAGAACGATCTGTGCCTGGTACTCGGCCACCAGCCACTCGCTGCTTTTGGCCTAGGCGCGCTTGCTTTTCTGAAGGCTTCACCGCCAGGGTACGAGAATTGAGAACTGGGCGGTTAGAAACAGGATTACAACCCTGGTTTGCCGGAATAACATCATCGGCCTGCCCGTGGTGATGTTCCGGTTCTAGGGCATTGGTCAGGTCCGCTGTGCTCATGGCCTGATCCATGGAGATATCCGCCGGCAACTTTTCCGCGCTGGCGATCTCGAGGATGACCCGTGGAGGCATGCCATCGGTATTTTCCGCGATGATGTCTTCAATACGCGCCAGGAAGTGGTCCTTCACCCATTCCAGAATGAAACGGTTGGGTGCCAGCAAATACAGGGTATTACTGCCATTGATGAAACGCAGGGGCCTGATCCAAGTATTAAATTGTTGGGAGGGAAGCTCGTTTTTCAGACAGTAAATGCACTTCTGCCATGTGGCAACAATCACGGTGTCGACGTCTCCGAATTTTTTATTATTAGGTGGTATTTTGCGCTCAATTCTACCGACAGCACCTTGTGTTATCCACACTACCCAGCGTTTTTTTCAGTTTTTTCGCTTTGATTTAAATGCTTATTTTTCAACATGTTATAATTGTTTTGCTGGAATTTAAGGGGTGAAAAAAGCGGTATAAAAACCGGATTATTTTGTGTTCGCCTGTGTGCAAGCTGTGCATAACTTGTGGGCTTGGCGTGGGTGCTTTTACACCTCATCAAAGCGGTAATTTTTAGGCTGGCAGACGGTTGAAAACGACCGTGAACCGACGTCATGTAACAGGTCTGTCTGGCTGCTCTGAGGCAGGCCCCAGCGATATGACAGCGGCCCTGTCCTGGCGCGGCATATTCAAGTGCAACAAAATTGCAATATACGCACAAACCCATTAGAATTCGCATCCCTTTTTTGGGGCTCCTCCCGGCGATTCCACTGGCCTGCCGGGGTTCCTGACCAACCGCTTACGTGCCCAAGAAAATGCACGCTGGCTGTGTCCCGGGAACCTGATCCGGGCTGGTAGGAATAGGTAGGAATGGCTGTTGCCATATATAGGAACGGATGCGGATATATGCATACCAATATATATGAAGCAAGAATAGCCAGAAATGGAGCAAAAAAGGCCTCGCCAGGGCAAACACGTCAAGCCATGGCCAGGCCGTGAGCGAATACACGAGTACACATTGGGAATTTTCCGGGATTTGATATGAAAAGAACATTTCAGCCAAGCGTCATCAAGCGCAAAAGAACCCACGGGTTCCGCTCTCGTATGGCAACCAAAGGCGGCAGGCAGGTACTGAACCGCAGACGAGCCAAAGGCCGCGCCAGACTGTCCGCCTGATACGCTCTGCATGATACGTTGCGGACATGGTGACATGTCCGCCACCAGCTCTCCCCCGCCAGCAGGCAGGAAAGCAGGTGACAGGAGGAACAGTTGTCACTAGTCGATCAGCGCTTCCCCAAATCTTGCCGCCTGCTGGACTCCAAAGCCTATGAACAAGTATTTAGTAAACCCGATTTCCGGGTTTCCAATAAATATTTTCTGGTTCTTGGCTGCTGGACCACTCTGGACACCGCCCGGCTCGGCATTATTGTCGGCAAAAAGCACATTGCCAGGGCTAACCAGCGTAACCGGGTCAAACGTCTGGTCCGGGAAACTTTCAGGACGAACCGGGCAAATATGCCCTGCGCAGATCTGGTTGTACTGGCGCGGCATAAAGAGTTACAGGATCTGGAAAACAACGCATGCCATTCACTACTCCATGCCTTAATGGAAGAGATCACTAAAAAGAGACAGTAACCGCTGCTGAATCCCTGTCATGGTCAAATTGCTTTCCTGGTTCATTCGTTGCTACAAAAATCTGCTCAGCCCGCTGCTGGGTCCTCATTGCCGTTTTCATCCCTCCTGCTCGACCTATTTCCTCCAGGCCCTGGAAACCCATGGCGCCCTGCGCGGATCTGCACTGGGCATGAAACGCATCTGCCGTTGTCATCCATTATGTGAAGGCGGTATTGACCCCGTACCTGGCGCCTTGCCGTCATCGACCGATCACTAGGAATTCGCTGTTAATGGATATTAAAAGGAACCTGCTACTTGTTGCCCTCTCCATTGTCAGCTACCTGATGCTGCTGGCGTGGAATGAAGACTATCCTGCCGCGGGTGTCTCCGATGACACGATCAATGCACCGTCTGTCAGCATCACCGAACAGATTCCGGATGCCGCGCAGAGCACTGGCGAAACCACAGATGATTTGCCACAGATTCCCGTTGCCGGTGCCACCACCACAGAACAGCCGACTGCCGTAGCCCAGGCTGCTGCCCCGCAGAACCGCCTGATTACGGTCAGCACACCAAAACAACTGGTCACCATTGATCTGCTCGGTGGGGATATTGTGGAACTTTCATTGCCCGATTTTCCGGTTTCCCTGGAGACGCCAGATCAGCCTTTCCGTCTGCTGCGTCAGGATGCCGGCATGGTTTATGTCGCACAAAGCGGTCTTATCGGACGCAATGGTCCGGACGCCAGTGCCGATGGCAGGCCGCTGTACCAGAGCGCTGAGACCACTTATCAGGTCAGCGCTGACAATGCTTCAGTGGATCTGGTCTATACCACTGCTGCAGGAGTCAGCATCACCAAGCGCTTTGTGTTCAATGCCAGCGACTACCTGATTTCCGTGCAGTACCAGGTTGACAACCAGAGCGGTCAGCCCTTCCAGGCCAACATGTATGGCCAGATCAAGCGTGATGGCTCTTCCGACCCGAGTGAAAGCACCGGTTTCAAACTCAACACCTTCCTGGGCGCCGCAATAAACACCCCGGACGATCCCTATGTGAAGTTCGAACTGGAAGACATCGATGATGGCGTTGAATCTGTCGAACAGACCGGTGGCTGGATTGGGTTCTCCCAGCACTATTTCCTGGGTAGCTGGATACCGAATGGTGAAACCACCAATACCTACACCATGCGTCGCAACAATGCCGGTGAATACCTGCTGACCTTTGTGAATCCGCCTGTCGTGATTGCGCCGGGCCAGACCGGCAGTATTGAAGCCGGTTTCTGGGCGGGCCCCAAGGACCAGTACCGCCTTGCCGAGATTGCGCCCAACCTGGAACTGACCATCGACTATGGCGTGTTCTATTTCATCGCCTCGCCGATTTTCTGGCTGCTTACCCAGATCAACAATGCCATTGGCAACTACGGCTTTTCCATCCTGCTGCTGACCCTGGTCATCAAGACCATCCTGTATCCGTTGTCAGCCAAAAGCCTTAAGTCCATGGCCAAGATGCGCAAGCTGGCGCCACGCATCAATGCCCTGAAAGAGAAGTGCGGCGACGACAAGCAGAAGTTCATGCAGGAGCAGATGGCTCTGTGGAAGAAAGAACAGGTCAATCCGTTTGGTGGCTGTTTGCCCATGCTGCTGCAAATGCCGGTATTTCTCGGTATCTACTGGGTACTCAATGAGAGTGTCGAGCTGCGCCAGGCTACCTGGATTCTGTGGTATGACGACCTGTCCCGCATGGATCCCTATTTCATCCTGCCAATCCTCATGGGCGCGGCTATGTTCGTGCAACAGTCCCTGACTCCCATGCAAACCGCAGATCCGGCGCAAGCCAAAATGATGAAGTTCATGCCGGTGATTTTCACGGTGTTTTTCCTGTGGTTCCCCGCGGGACTGGTGCTGTACTACACCGCCAATAGTGTACTGTCGATCCTGCAGCAGTGGATCATCACGCGCCAGATCGACAAAACCTACAAACCCAAGGGCACCTGATCGCACTGGTTTCTGGTATGGCCGCCGCTGCCGACACAATCTGTGCCGTTGCCACTCCCAGCGGCCGTGGTGGTATCAGTATCATTCGCCTGTCTGGCCAGCAATCAGTCGCAGTGGCTGAACAATTGCTGGGCTTCAAACCTTCGCCACGCCACGCACATTACGGCCCCTTTCATGGCCATAATGGTGATGTGATCGATACCGGTATCACCCTGTATTTTCCGGGTCCGGACTCTTTTACCGGGGAGGATGTTGTCGAGTTTCAGGGCCATGGGGGCCCTTTCATCATGGATATCCTGCTTCAGGAAATTCTGGGCCTCGGCCTGCGCCTGGCACGACCTGGTGAATTTTCAGAACGGGCTTTTCTCAATGACAAGATAGACCTGGCGCAAGCTGAGGCTATCGCTGATCTCATCGACAGCCAGTCCACGCAAGCAGCGCGTTTTGCCATGCGTTCACTGCAGGGGGAATTTTCTGCGCGCATCAATGACCTGGTTGAGGCCATGATCGAACTGCGCAAATACGTTGAAGCCGCAATGGATTTTCCGGATGAGGATGTGGATTTTCTGGCCTCGGTTGAAGTCGCGGAGAAACTGGCTGACCTGGTAGTCCAGCTTGAAGATGTCCAGGCCCAGGCGCGACAGGGCCGCATCATGAAAGAAGGCCTAACAGTGGTGATTGCTGGGGAACCCAATGCAGGCAAATCCAGCCTGCTCAATGTTTTGGCAGGGCAGTCACGGGCTATCGTGACAGATGTCGCAGGCACGACACGCGATACCCTTCATGAACATATCAGTATTGACGGTATGCCACTGCATATCATCGACACGGCTGGACTGCACACGAGTGCTGATGTGGTCGAACAGGAAGGTATTCGCCGAGCCTGGCAGGAAATCCACAATGCAGATCTGGTGTTGCTGGTCATTGACTCATCACGTCATAACAACATCGAAACTTCTGCACTGTGGCAGGATATTACGCCACTGGTCGAATCCGGTAAGCCGCTGTTCCAGGTCTTCAATAAAACCGACCTGGTAACACGGTCATCAGACAACCCGGAGAATCAAAACCCGCTGCGCATCCTGCATGTCTCCGCCAAAACTGGTGCCGGTGTTACCGACTTGAAGCAGGCACTCAAGGAATTTGCCGGTTTGACGACGTCGGTGGAAGGCGGTTTCATCGCCCGCCGTCGGCATCTGGATGCGCTGGAAAAATCCCGCATCAACCTGGTGAATGCTGCGGCTGAGTTGGATAACACGACATCCGGTGAACTGGTTGCCGAAGAACTGAAGCTGGCGCACCAGGCACTGGAAAGCATCACGGGGCGCTTTTCAGCCGATGACCTGCTGGGGGAAATATTCACCAGCTTCTGTATTGGCAAGTAAGCCCACAGGCTGGTCACAAGTTTCGCACAGTCTCATACACGATCGGTAAACACTGGCGCATGCTGTGGGGAAAACGGCTTTAACCTGTAGCAAGCTGTGGGTAGTGCCGGGATGAAAAAACGGCCGGAATCAGGGTGTGTATAACAGGCGACCTTATCAAGGGCCTGTCCACCTGTTGCAGGCAGGTTCAAGGCCTGCAGTGCACAGGGTTAGCTGCGGTATAACCGCTTGTCCTGGTATGGAAAAACCTGGTTACTCACAG
>Ga0181567_10002342_pt1 | contig 14135 bp, 25 predicted proteins | sample 101ome_14_FD_133761 | JGI IMG/M metagenome (GOLD analysis project Ga0181567, IMG submission 133761) | Coastal salt marsh microbial communities from the Groves Creek Marsh, Skidaway Island, Georgia - 101403AT metaG (megahit assembly) | ecosystem: Environmental > Aquatic > Marine > Intertidal...
AATGACCGTTTTAGATGGTGGACAAAGATACCTCAGATTAGATGAGGCTGATGGTTCTCCAATTGTAAAAGTGGCTGATGGTGTAACTTTCATCGCTACCGCAAACATTGGTAATGAATACACTTCAACAAGAGTAATGGATAGAGCAATCCTCGATAGATTCGTTACAATCGAGATGGATGTTCTATCTGATGACCAAGAGTTTGGATTACTAAAATATATGTTCCCAGAAGTTAATGAAGATGATTTGAAAGCAATTGCTGAGATTGCTCATCACACAAGAACTCAATCCATGAGTGAAAGTGGTAAACTAACTTCAATGGTTTCAACAAGAGCCTCTGTTGAGATGGCTGGGTTAATCTACGATGGATTTGATTTATTCGAATCCGCTGAGATTTCTATCTTCCCATTCTTCTCACCTGATGGTGGTGTTGATTCTGAAAGAACTTACATCAAACAACTCGTTCAGAAATATGTGAAGGATGAGAGTGGTGAACCTTTATTCACAGAGGTTGACCAAGAAAAAGATTCGGAAGATGAAATTCCGATGTTTTAGGGTTAATCATTTACACTTGAACTAAGGGTGGGGAAGCCCACCCTTTTTCTTATTTTATGGGTAAATACGAATTCACAGATGAAACAAGAGACCTCCTACCAAAATTGATGGGATGGTTTTGGACAACTTTCGATGAAAGAAAGTTTATGGATTTTGGAGTCAGTTTAGAGGACTTCAACTTTATGTATGATTTATGGACACATGGTGTGTGGAAATATGATGATAACATGAGAGATAGGCTAAATCATATAAGAAATGTTTATATTAAAATGAATAAAAAATGAATGTAGCCGTTTTAGTAGATATAATTAAAGAAACAAAATCTAATTGGAGATTTATATTTGAATCACCTCTTTATGATAAGTTGGAATTCAAATCAGGACAACTTGTACAACTTTGTTCAAAACCAGGTGAGGAAGGTAGTTGTGTACGAAACTATTCTGTATCATCTTGGGCAGATGGTACAAACAGATTTGAACTTATTATTACTTATCTCAAAGGTGGTATGATGAGTGAATATCTTTTCAATGAAGCAAAAATTGGAGATGAATTTATTTATAGAGGACCAATGGGTATTTTTACATTACCCAATGATTTGACTGAAAGAGATATCTACTTTATATCAACGGGTAGTGGTGTATCCCCATTTAGGTCAATGTTGGGATGGATTGCAGAAAATAAAGTACCAACTAAAAACATAAAACTATTTTTTGGTACTCGAAAAGAAGAAGATATTCCATATTATGATGAAATGAAAAAATATGAAAAATTAATTCCCAATTTTGAGTTTGTACCTTGTTTATCAAGAGAAGTAGTTGATGGTATTCATAATGGATATGTTCATGGTGCTTATTTACCTGTTATCAAATCTTTAGATAAAAAACCACTTGTTTATTTTTGTGGATGGGATAAAATGATTAGAGAGGGTAGAGAATACCTTGATAATTTGGGATTTGAAATGATGGAAGATATTCGTGTAGAAATATTTGGATAAAATGAATATAAACACTATTAAAAAAGAAATAATAGAAAATACACTTAAATCAAAGTACAATTATGGTTTCTATGCTTTTATAGTATCACCAAACGAACTGATTATAACTCAGTTAAAAATGGCATTTACTTCGTTGATAAAAAGTACAACTTTAGAAAATAATTTTGATGAATCTATTCATTATAATTTAGAATACAACTATGAAAACGATAATTTTATTATACGAGGAGTATCAGAAACCAATAGTATTTATCAGAAAACAGTTTTGAATATGTTTGATGATTTTTTTAAGAACGATAATAGTAAAATTAAAATTCATTGTTTATATAAAAACCCAATATCTTATTATTTAGGTGCACTAATTGAAGATTGTGTTGTATATCAAAACTATTCAGGTATTAAAAAAAATATTTTAAAATTTTTTTATAGTGATACATTTCCATTTACTTCACACTATTCCATGGGATACTATCATTTATTATTAGAACTAAAAAAAATGAGTAATAAAATTAATTTTGTAGATATTGAAAAAAATGATTTATCTAAAATAGGGATTAATAATCATTTTAACAAAACTAAAAATAACATTAAAGAAATGTCTAAAAATATATTTTTTGAAATAATAAACAATAAAAAAAATATAAATAAAGCTAACCAGATATCACATATCTTATTTGAAGATATAAATTGTTATAATAATTTGGATAATTAAAATATTTTTTGTATATTTGTAATATAAAATTTAAAGATATGAGTTTACGAGACACAGTTAAAGAATGGTTAACAGAAGGGAAAGAGATTAAAGTTAACAATCCCCTTTGTTCAAAAAGATTGGTTAATAAAAACCTTTCACAAATTTTACAGTTATTAGAAGAAGATTCTCCCTATATTGCAAAGGAAAGAATTAAGTTCTTAATAACAGATATTGAGAATGGTAAATTGGATGCAGGTAATTTATGAAAGTACTATTCAGAAAAGTTGGTAGTTACCAAAAATTATCTCAACTCGCTGCATTAGAAATCAAAAAGAAAATACAAGGTGGTAATCGAGTAAATTTAGGATTACCCACAGGTGGTACTCCAATTGGAATGTACAAAGAACTTGTGAAAGACCCTCATATTGATTGGTGGAATGTTACTACTTTCAATTTAGATGAATACATTGGAATATCAGTAGACCATCATGAAAGTTATCAAAATTTCATGAATCGAAATTTGTTTAATCATATTGATATTGAGAGATTTAATATTTGGTTTCCAGACCAAACCAATAATTATGATGCAATAATTGAAACTGCAGGTGGACTGGATTTAACCATTTTAGGAATTGGAACTAATGGTCATATAGCTTTCAACGAACCTGGTTCTCCATTCAACTCAACCACTCGCGTAGTAGATTTAGATAAACAAACAATAGAAGATAATTCAAGGTTTTTTGATTCAATCGAAGAAGTCCCAAATCAAGCGGTAACGATGGGATTGGAAACGATAATGAAATCAGATGAAATCCTACTTATCGCTCAAGGTAAGAAAAAATTAGATATTATACAGAAGGCAATGTTTGGTGAGATTACGGAAGATATCCCAGCAAGTATTTTACAAAAACATGATAACCTAACTATTTTATATTGTGAGTAAAGTAAATAAACTAATGGTAGTAGCCCATCCTGATGATGAAACTCTCTTTGGAGGTGGGGAACTTTTGAAACACAAAGGAGAGTATAAAGTGGTTTGTTTAGATTATGGAAATCACTTAGTTAGACACAAAGAATTCATTTGTGCAATGGAAAAATTAGGAGTTCAGAAGTGGGAACATTGGGATGGTGAACCTTACAAATCTTCGGTATCTTATAATGAATCTATTTTGATTCCAAGATTAGAGAGAGTTTTGAATGAAAGAAAGTGGGAGAAGGTAGTAACCCACAATCAAGGCGGTGAATATGGACATTACAGGCATATTGGAACTCATAATGTAATGAGTAGATTATGTCCTGAAAAACTATGGGTATTTGATACTTGTAAAAATAGTCCTTTGGATTTTGATATCAAAGAATTAAAAGGCAATATACTTAAAGACTGTTATCCATCTCAAAAACAAGTTTTAAGATGGTTCAAATGGGATTGTGAAAGGATTGTAAAATATGGAGAATAAAAAGGATTGGATTTGTGCTGCACCATTTACGAGTTTAGAAATACATGATTCGCGAAGGTTCCTTTGTTGTGCTTCTTGGTTATTGGAATATCTACCAGAGGATTCAAAACCAATACCCGCTTGGGAATCGGAACAGGCTAATAAAATTAGAGATTCTATTTTAGATGGTAGTTACAAGTATTGTGATTCTAATCAATGTCCTTATTTACATGAATTAGAAACCAAAGGTAGGGGTGGTAGGCTAAGTCCTCCTCTTTATCACAAAAACGAACTACCTCAAAGTTTAAAAGATAAAATTGAAGAACATATAAATGGTGGTGTGGAATCACCAGAGGTTGTTCAATTTTCATTTGATAGAAGTTGTAACTTACATTGCCCTTCTTGTAGATTGACAATGGAAATTGCTGATAGTAAAAAAATAAAAAAGGTAAAACAAGATATCCAAGATATAGAAGATGCTTATGGTAAATATATCAAGGTTTTGTATATTACAGGAAGTGGAGACCCTTTCATATCAGTAGGATTTAGAGATTTTCTTAGAAATTTTGATAAATCAAAATGGCCAAGTTTAAATAGAATCCATTTACATACTAATGCAACCTATTGGACTAAAGAAATGTGGGATAGTATGAAGAAAGTATGGCCATATGTTAAATCTTGTGAAATTAGTATAGATGCAGGAACAAAGGATACCTATGAAAATAAGACAAGATTGGGTGGTGATTGGAATATATTGATAGATAATTTAAAATTTATATCAACAATAGATAGTTTAGATAGAATTAAGACCTCATTTGTTGTTCAAAAACATAACTACAAAGAGATGAAAACATTTTATAATTTAATGAATTCTATTTTTTCGAAAAACTTAATCGTGTATTATGGTAAAATAAATAATTGGGGAACTTTTTCAGATGAAGAATATATGACTCATAAAGTTTGGGATGAATCTCATCCAGAACATGAAGATTTTTTAAAAGAATTAAATGATTTGATTCCTGCAAAAAGAATATATCATAATTTACAAGAATTTTTAAAACCAAATAAAGGATTAATATAATGAATAAAAGATTACTAGAAATATTAGAAACAATTCAAGAAGATTTTGAAATGTTAAAAGATGGTCGATGGGAATTTAATATGAATGATACAGATTCAGTTGAATGTTCATTAGAACTTGTAGAAGAAGCAATTAAAATAGTTACAAATGAACAAAAATGATTGGTTAGAAACTTTGGTTAAAAAATACTCTTTACCAAAGGAAGATAAAAAAGAAAAAAGAGGAATACTTTCGGAAATACAATTAAAGAATTTAAAAAATGGGAAAAACTAAAAATTTATTTGATTTTGATTTGGAATTGACAAATGAAGATGTTCAAGAAGAATTGATGATGAGAAATGATGATGCATATCAATATGAAAAATGGTTAGAATCTGAAGAATTCGTAGAATATGTAAATGCAGAACTCGATTCTACCAAACCATTATACTCTGAATCAGATATCATGGGAGCAACTCGATATGCATCTCAATCAATTACCATAGAACCAAGTGAGGTTGGTAAGGAAGTTTATGATATGTTATTTTCAGAAAAAATTGAAGAATATCTTAGTTTAAAACGATAATAAATGAGAGTATTAATTATATCGCTTCCGAGGACAGGTTCTAATTCTTTGATGAATCAATATTCGAAGAAATATAATTTAAATTCTTATGGAGAACCATTTAACCACTTTAATAAACAGATAAATGAAGATTGGAAAACTAATGATAATGTTGTTGTAAAAACAATGTTATTTCAAATTCCTAAAGAAGTCATATCAGATAAAGAATATTGGATTGAGATATCTAAAAGATTTGATGAGGTAATTCTGTTATCAAGAAAAGATTTGTTTGATTGTGCTAAGAGTCATTCTTTCATGGTTGACATGCAAGGAAAATATGACCCAGGAAAACCATATATTTGGAAAGAAACTCCACATTTAAATGAATCATTTGAATTTTTAAAAGATGAACATAAAAAATTAGAAGAAGTTTCAAAATTACTCAAAATACCTATAACATATTATGAGGATGTTTTTGATATTAATTCTAAACAAAGATTAAGAAAAAATAATAAACATACAATATGATTGATTACGAAGAATACATAGAATCGATTCCTGATTTCCCAAAAGAAGGAATCTTATATAGAGATATCCAACCGCTATTGGAGGATGATTTCATGTTTAGTGCAGCAATAAAGGATTTGGGTAAAATTTACGAAGGAGATAACAGACCTACTTATTGGGTTGGTGTAGAATCTCGTGGATTTCTACTCGCTGGTGCACTTTCAATGAAATTCGGTGGTGGTATTAAACTAATAAGAAAGAAAGGAAAACTACCAAACAAAAGATTGTTCTCAGTATCTTATGGATTAGAATATGGTAAAGATGTTTTAGAAATAGATATCGATAGAGAACGAGGTTCAGTAGTGATTGTTGATGATGTCTATGCAACAGGTGGAACTATGGAAGCAGCAGAAAGATTATGTGAAGAAGCAGGATTGGAAGTAATTGGTAAAGTTGCATTAGTAGATATAGGAATTAAAAAAGACCACGATGTAAATTGTTTAATAACTTACAATGAGTAAAAAACCTGATAACGTATCGGATAACCCTGGTTTACTTCCTTATGGTACAAATGTTGGTGCACCTGCAATCAAACAAGAAGATGTATCCCTTTGGAAAAATGAAAAGGTAAACAAGACTAATCAGTATTTTCATACAAGATACGAAGAGATAAAAGAAGAATACAGAAAACTCATAGAAGAGTTTGAATGGAATAAATTAGTTTACGAATCTAACTTTAAATTCACACCAATAAAAGGACAGATATATCACCTATACCAAAAAGAACAAGGTAGTTTGTTTCTTTCTTTAATTGAACCAGAGTTGTGGAATCAAATCTTTGTTGGTTCTTTTAAGTTAGATTCAAATGATAAATGGATTAAAGTAGATGGGTAAAATAATATTAGTATCAGCCACACCTTTAGAACATGGTGGGTTGAAAGATATAAATGGTGTACCAATTTTCCAAGTTGGAATTGGTAAAACAAATTCAGCAATGAATATGACCGAAATCATTCTTAAAGAAGAGCCTGATTTGGTTGTTAATTTTGGTTCTTGTGGTAATCTCAAGAAATTCAAAGTTGGTGAAGTGATTGAAGTTGGAACTACATATAATAATATTGATGTAAGACCTTTTGCTGAATATGGATGTACTCCTGAAAGTGATACTTGTGAAATAAAACTTTCAGATAGTGGAATTAAATGTTTTTCCACAGACCAAATTTATGATAGAACCAGAGTAGATTATGCTCACAAATATATTGAGATGATTCGAGATTGTGATATTGTAGATATGGAATGTTATCCACTTGCATATGTTTGTAAAAAGTTTGGAGTTGGATTCAAATCTTACAAATGGGTAAGTGATGATGGAGATATTGATAAATGGGAACAGAACGCCGCTATTGGGTTTGAAAACTTTAGATATCAATTTCTTTCAAATTACTTCTCAGAATATTAGGATTATATTTGTATTAATGACTGAAAAGAGAAATACAGTTTGGATTTTCGGAGATAGTTTTAGTTGGTGTCATAAAATTAGACAGAAAAATAATAACTTTTCCTTAGTAAATAAAATCGATAGATATATTTCAGAGTTTTTATCGAATGAAGTATTTGATTCATGGGGAGAAATAGTTGCGAATAACTTAAACATGAATTACGAAAATCATGCAGCATATGAAAATGATAATCCTTTAAATAAGTGGTTAGTTTCATCAAATTCTAATAATGCTATGATTAACTTAGTATCAGAATATTCTAACAAGTTCAAAAAAGGTGACCATGTTTTTTTAGGATTTACTGATATATGTAGATTTGAAATGCCAGATGATATGGGATTTGGTCACGCAGTATCTCCACATAGAGGAATGGCACCAGAAAGAACTGATTTACAAACCCAATTATTATTTATTAGAGATGATAATCAAAAGTATTATTTTTTAGAAATGATGCAAAAACTGAAGATATTAGAAACACTAAGTGATGTTGTTGGATTTAATCTATGGTATTGGACACACAATGTAACATCAGACCCTCTTACACATATTGATGAAAATGATACAATTAGTAAACATTGGATACTACATCATTCATTTCCTAATTATATAAATTTTGGGAACTTTATTGGTCTTTTAGGAGCAGGTAATGTTGGATGGGAGACTAACGCAGTAATTGATGATGGTCATCTTGGTAAGATTGGTAATGAAGTACAAGGACAATTTATTTCAGAATACTTAAAAAGTTTATAACTAAAAGTTTGGTTATATCAAATATTTTTCGTATATTGTAAGAAATATTAAAACTTAAATATATGCCAAAATATAATCCATATCGGTGGTACACAAAAGGTTCTTATAGAAAGAAACCTTTACCACAAAAGACACCTTTACTACTCAAAATCCAAAATGGTGATTTTGAGTATTCACCTTTTCTATTAGAATCAGTAGATGAAGAAAAGAATTATCAGAAAAAATATGATGATTTTATGAAAACATCTTTGATTCAAGATATGAATTCAAAGAAAGTTGAGGCACATCAACACGCAAAACTTCGTAGAGTTGCTTCTCAAAAGTTAATGGAGAAAGGATTGGAAGAGGAACAAGTGAGATTATCTCAATTAAGAAGAGAACTTAAAGAAGAGTTTGGTAAAGATTTATGGGATATGGCACAAGAAAGACAACGAGGTAAAGGAACTACTGAAGATTTATACTGGTGGTATAAAAAACAAGTTGGAATGCATACAACACCTTCAGAATTAGCAATAAGATTAGGTAGAAAAACAACAAAAGGTCTAACCCCTTAATATTTATAAAAGTATGAATAGAGCATTTGAGATGGTAGCAGAAAAACTTTTAAAAGTTATTGATTCTATGAATAACCGAGAACAAATAAAGGCGGTTAGGAATTATATTAATCTATACTATCGATTATATGGAACCCAACACAAGGGATTGATTGAAGTTTATTTCAGAACAAGAAAAGAAAAATTCATTTAGTTATGGAAATTATACAGAACCGATATGGAGTTGACCGAGTGATTGATAAAATCGGTAACAACAAAATTAGAGTGATGGGAGAATCTCTTATTGCTCGTAGTGCACAAGATGATGATGGAAACCAAACAATGTTTGATTTTGAAGGAGGACCTTGTTTAAATCTTGGTGGTAGTATCAAGTACAAGGGAGTTGATTTTAAAATAATTTCCATCCAGCCAGAAGCATCTCGTATGGAGAATGTTGCATCTGTGCTATTGGAGGTAAGTTTATAGTGAAAGAAGAAAAAGTATTCACTGCTTATATCGGAGATACTGATATCTATGAATGGACCATGGGTGTTGGTAAATCTATATTAATGCCTATAATGTTAAAAACTTGTAAAGATATACTATCCAATGATTTAACAGAAAAACAAGCTGCAAGAGTTGAGGCTCAAATAAGAGGTAAAATGAAGGCGTTTGATTTTTGGATAAAGATTGATGGTATAGATGAAACTTTAAGTAAAATAATGGAGTGGGCATTAGAAGATGAACAATATGAAATATGTTCAGAAGTTAAGAAGTTACAAGATAAATTAGTTACATTTTAATGTGGTCAGAATTATTAAAAAATCCAAATAAAAAATTCCATTTACATATAGAACTCACAACTAAGTGTAATTCTGCATGTCCTTTATGTCCGAGATTTGTATTTGGTACTACTGAATTAAATCCTGCAATTTCTCTTAAAGAACTTCACCTCGAAGAAATGAAATCATGGTTCCCACCAGAACTTTGTAAAAAAGTTGGTTCTATTAATTTTTGTGGAAATTTTGGAGACCCTGCGAGTTGTAAGGATATGTATCCAATAGTTGAATATTTTCATAAATCAAATACAAATACAGAAATAGAAGTCAGAACCAATGGTGGAATGCAATCGGTTGATGTGTGGAAAAAACTTGGAAAACTTTCTAAGAATTCAAATAAAAAAATTAAAGTTATTTTTAGTGTAGATGGTACTGAAGAAACTAACGATTTATACAGAAGAAATGTATCTTGGGATATTTTAACAAGAAATATCAAAGCATATACGCAATCAGGAGGATGGGCATGGCAGGAATTTTTAATTTTTAATCATAACCAACACGAAATAAAAGATGCACAGAAATTGGCAGAATCCTTGGGTATTGAATATGTTAACTTTAAACAAGCATTTGGGTTTGAAGATTATGGTTTAAGAAAAACAAGAGCAGTTGCCATTTATGATAAAAACGGCCACTTTGAATATTATCTAAGACCATCAAAAAATTATAATAGTAGTGATTTGGAATATGATAATAAATTGGCGGGAGTTATAAGTGGTAATGGTGTTGCAACAATCGAGAAAAAGGATGTGCCTTTTTATTTAAACTATGATTGGATGAATAATTCTTGTGGTGTATTTTTTGAACCCTATAAAAACATACATGGAGAATACAACGAATTAGAAAAAACAGATATTAGTTGTATGGCCCACACAGTACATAGGGGTAATATAGAAATATATTTAAATTCAAATGGTGATATTAGACCTTGTTGTCATATTGGAGTTGATATGGATAGACATTCAGGTGATGCGGTTGGTCATCAGTTAAATAATCAAATATTATCACCACCTCAAGATTTTAATATAAGAACAAATACTTTAAAAAACATATTAGAACTTTTTGATGAAAGAATATATAGTACTTGGGATAAGACACATGAAGAGGGTAGGTGTTATAAGTGTTCTTTGCAATGTGGAAGGCGAGATGTAATGGAAGAATTGTATTTGGATAGGAAAAAGCTTAAAAAACAAAAATTAATTGTAAAAAAGAAACCTCCTAAAAAGAGAGCAATATAATGGGACCGGAAGAATTTTTTCATAGGAATCGATTAATCAATGAAAACGAACTTTTTGAAATGAGGGTTCGTTCTCTTGAATGGATGTTAGGTTGCTTTAAAAATGGTACTATTAGAAGAAGAACGATTGTTAATCTTATACCTCTTGCAAATTTATACGATTTGTTAAAACACATGGAGGATTTGGAAAGATATGAAGATTGTATAATTGTTAAAGAAGTTATTGATACAGTATATGAACAAACAAACTTAATAAATAATATGAGTACAAAAAAACAAAAAGAAATAATTTCTTTGTTAGAAGAAACTATTAACTCAGAAAAAGAAAAAGTTGGTGGTGGTAACACAGAATTAATTGAGAAATTAGAAAAAAAATTGGTACAAGTTAAAGATTGGACACCTAAAAATGACAAGTGAAGAACTAACTTTTAGATTATTAGACCCATTTAAATCTTGGGGAAATCATGAACTTGATTGGTGGAGTCGTTCTTTCAAAAAGAATGATTTTCACTATGATAGTGGATTTTGTAATAGATTATTCACATGGGAAGCTGCTTATCATTTAATGGTTCAATCAAATCAGGAAAAATCGAGAACAATTTATGTTCAAAAAAGAGTGTGGCCTGAATTAGAATTAATATCACTTCCAAATACACAAGTTGTTGATTATTCACCAAATGAAGATATGTTATATAGTAAATATGAAGATGATTTACTATTACATACCATGGTAGTCGATAGTGAAAATAGAATAATCAAAATAGCAAATAAACTAACAGATAAGGAGTTTAGTAAGTGTGAAAAGAAAGGATATAGATTGGAACATACGCATGTCTATAATGATTGGAGATTTCACAATTTAGGAACTCATAATTATATAAAAGATATTAAAATCAAAGATGAAGTTATGGATGATTTCTTTTCTCGAAAGCCGTATCATATGATAGGTTTTCATTTGAGAAGGGGTAATGGTGTTAAGTTTGGAAAAAAACAAGTAGAAACTTTTCCAAAGGAACTTCGAATGGAATATCTTAATTTCAGAAAACAAGATGTTGCAACAGATGGATATCCATTTATATCAGATTCAGAATATTTTAAATTATTTGATTCAATATTAGAAATAAATCCAGAACAAGAATTTTTTATTTCTCATGATTTACCAGATACATTCATGGAGCCATATTATGAACGATATGGTAAAAATCATATTAGAACAAAAGCTGATTACAGAGATTGGATTTCAAAGTACTACGAAAGTAAAGGAGTTGATGTTGTATCATTACAAAACTACTGTAATGGTTTGGATAATGTAATAGATTTGTGGATGGTATCGAATACTTCTTTATTTATTCCTTCGATACATTCTACCTGGAGTGAATTTGCTGCTGTTTATTCTGGTAAAGAAAATCATGGTAGAAGTTTTAATGGAAAGAATCATCAAGAGATTATAGACTTTTATAAAGGATTTTATCAGAAATTTAAGCATGTAGTTACAGGAAATGATTGGTTAAGTCTTGCATCAAAACCAGAGAATGAAAAAAGAATATCAATAAATCAATCAATAATATGAAAAAGAAACTCTTAATTACATTAGGATGTTCTTATCTAAGAGGCGAGGGTTGTTATGATGAAAGCATATTTCATACCTCGATAAAGATAAACACACCAGAATATATTCGGTTGTTTGATGAACATAGAGAAGATATTTTAAATAGATGGCATGAAAATAGTTTAGCGGTTCGATTGGCAAAAAAACTAAACTATGATAAGTCTATAAATTTTGCAATGGGTGGTTCATCAAGTGAAGGTCAATTAAAAACTTTTATAGAAAAGATAGATGATTATGATTTGGATGATTGGGATGTAACTGTTTTTTGGTATTTATCCGAACCTACACGAAGAAGTCCATATGGAGATTATAGTATCCAGAACTTACAAGTTGATTATGAAAGTGAATTGGCAAAGGCTTTAGAACCACATTGTAAGTGGAATACGATAAAAAAGTTTGATGATGCTGGATTTTTAGAACAATTATTTTATTTGAAGTGTGGAAAACATATATTTGAATCAAAGGGTTGGAATTTTATTTATTGTCATTCCGCACTACTAAATCAAAGACACCATGAAATGAATGAGTTTAGGTTGGATGGTATTTTATTTTATGATTGGAAAAAAACTAATGTTTGGAGTACATTAGATAAATCTAACAGAAGTCCTGTCTGTGGCCACCCAAAAGAATCAGGTTATGAGATTTTATCAAATGATATTTTTCAATTAATAAAAGAACAAAAACCACATTTAATAAATAAAAATCAAGTTATAAATTTTGAATGGGAGTGGAATGGTACTCCAAAAGATTTTGAACCTCTATTTAATAATGTAGAGCGAACACTAAATACCAAAAAATCCAGACAAATAAATTAGAAGATTATGAAAAAAGTACAATACGTTTATTTTGAAGATAGTTGGAATGAATCACATACTGATTATCAAGATGATTGGACAGATGAAATTCCGAAACAAAAAAATAAAGATAAAACAGTAGAAGATTAAAGTATGAGTAGTAAATTTTTTGGTAATAAACATGAACATATAAATGGTTCAAGAGGAAAACAATCGAAACGAAACGCAAATTCATCGAGTAGAACAAATAACAAAAGAAATAGTGGTGGGATGAAAAAATCTGGCCGAGGTAGATAATATGAATATTAAAAAAATAGAAGGTTTAAATTCTGTATTTGAAATTAATGATATTGATTTTGGCGATTATTTTAACAAAGATAATTTTAATCAATGGGATGAACATTTCAAATGGGAAGATAATTTAAGATTGAGAAGTAATCCAAATACAGACCAAGAACTTTCTCAATACTTAACAAATTTATATGAAGATATAAATGATGAGGTTCATAAATTAATTAAGGAATCTAATATCGATTGGTGGCCAATGGATTATGTTGAAAAATATGATTTTGGTTATAATGGTAAAGGTTCTTTTTTTGTTTATAAAGACTCACCCAATTTTAATATGGGCCTTCATGTAGATAATGGTTTAAGTTTTGGTACTTCTATTATAAACCTACAAGATAACGAAGGTGCTCATACTGTCTATTATGATAACAATACACATGAGGAAATATATAGAGGACCTTCAACAAAAGGAAGTGGAATCATTCACATAAACCAACCAGGTCTATTGCATACGGGTGTAAATGAATCCAACAATGAAAGATTTTTTCTAATGGCGTATTATTCAGTATTATGAAAAAGAGGTTGCTAATCACAATGGGATGCTCTTGGACAGAGGGAGTTGGTTGTTATGATTATTCTAAAATAAAGAATGTAAAAAATCCTATTGAATTAGATGAATCCGAACACAGATATCAAACAAATAGATTTCATCAACTTGGTTGGCCAAATCGATTAGGTAAAAAACTTGGATACGATAAAGTTATTAATTTAGGATTG
>Ga0181567_10002349_pt1 | contig 14112 bp, 10 predicted proteins | sample 101ome_14_FD_133761 | JGI IMG/M metagenome (GOLD analysis project Ga0181567, IMG submission 133761) | Coastal salt marsh microbial communities from the Groves Creek Marsh, Skidaway Island, Georgia - 101403AT metaG (megahit assembly) | ecosystem: Environmental > Aquatic > Marine > Intertidal...
ATCGACTGTAATTGATGTATTGCCTAAATATCCCTTAATTTTTTTTAATTTGCCCTTTTGTTTATTATGTACTAATAAATATAACTATTTTAAAATTTAATTAATCTACCTCAAGAATCGGTTCTCCACTTCCTCTACCAGTATCCGCAACTCTTAAAATGTTTGGATTCGTAGTAAATGTTTCAACAGGTGATAAACCATCTGGGGTTGTATCTTGTGTTTGTTTTGAACCTTCAAAGAATGAATTCTTCAATCCTTGTGATAAGTTATTTTTGTATCTATAATGAGATGGTAGGTATCCCTTTAAAGCAGTAACTTCAACTATATCATTTCCAACAGTTGGGTCTGGTGCTCCGAATGGAACTTTTGTTACTTTGTATCTAAACTTAGTAACTTCTACATCCTCATATCTAATCTGCTCATTGTTTGTGGTAGTAGGATATCCAGCTACCTGAGTAGATATTGTTTCTTTATATTGTTCTTTTACTAAATATACTTGTTGTCTACTTCCTGATAGGTTTCCGAATATATCCAATGTACTAATCTCACCATACTTTTCGATTGGTGTAAATAACCCAAACCCAGCATTATTTAATGAATTCGGGTCCATTCCGATTTGTTCAAATCCAAATGATGCTGCAGTTGCATCTAATACTCCACCATCAGGTACATTTATTTCAGAAACATATGTTGGATAATTACCACTTAAAGTAGTTTCATCATCAACATCAATAGAAGAGTCATATTGTGGATTAGTCGATGTTAATACTACATCTTCCTCACCATCAAGATTCGCTTCATAATTATCGTACTGATGTGAAAGGACTACATCAGATTCTCCATCTATGTTTGCTTGGAATTGATTGTTATCACCTAATAGTATTACATCTTCATCAACATCAACACCAGTTTCATAATCTCGTTTTTCAGATGTTGGTTTTTCCCATTTAGTTTTACTTCTTTCTAAAAAGTGAGGTTCAATCAATAAACCTTTAGAAACCTTTGCCCTAGCAGGAACTAAATCTTCCAATACATCAAATAACGATTTATCAATGTATCTAATTAATCTAATGTATTCATAAATATCTCTATTTAATCTTTGGAAGTAGTAATCTCTTAAAGATTTTAATTCGGTATATTCATCTTTATATTCATCCGCAGGTGCTCCAATGTAATTATCAATATTGAAATTACCAAAGGATTTGATAATATCCATATTCAACTCTTTGATTGGTGAGAAGAATAATCCTAATCGAGATGAATCGATTGGAGCTCTATCTAATGATTTTTTAGTTGCCCTAACTTTATGTGATAAATCACCAACTAAAGTTTGAGTTTCAAATCTAATTTTATCAGCTTGATTAAATCCTAATGAAGGAACTTTTGCAGTAATTGTTCTTTCATAACTTCTATAATGATATGGATAATCGGATATAGAATTAAATCCAACTGCAGTTCCATCAACATTGTACTCGGTACTAATAGCAACATTATTTACATTTGTTGATGATGATAAATCTTTAGGATATTCAAAATCAAATCTAAGTACTAAATCTTCAGCTGAAGCTGTATAGCTATTACCTGCTATTGAATCAGGTTGTAAGGTATGAGTATCTAATAAATTTGTTTCTAATGGCGTTTTCCATAATCTAAATTCATCCAATGAACCACCAAAACCATTACCCAATCTAATAGTATTCGATATACCACTACCAGTCCAATTAGATGCACCATTAACAGTTAAGGTATCGGAAGATACTTCAGTTCTAATTCTACCATTTTGTGAATCTCTTAAATAAAGATTAAATGTATCATTTACACCATCTTCACCTTTATTTATTAAAATTTGTTTGTATTCACCATCAAAGAATCTAACATTATCAATAGATGCTGATTCTAATGTTGAACTTGAACTCACATATAAATCTAAGTTAGCAAAACTACCTGTGGTTTGTGATATTTTAAATTCCCACTCAACATTTGAACCAAGAATATCCATACCCTTAATTAATGATGTTGTTTTGGGTGTAGTTGAATTTACTCTAAACTCAATGGATTTAGGCCAATCATCATCAACAGCTCTCCAAGGTATTTGAATATATTCATTTGTATCTTCACTAAGTACTATCTCAGCTGTTCTATCATCAAATGTAAATGGTTGAGTACCACCATCAGTTGGGTCAGTTGGTCCTCCAAACTCCATAATTGTAAGAAGTGATTGTGGAACACCATAACAAGCCATTACTGCTTTCAAAGAACGAGAAGTACCTTTGTGTTTTAGTAAATAAGGTAAGTTATTAAGTATTCTTCTCCAAACCTCTTCATTTGCTGATTTAAGTGATTGTTGATACTTCTGAGTACCATCTTTATATTGTCCTAATGCATATTCCCATAAGTGTTGAGAATCATATGCTTTCTTACCTTCCCAACCTAATGATTCTAATAATGAGTAAACTAAATCATTTGAGAATCCTAAATCAGCTTTATGTTCTGGTTTTCTTATATTATTTAATCCATTAATATATGCCCATATAACATCAAAGTGATGCCCTAGCATATCCATAAACAACATAAAGTCCTCATTTTGATAATCCTCCTTAATAAACTCTGGAAGGTTATTGTTTAGATAATCTATGTTATTTCTATCGAATAATGCTGCATCATTTACAGCAGAGTTATACCAAGATATCGCTTCTGTAGATGTTGATGATAGAACCGAACTTCCACTTTTTGGATATCCCAAAGAAGTGGTTGATGTGTATAAGAAGTTTTCAAATCCATCAAATGTTCTAATTAAATTATTTATATTAGTTAATTGTTGATTTGCTTGTACTACTGATGCAGCTGTTACAGATACTGCTTCAATTTGTAAGCTTGAAGAAGCTGGTTCACTTATGATTGTATATTCATCAACAGAACCACCCTCTGCCAAAAGATATCCTAATTCTACTTGAGATACTGATAAACTATTGTATTTATTTTGATAATTTTCTAATAGTTCGATTTTGTATTGGAAATTTTTTATTCTCTCTTCAGCTGAACCAAAGTGTACAAAGTTTTCAAATACATACTCAGAACCACTATAATATTGTATGTTTAACTTTTTAGTATCTACACCAATCTTCTCACCATACTGTCTTATAAGTGCTTCATTTGTTGAAGAACCACTTGCTAATAAATCATCATATACTTGATAACCAATACCATTATCAGGTTCCAATGAAAAGTTTGGTCCTTGTAAAGGTGGACAATATCCTGTACTATCACCAACTAATGTAAGAGTTTCAATTATAGGGCTTGTTTGGATTTTAGTAATCCAAGCCTTTTGGTTTGTTTGTATATTATTAGGTAGTGGTTCATATAGTTTAAGAATCAATGATGATGCATCTGCACCAGTTTGTGTTGATTCTTTTAACCCCCTCCATGTTGTAATTACTTTATTATCACCATTACCCAAATGTAGTAAATGTGTAAGATAAGTTGAATCATCAAAATTACATTTATTAAATTGAGATATAAATCCTTCGGATATTCTATTAATAACAACTGAACGAGGGATATCTAAATCACCTTTATCAAATAAAACAGTGAATGTTTCTGTTTCACCTTTTACTTTTTCTTTTCTTAAATTTTGGTTTACAGGTGTTAATGATATAGGTATTTTAATTTTATCAACATCTTCAGTACCTTCCATATCGAAGTAGTTGATTAAAATCTCTTGTACATTAAAGTTGAGTTTAAAATCTCTAGTTGTAAATGCGAGTTTTGTTCTACCAATACCCACTTCTACATATCCACCCCTATCTAATCCAGAAACATTAAATGTTATATTGAAATCAACATCATATCCAATAAAGTCAGCACCCCTAATTTCTCTAGGGTATCGTATGCTTCTAATATCAGGTACATTTACTGTATATTCATCAACAACATTAATTGTTAAATCAATACCTCTATCTAAAATATTTTTAGTTTCTTTGTCTTGAGTTCCTTCATCTAATTTAGTTACAATATCTTTTTGTTGTTCAACTTCATTTAAATCCTTAGGTCTATCTGATAAAGATATTGGTGGTAAATTAGATTTTAATCCTAAATCATTTATTGGTTTTGTGGGTGCATTAATTGGATTAATTGGTTTAGTAATACCAAAAGTTGGTTCAACTCTACCTTTTTGCGATTTTATACTTTTGTATTGTTTTAATCTATCGGCTTTTCGTCTTCGTCTCCTACCACCAAAGAATGCATTTGTGAGCGCTCCAATTGAAGTGAAGTTCGAAGAAATATTGCTAGAACGTCTACGAGAACGTCTTTTATCTCTCTGTTTATCCTTTCTTCTTCCAAATATACCTCTTCTTCTTCTAGCCATTAGTATTGTCTTATATCGTTAAAAGGTCTATCATTTCTTCCAAAGTCATCGAATCTATCTCCGAAATCATTAAATTCTTCTCTTTCTATGAATTCGTTTCGGCCTCCGCCACCGCCACCTCTACTTCCACCACGTGGTGGTGATGGTAATGGTTTATATGGATTTGTTTTATCTTCTGGTTTTGGTGGTGGTGGTAATTCTTTAATTGGTTTTTCATTAAAGGTGGGTGTAACCTCTACTGGTTTTATTTGAACCGGCTCTTCCTCTTCTCTGATTTGTGTTTCATAATCATCAAATGAGAATGGGAATAATTTTACATTATATTGTCCTATTTTTTTAAACACTCTATGTGGTATTGTTATACCAACTATTTCATCACCATTTCCCTCTTCATAAGTATCTCTACCAAAATTATCAAACTCCAAAATATCATCACCAACTATAATTGTGATGGCTTGTACATCTTTATTTTTTTGAATTAATAAAGGTACACCTGATTTAGTATTGATATTGTATTTTCTTGGGTCTGTCTTTACCAACGATATTTGAGGGTCTAATCCAGACAATGGTGCTGGTATCGATTCTGTATCTATCTGAACCTCATAGTTTGCATTTAAAGTTATACTTGCTTCTAATGTTTCACCATCCTCAGCAGACAATATTGTTGGTGTATTACCAGCACGTATTAAACGCATTTCAGTTATTCTATATAAGCTGATATCAGATGTACTGATTGTGTATTTTGTACCACCAGCATCTTCATATTCAGTATCACCAGCATTTGGAAAGAACTCTGCGTTTTTGTTTCCGTTTTTTAATATACTAACAGGAGCACCTTCTCCACTTATTTTAAACTTTACTTTATATCTAGTGGGTTCTTCATATTCATCTCCACCTCCCTTTGGTTTCTTATTTAATGTGAAATTTAAAAATACCGAAGTTGAACTACCAATACCAACTTCTTCAACAATTTGGTTATCAACATATTTGATAAGAGATATTGCTTTTGTATTTAATCCAAGTAGTTTATTATCCTTTAAACCTTGGTTTTCTATTATAGGAGCCCCATCATCTAACATAGATACAATGTAATACTCATTACACAAATATCCTTCTTTAGATACCTTTATACGTTTATCCTCTCTAGCTAATTGTTCTCTTGTAATTCTTACTAATGAATTTATACCAACTTTTTCATTATTTACAAAAGTTGAAAATCCCCTTTCATTTGTTTTTACAATAAAAAGAAAAGTATCTACAATAGTATCCTTTGGTGGTTCTTCTGGGTCTTCTGTATCACCAAAAGGGCCCTTTGGAGAGTTACCACCAGTATTACCAGTATTACCGGTATTACCAGTACCAGGTCCATTACCCACACCAGGGTCTTGGTCTGGCTCTTGTGGTGTAGTACCATCATCAAACCCATCATTAGGGTCTAATATTTCATCAAAATCAATATTTTTTATTGGTGCTGGCATAATTATTAACTTATATCAGAGATGAGTCCTCCACCCCCTCTATTTGGATTTGTAACTGGTGTTGATATTGGTTGTGGCGTTCCACCACCTCCTATATTATTATCTAATGGAGGTCTGTTAGGGAAATTCTTAAATCTATCCATAAAAGACCTTTTATTTCTACTCTTAGTTGGGTTTGGTGGGATGAACTTTGGTGTTGGTAAATCAACAGGTACTTCATCCTTTATTGCTTTTGCTAAATTTGTTTTTTCTACAATTTTTTCTTTGGATTCTTTTGGTTTTTCTTTTGTTACTTCTACCGCAGGAATATTTGGTTGTATAATTACATCCGATTCTCTACTTCGTATAACTTGTCCAATTTTATCTCTGCTAGCATCAAACTCGTTTTCTCTAACTGTTCTTGGTTGAATTGTTCTTTGTGGTAAAAACGTATCCACACATTCTATTAAAATCCTTTGAGCTGTTTTATAAACCGCTTCCTTTGATAAGGATAGAGATTCTTTTATTGGTTTTTGTTTACCATAGTTTGTATCACTAATATATGAGTTTCTATTTAAGTACTCATACTTCATTGCTTCTGCGAATTTTTTATGAATTCTAGTTGTTAACTTATCAAATTCTCTAATACCAAATTCTGCAACCATTTTATTGTACCACTTTTCGGTGTATATTCTTTTAATAAATGAATCAATTTCCTTTGAATCTATTTTTTCAATAAACTCACCAATGTATGGTATAATATCATCTCTAAAAGATTGCCCTTCTACCATAATGTTAAATCTTTTTAGTAAATCAGTTTTTTCGGAAACTTCATTTCTAATAGGTAATAGTTTTACTTCAGTTCTTGATGGTGATATTTCTTTAATCCAAAGTTTTTCATTTAAACTATCAAATCCCACTCTTTTATTTAATAATGTTATTTGTGCTTTAAATATACCATTGTTGTATCCAGCCTCATTTATTAATCTTTCCGCATCAATAAAATATTCATTTGGAAAATTAAATGCTTGAAATTCAGTTCCATCTGCTATTAGAAAATAATCTTTAATATTTTCTGAATTAAGAGGGATGTATCTAACTAACTTACCATCATCTCCTTGAGGTAATTGATTTTCGTTAGCATCATAGACAATAAACTCAATCATATCTGAATCGGAGAATCCAAAGAATGATTGTAGAGTTCCTTTTTCGAAAATCTCTCTATCTTTAGTAGAGATTCGATACCCTTTATTATCTATTATTTCTTTAAATGTTTTAATTGCCATTATTAACCTCTATTTTTTCTTAAATTAGTTGTAAGTGTTACACTATCTTTAGTTCCATCTTCAAATGTAACTTCACATTTTAATGATAGTCCTTTATAGTTTGTACCTTTTCCTTTCCAACCAATTGTTCTTCTTCTTGGTTTTAATCCTTTTTTCTTAGATTCACCAATCACCTTATTATCAAATTCAGTTCCAAATGTTACTGCTTTTTCCGGCTCTACAACTTTATCGTTACCAGTAACTTTAAACCATTCTGGTGAACCATCAAACGTCCATGATACATCAGTTATCTTTAAATCGGTAGTAACATTGGCAACTTCTAGTGTACTTGTCATTTTACGAGAACCAGCATCTTTAGCACTACACTTAGCCCAAATATCTTGGGCCTGTTGTGATGCATCCCCATTACCATTGGTAACCTTAACAGTAAAGTTATTACTAGCACCACTCTTAGCACCCTCTGCTGTTTGTGCAGATAACCCAAATAATTGTTCTCTCAATGATTCATTTTCTTGCAACAATGCCTCATTCCTAGCATTTAAAGATACTCTTTGAATTGCTTCATTAATTGAGTTTTGAACTGCATTTTGTAAATCAATTGTTGTTTCTGCTATTTGTTGGTTTGCTATATCAGCTTGTTCTCTAGCTATATTTGCTTTTAATTTTTCATTATCCAACTCTATTCTAAGAGTTTCGGCAATAGCTTCTAACTCTTGTATGATGGAATTTAAACCAATAATATCTCCATTTAGTCTTTCAACTTCATTTGTTAAATCATCTATTCTATCTAATGCTTCTTGATAAATTGAACGAAGTACAGTATCAGGTAGTGGTGCTGGTGCATTTGGTATTAATTCAAATATACGAGTATCTATTGATTTTTCCAATTCAACACTATCGTATTTAGGTCTAATTAATTTACCACCAACTATACCGCCATCCATTTCTTGCTCACTAATATATCCATATAGTTCATCATATTCAGAACTATTAACATCATTCCAATCTATGCTAGATGGATTTACATTGGGTTCAATGGTTGTAGAATCAATTGGTTTATTTCTAATTGTATTAGATAGTGGATTGATTGGTTTACCCTTAATTACATTCTTTTTTGCTATTCGTACACCACGTTCATTTTTTTTAGGAAGATTAAGAGAACCACCATCTTTAAGCTTGTTATAGAATCGCTCATCAGCTAAACCACGTTTTGGAACAAGGTTTTCATTACCCATCCCATCACGTCCACGTTTTATAGCTTCTCGCTTTTGTTTTGCTCTTTTATCTTTTTTGTTAAACATAAGTTTACGAAATTACGCTAAATGTGTAATCATCATCAAAGAAATAATCAGTTCCATTGATTCTAATTTTAAATTCTATAATATATACTCTATCAACTTCCCAATTAGATAAATTTAAATTAAAGTAGTTACCATCAGTATCACAGCTTAATTTTGTGTAATCTGAAAATGGAACGATTACTTCACCCGAATGATAATCACATATTTGGTAATATGATGTTGTTGGTAAGAATTTACTAATACCATATTGCGCAGTTGATGAGAATGTTTTAATTGGATATAAGTCTCTACCAATTACCCTAAATTTAGGAGTTGTGTTTACTTTATATTCTTTTTTGAAGTTTCTAATTCCAACTTTGATTTCTTCAGATGTTAGTTCATCTAATGAGCCAGTTGAAAATACCGAATCATCCCATCCTATTCTAATCTTTGGTTGATGAATAGTGTTTGTTTCTTTACTAAAGAACTTTAAAATACCATAATCATTGTTATCCTCTTCTTTTTCCAATGGTAATTTTAATATAATACCATCATTTGGAATAGAACCACTAATCCAATCAACCATAATGTCTTTGATATCCATTGAAATATCTGTGGTCTTATATTCAAAGTTTTGTAATGAAGAAGATGCATAATAAAATGTACCACCCTTACCTTCATATGAACCAGTAGATACACTACTAAATTCAGATGTTTCTAACCATCGTAATACAGAATCACCCTCTCTATTGTTCCAAGTTACACCACTTGTAGTAATATCATCGAATCTAGTACCATTACCCATCTCCCAACTTTGAGAAATCGGATATGCTTCTATTTGAAATTCTAATGGAAGTTCTTCCGATTCAGTTTCTTTTAATATAAGAGTTGCTTCTGACATTGTTACCGAACCCTCAGATAAACTGGAGGATAGTCCGTTTACATCAAATTTAAGAAGTGCTCTTGATACATCTTTAATATTACCATAGTAAACCTTACTTACTTCTAATACCTCATCTAAACCAGCGTTTTGGTCGGGTTGTTGTAAGTACACCGATGCATCTTTTGATGCTGTTAAAAAATAGTATGCCATTATCTTGCCCTCCCTTTTATATCCGAATTTGGAAATTTAACTTCGAAAACCGATGGGTCTAAAGATGGATATAAAATCTTATCTTTAATCGCCGCTTCTATATTATATGAGTTTGGTGTATATTGACCACCACACTTATTTACAATTTTTAATTTTGGTACTGAACTAACTCCCTCAACATTTGCCACAATCAATTCTAATTCAGAAAGATTAATAGTATTATTAAAAGTCCAATTATCAATACTAAAATAATCTTGTAGTTCAGATATACAATCTGATAGTACTTCACTTTTATTATAACTTTTTAAAGTTATAATTTCAAACTCAACACCAATATTAATGATAAACCCATCATTTATATTTACACCATCAGTTAAAATTTTGTATTCTGAAAGATATGTTTTTAAATTTTCCTTTACTGCTCTATTAAGATTTGTTAACTTCTTTTCGGAATCATATCCTAATAAATAAAGATTAATAGCAAATGGATTATTCTTTTCATTATCATTAGATGTTTTACCAGTTAGATATTTTTGTATCTCTTGCTTAACACTTCTTCTATCAGGTTCCTCATTATCAGGTTTTTCTACAAAACTCATTACCAATTCGGTAAACTCATTAAGAGCTTGTGGTGAGCTTAATATAGAAGATGGTGAGTTATTATCCAATGTTCCATCTGCTGTAGCGTATGCTTTTGCAATCGAACCAAACTTAGTTGGCATCGATAATGCTCTGATTTCATAATCCTTAGAAGTTACTGCTCTATTTTGTGAACCGAAGTTAGCCAATGCGTTTTGTCTAATCTCCTCCATTGTATCACCACCCTTACCACCAGTTGCAGGAACTTCATTATCTACTGCGATAGAGTTTTTAGCTGCATTGTATATTGATAATTGGGTTGGTGTAAATAATGTTGTATCTTCTTCAAATTCCGTACTTCTAATTTGAGTAATTGAACCTTTCTTTACATTTGATTCCACACCACCACCAACTAAATACTTTACAGTTATAGTTGTGTTAGATGGAGATGTACCATATGTTTTAGTTTTCAAAAAGTTAGTTGGGTCAAATGATTCTTCTAATTTAGAAATAGAATTAGGTAACCCCAATCCAACGTTTTTAAGGTTAGGTATAATCGTTTCATCATTTGATGTTGGGTCTCCAGCTCCAAATTGAATAGTTGTTGTACTGTCTGGGTTGATTTGTTTAACAAATCTACGAGATGTTTTTAATGTATTTAAAACATAAGGTACAGTTGATTTAAATTGATAAAGGTCTGGGTCATTTGATTCTGTATTTGGGTAATCCACAAATACTAATTCTTGTGCTAAATAAGGTACTTCATAGAATTTGTTACCATTTGAATCCCTTACATCATAGATATCTATTATGTTGGTATCTAATAAATCAATACTTTGAAAAGATTCATATGCACCAAACGTAAACTCTTCCTCTTTTATTTCAGCTGAAATAGCATTTACCAATTTCTTAACTAAATAAAATGAAGTTTCTCCACTTACTGAATCAGTTTGGTATATTGTAATTTCTCTATCTGTTGAATCTGAAAAATCTACAACATCTCTAGTAATAAACTTAACCCCATTTGATGATTCTAATATCATACCTTCTTTAATTTTTAAAAGATACGTTTCATCAAATGTATTATTTGCACCTGTTCCAGTTGATGGAACCAATTGGTAAACTGAAAGAGTTGTTACTGCTGGTGAGGATACTTTTGGTTTATATCCTAAGTATTGTGAGAGTGCTATCACATTCTCAATATCATCAGCATAAGTCATTAATGATTCCTTTAAGGTATCATCAACATAATATGAAAGTGAATCACCAATGTAAGATGCCATTTCAATGAACATCATACCCGGTGAAGATTCGTTAAAATCAGAATAAGTTTGTGGGAAATAAGTTTTAGCAAACTCAATAAGATTAGTTCTGAATTCAGTAAAATCTTTATTGAGGTATTTTATATCCTTACCTCTATTCTTAAAATTCTTTGTTGTTTTTGTAATTGCCATATCTTATTATCCCTGAACTGTAAATGTTAGAGTTTCTAAATTAATATCATCTCCTATTCTAAATTTAATCGAAACATTTAATTTATTGTTATCTCTCAATTCATCAGTTGATTCAATATCAATCTCTTCTGTCGTAGCATAAGGTAACCATTGTTCTAAACTTTCGTTTATTGTATCTTCAATTTTACCTTCTAAATCATCTACATTTTGTTCAAATAATAATGATTGTAAACCACTACCAAATTCAGGTTGTATAATTCGTTCTCCCTTTTTAGTAAGTAGAAGATTTTTAATATTTGATTTAATTTGGTCTTTAGTTAGAAAAGATTGTTCAAATGTGTTCTCACCAAATGTTAATGGTAAAGTGATACCAATTGCATAATTTGAATAAGCTGTGGTATCTTTAACTATTTTCCTTCCTAACTCAACTGCCATAATTACATTCCAGGTCTATATGGACCTTTCTTTTTATCAATCGCTTTCATTAAACCACTATAATCTCTATTTAGTGCTTTATCCAATGAAGCGTTTCCAGTCTGAACACCTAAACCTTGTTTTGGTGCCATATCTCCGTAACCCATTTGTTGTGCTATATTTTGTTGCCCCAATGTATGGGTATCATTTGAGGTGAAGTTCATCGTTTGATAATCTGCACCTGTTGATTGTCTTTGTTGTGAGTTAAAGGGTTGCGTTTGTGTTAGTACTTCATTTAATACTGGATTTTTACTAAATACTTTTTGAGGTTGAACTACTTCTTCCTCCACATTTGAATCCATAAATGTTGGTTGTTTTGGTGTAACGGCTTCTTTAAGTTTTTTGTTTTCTTTTAATAACTTAACCATTTCTTTTTTAACACCCTCTTTAACGAGTTTAGGAAGAATCACTTTGATTTCCTCCTTAACTATAATTTGTATTGCTTTTACTAATTTGTCAGTGTCCATTGTATAAAATGTTTTCCTTTCTATATAAATATTTGTTTTATTGTTTTTTGATTTTTATTCACACTTCGTTCCACCCATTTCCAATTGTGATATGAAATCAGGTAAAATATTTTCCAATTCATCATCTAATACATCCTCTGGTATTGTTGTATCAATAACATTTTGTAATGATGTATCTCCATTTAATATATCAGTTTCTTCCAATTCCTGCTCTTCATATTCTTGAGTAGGTCCTAACTGAGATAATGGAGTATTGTCTGGTTGTTGTATTACGGCTGGTTCACTACCATCTGCAGATGGGAAGTTTATATTTGGGATAGGAATAGCTGGTGGAATTAGATATGCTGTCCAAGCTATTACCGCTGGTGCTGGTACTGGTGATGGTGCCGATGGATATAATGATGTTGTTTGTATAAATCCACCTATTGAAAACAAATGTACAATAGCTGCAAGTACAAACATATTAATCATTATTTCCTGTCTTTTAGCTGGTCTGATTGGTGGATACATAGGCCAAGTACCAACGTTACTAACTATATTTGAATTAACTGCTATGTTTTGAATTGTACCTGGTGCTGGTATAAGTGGTATTGGGAATGGGTTCATTTGAGCACCAGCCCAATATGCTTTTACACCATTTCCAAATTCATTTACCAAAGAAAAGTCTTGACCTGGTGGAGTTGCTAATCCTTTTAATAATGCTACTCTAAAAAGAGTTTCCATTATTTGTTTATTACCCCTATTGATTGATTCTTGATTTAATAAATCTCTACCACGCTTTACAGCCGCATCATATTCATCAGCCCAAATTTTTGCAACTTTATTTACATCTAAAGTATTAAAGTTTGGATTTGTTTTCCTTAGTACATTTCTTTTGAATAATCCCCAAGACATTTTATGAAAGTTTATCAGTAACGTTACCAACTGCATTAGTAGCACCACTTACTACACCACCAACTGTATCGGTTACACCGCTTACTACTCCACCAACTGCATCAGTTACACCACTTACTACTCCACCAACTGCACCAGCTACATCTGGTATTTCGGGTATTTCGGGTATTGGAGGTAATGATACGGATGGTATTTCTGGGATAGGTGGTATTTTTGGTAATCCTTTTTTTCTTTTTGGATTTTCTTCTAATTTCTTTTTTCTAAATTTTGGAAGAGGTGGTAATTTAGGTAATGCTATTTTAGGTAACTTTGGTAACTCAGGCACCTCTACTTTAGGTATCTCAGGTAATTCAGGTAATTCAGTAGGTATTGAATTTGCTATATCTCCAACTTGCCCAGTTATATTAGATACATTACCAACAACATCACCAACAGCACCAGCTACTCCACTTACGGCTCCCGCAGCTGCATCAGTAATACCACCAGCGGTATCTCTTACTGAACCCAATCTTCCCTTTAAATCATCGTTTATTGCCATATTATTTTAATTGAACATTATTACTTAACAATGTATTTAGTTTACTTTTTAATGTTGTAAATTGTGCTATATTAGTTGGACCTGGTGAGGATGGGCCAGCTGGAGTTAGGTATATTTGTTGTGCTATTAAATCCAACATTTCACCCAATAGTTCAACTAACGTTTCACCTTTGGCTGCTGCTTCTAATGTACCATCGGTTCCCAATGCTATTGTACCATTACCA